>Ga0302185_10002367_pt1 | contig 12432 bp, 11 predicted proteins | sample II_Bog_E1_1_FD_200231 | JGI IMG/M metagenome (GOLD analysis project Ga0302185, IMG submission 200231) | Peat permafrost microbial communities from Stordalen Mire near Abisko, Sweden - II_Bog_E1_2 | ecosystem: Environmental > Terrestrial > Soil > Wetlands > Peat | place: Sweden: Abisko... | reverse complement strand
ATCCCTCTCCGAAAAAGGAAAGGGCGAAGTAACGCACGCTATGGAATGGCACCTGCACTTCTACATTTCATATTCAAAAAGCTTGCGCGCAACAAATTAAATACTCATTGGGTCACGGGAAATTTGGGGCTAATGGACAAAAATGAGGCTATTTATTATAAACACTATGCCTGAAAAAACTCATCTACAGGCATTTTCTTTCGGTCAGTCCGTAGTCCAGGTTTAGCCGCAATTTGCCAGGCACAACGGTATTAGACACGTTCAATTGTTGCATAGGAAATGTTTCGACCGCCTCAATTGCACATTAAAAAAGCCCACGCACGTGAACTTTTTTAATTTATTGAATTCACCCATTATAATTCGGGTCAAAATCCACTATCCATTCAATACCATATTTATCCCTTAGCGTGCCGCCGTAGGCACCCCAGGGACCTTCGCCAATGGGCCCTTCAACAGATCCACCAACAGATAACCCGTTAAATATTTTTTCGGCTTCCTCACGGCTTTCCGCGCTAACAGCTATTTTCGACCGGTTTTCTTCTTCGCTTACCCGTCCCAGAAATCCGGGGACGTCATTAGCTATTAATACATTGTGCTTACCGATGGGCAAGGCTATGCGCATTATCTTGTTGGCTTCGTCTTCCGGTATGGGAAATTCATCGCTTGCCAGGTCCTTGAAACGAATGATCTTCCCGCATTCGCCGCCAAAAACTGATTTGTAAAAAGTGAATGCTTCCTCAGCATTTCCATTAAAGTTGATCCATGGATTGATTGATCTCATTTTTTTTATTTTTTAAAAGTGATTGTAAAATTTTGTTTTTATGTTTTCTACGATAAGGAGGCCAGCAGTTCTTCCAGGTTTTTCAAGCTCATGGTGAAGCCTATTTTGAATCCCTCCAGTATTTTTTGCAATCGCTCAAACGATTCATTGTAAATGATAATATCCACTTTGGTTATGCCATTTTGTTCGCTGAAATTGTAATCCCACTCGGAGCCAGGCAGTTCACGGTTTTCGTCCTTATCGGCGAAGGCGTTGTACATCTTAAAATTGGTTTTCGGGGTGATGGAAGTAAACTCCTGCACTGCCCAGCGCTCCTGCCCGTCGGGGCTTATCATGGCGTAAAACCGGCGCCCTCCTACTTCAAAATTCATATACTTGGTTTTGGCGCGCATTGGCGCAGGCGCCACCCATTGATCCAGTAGTTCGGCCTTGGTAAAGGCATCCCATACCAAGGATTGCCCGGCATTAAATTCCCTGGTTATATAAACCGTTTTCGCCGTCTTGTCCACGTTAAAATCAAATAGCAAATCGTTGTTCATTATTTCTGTGTTTTGATGGTTGATAATAATTGGTCGAGTTGGTTAAATTGAGTTTCCCAGTTTTGCCTGAATTGAGCCAACCAATGGTCAAATTCCTGCATTTTTTTGGCGTTAAAGTGATAATAAATTTCCCGGCCGATCTGCTCTGGTTTTATCAATTCGCATTCGTGTAACACCTTAATGTGTTTTGATACGGCCTGGCGGGTCATATCAAATTTTTCAGCCATCGCATTTGGCGTTAATGCCTGAATCGCGATTAACGTCAAAATAGCCCTGCGTGTTGGGTCTGATATGGCTTGGAATATATCTTGCTTCATTCTTGATTATTAATTGCGCAACCCGCAGGTTGCAAATATATATGCAACTTTTGAGTTGCGCAAATTTTTTTTTATTTTTCTCGAGATATTATGACGGGAAGTTTAGCGGTAATTGCGGGGTTTATTGGAATAACTTGAATATGGTAAGTGCTTGCCCAAAAGCCTCATCAGGCTCTTGTTTCAGCGTTTGAACCAAACGTAAAAAAGGCGACATAAGTGGGCTTTTTTTCTTGGGTGCGGGCAGAGAGGGATTACTTTCGAACTTTTTTTTGAGGATTTGAAGGCGATATTGAAATACTAAAGCAAATGTTTAAATGCAAAAGCTCTCCCGGAACCTGATTTCAAATACCGTTCAAACTCATAGGCTTGATACCTATCTGGAAATGAACAGCACCATATCAGCTTTACTGGAAGGTGAGGCTTTGTAGCTGGCACGTACCCCTTGGTGTGGCGGGTATATCTTTCCTTCACATTCACAGTACAGCCAACATAGCGCTTACCATTATTCAGTTCAAGGATATAGACGTAGAACCACATGACGGCTAAATTATTGTAAAACTTCCACGAAATAAAAAGGCGGACTTCGTCCGCCGAAGCCCGCCAGTTCAATCAAAGAACTAAAGCCAGCAGAAGTACTTTAGTTCAGCAGCCCTCCTTTGCCGAAAATGGCTTCGGCGGGCGAAGGCGGAGAGAGAGGGATTCGAACCCCCGAACCTGTTACAGTTAACGGTTTTCAAGACCGCCGCGTTCGACCGCTCTGCCATCTCTCCGGGGTCAAAATTAGATAACCGAGGGCATATTTTAAAAAGTTTTTTCAGGTTTTGAATATATTTATTGTTTTAAGCCGTTAAGATGCATTATTTTATGCATTGCGGGCTATTGGTTGTGGCCGTTGGCGCATTCGGTTTTCGTTAACATCCGCTACCGTGGGGTGTGCGTATATGGGTGTAAATTTGTAACAATGATAAAGGGAACCATACAGGCTTTTATATTGCTTCTGGCGGGTTTTAGCGCCCGGGCACAGAACGATAATTATGAACAATCAAAGACGTTCCAGCAAATGAACAGCGCTGCGCCGAAGAAGGCAACACATAACACGGAAACAGCCACCTTTGGCGCCGGGTGCTACTGGTGCACGGAGGCGCAGTTCCAGCAACTGAAGGGTGTGGAAAAGGTGGAATCGGGATTTAGCGGGGGACAGGTGGCCAACCCGAGTTATAAAGAGGTGTGCACAGGCCGCACGGGCCACGCAGAGGTGTGCAATATCTACTACGACCCGGCAGTGATCAGCTATGATGAATTGCTGGCGGCTTTCTGGACCTGCCACGACCCTACGCAACTCAACAGGCAGGGAAATGATGTGGGCACACAATACAGATCGGTGATCTTCTATCATAACGAGGAACAACGGCAGAAGGCAGAGGAATACAAGAAAAAACTCAATGAGGAGCATGCCTGGGATAAACCGGTGGTGACAGAAATATCGCCCTTCAAGGTGTTTTATGTGGCGGAAGGTTACCACCAGAATTATTATAACGAAAATGGCGACCAGCCTTATTGCCAGTTTGTAGTGCGCCCGAAGTTAGAGAAGTTCAGGAAGGTATTTGCCGGCAAGCTGAAAGGGAATTAGCAATACATCGCGCATATAGCCCGCTGTAACAGGGTATATATTTATGGTTATAGTATTTACCTGAAATGATCGTGGTTACATCAGCTCCTTCAGCTTCTCCACCACCTGGTCTACTTCTTCCCTGGTGTTGTGGCGGCTGAATGAGAAACGGATGGGTACCATATCTGCTGCGTGGCCATTGTATATGGCCTTGATAACATGGCTCACGGAATTGGCGCCGCTGGTGCAGGCGCTTCCACCACTCACGCAAATACCGGCCATATCGAGGTTAAAGAGGAGCATTTCGCTTTTCTCCGTCATGGGGAATGATACGTTGAGGACGGTGTAGAGGCTGCTGCCATTGGTATCGCCATTGAAGGTGACGCCGGGAAAATTTTCAACCAATTTTTCGGCCATATATGCCTTTACTGACTTGATGTGCTGGCTATCTTCCTCGTACCTGCGGGTAGCTATTTCCAGGGCACGGGCAAAGCCCACGATACCGTATATATTCTCAGTACCGGCACGCATGTTGCGCTCCTGGGCGCCACCATTGATGTAGGGTTTTATCGTGAGGTTCTCATTTACATATAGTATGCCTACTCCCTTGGGCCCATGAAACTTGTGTGCTGCCCCATTGATGAAATGTACGTGAATGTTCTTAAGGTCTATGGGGTAGTGGCCTACGGTCTGCACGGTGTCGCAATGGAATATGGCGTCGTATTTTTTTACCAGGTCCCCTACGGCTTTTATTTTCAGCAGGTTGCCTATCTCGTTATTTGCGTGCATGAGGCTCACGAGTGTGCGGCCTTCGTTGGCAGCAAGTTTCGCTTCAAGGTCGTCAAGGTCTATATGTCCTTTTTCGGTAAGCTTTACGTGGGTGAGGGTAACGTTGTAGGCATGTGCCAGTTGCTCCGTGGTGTGGAGGGTGGCATGGTGCTCCAGCGGTGAGGTGATGATGTGGCGGCATCCGAGGTCGCGGATGGCGGCAGTAAGGGCGGTATTGGTGCTTTCCGTGCCTCCGGAGGTGAAGAATATCTCACCGGGGCTGGCATTTAATAATTTTGCAACACTTTTCCGGGCACTCTCTATCGCCATTTTGGTCTCGCGGCCATAGGAGTATATGGAGGACGGATTGCCAAATTTCTCCGTGAGGAAGGGCATCATCACTTCCAGCACTTCAGGGTCAAGCGAAGTGGTGGCGGCATTGTCAAAATAAATACGGCTCATGCTGTGTTGCAATTGTTCATGCAAAATTAACGTTTTCCCCGTTAATATTTTTATAATACGGTATCACAGATATGTCAAAAGACTTCTTTTTCCTTCATTTGCTCTACGGCAGTGTATAAGTCGTAGTAGGAGCCCTTCCCGGCAATGAGGGACGAATGGCTGCCGCGCTCGATGATCTTGCCGTGGTCCATAACGATGATCTCGTTGGCCTTGCGGATGGTGGACAGGCGGTGAGCGATGACAATGGATGTGCGGCCGGTGATGAGGGTATCAATGGCGTGCTGGATGAGCTGCTCGCTCTCGCTATCTACGGATGATGTGGCCTCGTCGAGGATGAGGATGGAGGGGTTGTACAGTAGGGCGCGGGCGAAGGACAGCAACTGGCGCTGGCCCTGCGACAGGGAATTGCCACGCTCCATAACGTCGAAGTCGTAGCCGCCGGGGAGGCGCATAATAAATTCATGTATGCCGAGCATTTTAGCCACTTCTTCTACTTTGAAGCGGGGGATCTCCGGGTTGCGCAGGGTTATATTGTCGGCGATGGTGCCGGAAAACAGGAAGACGTCCTGTAGCACAATACCGATCTTGCCACGCAGGCTGTAGATATCGTAGTCTTTAAGTTCTATGCCGTCTATCTTTATGCTGCCGCTTTCGGTTTCGTAAAGCCTGTTGAGGATGCTGATCATGGAAGACTTACCAGCGCCGGTGTGCCCTACTACGGCCATTGTTTTGCCGGCCTCCAGCGTGAAGGATACCCCCTTGAGTACCGGCACTCCGGGCTTATAACTGAAATGAACGTCTTGGAACTTGACATCGCCCTTGATGTTATCGGCTTTTACGGCGCCATTGCCGGTGAGGTTTTCGGTGCTGTCCAGGACCACAAATACACGCTCTGCGGCTATGACGCCCATTTGCAGGACGTTGAACTTATCGGCCATCATGCGCAGCGGGCGGAACAAAAGGTTGAGGTACAGGACAAAGGAAATAATAACGCCTACCGTGGTGTGGAAATGCATGATACGTGTGGCGCCATACCATACCAGCAGTCCCATGGACGACGCGAGTATGATCTCAACAATAGGAAAGAAAACTGCGTAGGCGAAGATGCCCTTGATATTGGCGTCCCTGTGCTCTGTATTTATGGTGTTGAATTTAGCCAGTTCGCGTTGCTCTGCTGCAAATGCCTGCACAATGTACATACCGGTGAGGTGCTCCTGCACAAATGCATTGAGCGCTGCTACTGCATTGCGCACACGCTGGAAAGACTTGTTGACGGCTTCCTTGAACCACCAGGTGGCCAGTATGAGCAGGGGGAATGTGGCGAGGCAAACGAGGGTAAGCCGCCAGTCGGCCAGCATCATGACGATGATGATGGAAACGATGGTGAGGATATCTGCAACGATGGAAATAATGCCTTCCGAAAAGACGTCGTTGATGGATTCTATATCATTGATGGTGCGGGTAGTGAGGGTGCCGATGGGGGTGCGGTCGTAAAATGAAAGGTCCTGGTGCAGTATCTTTTTGAAGACGGTATTGCGCATATCGTTGACCACGGTCTGCCCCAGCCAGTTGGCCCGGTAGGTGAACCAAAACCGGAAAGAACTCTCTGCTAATAGCAATATGAGCTGCACAACGCTGATCCATATCAAGCCCTGAAAATCACGGTTTACTATATACTTATCTACGGCTACTTTAATGAGGAAGGGCCGCAGGGGGGTGAGGATGGCCAGGATGATGGCCAGGACCATGGCGGTAAGGAGCGTCTTGCGATAGGGCCGCGTAAAAGAGAAAATCCGCCGCAATGCGTTAAGATCAAATGCTTTTTTCTTTATCGGTTCGGCCATCGGGGCAATGTCATACTTTGAGCCTGCAATTTACGTAAGTATCCACGATTTAAGCGCAGGATTTAACCGTTGGGGATAAGCGGCGAAGTATTTTTACACCTCCTCCTTGATACTCATCAGGTAGGCTTTGATGAATTCGTCGAGGCCACCATCCATTACCGGTTGCACATTGCCTACTTCATAGTCTGTGCGGTGGTCTTTGATCATTTTATAGGGATGGAATACATAGCTCCTGATCTGCGAGCCCCACTCTATTTTTTTCTTTGTGCTATTGGTGGCGTTGAGTACTTCCTGCCGCTTGCGTAGTTCCTCCTCATAGAGGCGGCTTTTGAGCATGGTCATCGCCTTTTCGCGGTTTTCGCCCTGCGTGCGGGCTTGCTGGCATTCTACCACTATGCCGGTGGGTATGTGCTTGATGCGCACTGCGGTTTCTACTTTGTTCACATTCTGCCCGCCTGAGCCGCCGCTCCTGAAAAACGCCCATTCTATATCTGCCGGGCTCACCTGAATATCTATGGTATCATCTATCAGCGGATAAACGAAAACAGATGCGAACGACGTATGCCTACGTGCATTGGAGTCAAAAGGGGATATGCGTACCAGGCGATGCACGCCGCTCTCCGCCTTGAGTAGCCCGTAAGCAAACTCGCCGTCAAACTCCAGAGTAGCCTGTTTTATCCCGGCGCCGTCGCCGTATTGTATGTCTATTTCGCTCACCTTCCAGCCCTGCTTTTCGCCATACATGCGGTACATGCGCAGCAGCATTTCGGCCCAGTCCTGGCTCTCCGTGCCACCTGCCCCGCTATTGATCACGAGCATCCCCGGCATTTCGTCTTCCGGTTCGTTGAGTGTAGATTTAAATTCAAGTTCGTCGATCTCTCGGATGGCCTTATCATATCCTTCCTTTACTTCATCTTCCGTAGCCTCACCTTCTTTCCAGAAGTCGAAAAGGACAGCGAAATCTTCTACAGATGAACGCACTTTGTCATAAAAATCAGTCCAGTACTTATCTATTTTTATTTCCTTGAGAATACTTGTGGCACGTGCGTTATCATCCCAGAAGCCGGGCGCGAGCGTGAGCTGCCGGTCATTTTCCAGTTTGGCCAGTCTGTCGTCGATACGCAGGAAACGGTTCAGGTGATTGATGCGCTCCCGCATTTCTTTCAGGTTCTCAAGTGTCATAAGCGTGCAAAGGTACGGTTAAACTGGAAATATAGGAATGTAGTGCCTGGCGGGTCCCAATGACGAAGGGGCGCCAAACGGCGCCCCTTCCTTAAAATCAGATGAAATTATAGCTTAAGCTTTCTTAGCGCTTTTTGCCGGCTTTTCTTCAGCCACTACTGCAGGCGCCGGTGTTTCCTTAACCGGGGCAACTTTAGTAGCCCTTTCCAGATCTTTAACCTGCCTTTTCAGGTCGTAGATGGTTTTGTAAAGTTCATCCAGTTCGCTACGGGTAGCTACTGGTATACCCTTCAGTGATTTTTCCATCTGCAGGTCTATATCTTTCTGCAATTTCATTTGCAGGGAGTTTACTTCGGTCATCAACTTAGTATAATCTTCGCTTTCAAACAAAGACACATAAACCTTATCGCTGATGTTGAGCCATTCCTGGTACAATGCGATGATGCTGGTTACTTCCTTGCCTTCCTGAACCTTCTTAGCAGTGTTTTCAGCGAGTGCGTCCATCACCTTCTGGCCCTGGTTGTAGACCATGTATTGCAATTCAGCGTTCTTGATATTATACACCATGATGCGGTTAGAAATATCGCTCCACTCGTTCATGCTCTTAGTGTATTGATTAGGCGTTATCATTTTGCTGAAAGGCGCAACAGCCTCGTTCATCATACCGTGCCACTGATTGTATGAGTTGAGGGTATTGCCAAACATCTGGTTGTTTTTGAAAGCCGGGTTGTTCATGAAATTATTCATCTGATGGTAGCCGTTCATGCCTGCATCAGTCATTTGTTTCATACCGTCGGTCATCATGCTGTTCATTTGCTTGATGTATTCAGTACCGCCTGGAACAAAGCCAAAATATTTGTCCAGCATTTCTTTGTACACATCGGGGTTCATGAATTGCTTGTAGACGTCTGTATTGAACGTTTTGTCCTGGATAGACTTCATCATAGGCGCCCACATTTCAGCAAATTTGCCGAAGCCTTCACCTACGTTCGTCATATTTTTATAAGCATCGTGAACAGTGCCGTTTTCAAATTGTTTTTGCCAATCGCCGAAATTGTTTTTCAGCATGTTGGAATATTGGTTGAATATACCGGTCCATGTATCAGTTGCTTTCTTCATAGAGTCGTTGGCAAATGGATTCATGTTTGGCATCTGGTTCATCCAGTTATTAGGCTGCATGTGGTTCATCCAATTGCCCCATGGGTTGGATGCGGTATTCATATTGTTCTGCCAAAAGCTGAATGGGTTTGTAGTTGCTTCAGCAAATGGGTTGGTTACGTTGCCCTTAGCGGCGTTCTTAGTCCACTCCTGCGATGCTTCCCACACCTGCTTAGCAAGGTTCATTTGCGTGCTGAACCAATTTTCGTTGAATTCTTTAATTTTAGATGCTGCTTCCTTAGCAGTCTCCTTAGCTTTTTCGGCAGTTTCCTTTACGGTCTCAGCGGTGCCGGTAGCTTTTTCGGTAGCCTTGGTAAAGATGTTCTTCTGGGTTTCGAGCCAGTTCTTGTACCATTCGCTGCCTTTCTCAATGGTTTCATTGAGTACATTATTTTCACCACTTATCTTTTTGGTGTTTTCTATCACAGTGTCTAACACCTTCTTCTGGGCGTCCACTATGTTTTCTACTAAATTGTTGCCTGGTATTGTCATAATCATAAATTTTAATTCGTTAAAAAAATATATCCCTAAAATGTTGTTCAAAAAGAAAAAATCACTACTTTAGCCAACTCAAAATAATACACCCCAATATAATTATGCCTTGGTTTGTACTGCCTGCTTGGCGGCGCAAAACTACAAATTTTTATTATACCCAAGGAACCAATCCGGTCAGATTACCATTTCTAACAATTAATTAACCTTTGTAAAATCTTTCAATCCGTTATTTTTCAATCGGTTAAACTGAGTGTTTCCCTAAGGTTATTTTATTGAGAAATAAAGTGGACGGGATAGCCGGGTATTTGAATTTAGACCAAACATTGCCGGAAAACAGTAACTTTGTTTAGACATTATCCCATATTTTGAATCTATCTTTTTTTATAGCCCGGCGTTACCTGCTCCGGCAAAAAGGCGCCTTCTCTTCGTTCATCATCAAGCTGGCTATAGTGGCTACCGCGCTCAGTGTGGCTGTGATGATCGTAGCGGTGGCTATAGTCACGGGGTTCAACCATGCCATTGCCGAAAAACTATTCGGGTTTATGGGGCATGTGCATGTGGTCCCGTTTGATGAGACCAATTCCAATTCGCTTACTTATTCGGAGCCGGTATATTATGATACCAATTTAATGAGGTCGATCAGCAATATACCGCATGTTGTGGCTATTTCGCCATTTGCGGAACGGCCGGTGATAGCGCAGGCCAGGGGACAAATGGAGGGGCTGGCGCTGAAGGGCGTAGACAGCCATTACCGTTTCCTGAGCGGGATCACGCTTACCGGGCCAAACATAGATTTCAGCGATACTGTTTACTCCAAACAAATACTGCTCTCCAACACTACCGCCGACCGGCTGAATGTAAACATTGGCGACACGGTGCAACTGGATTTTATAGAAGAGGGCGCGCCGCGCATCCGCAAGTTGAGGGTATGCGGGCTATACCATAGTGGCATGGAGGAAGTGGATAAAATGTTTGCGGTGTGCGACCTGCGCCTGCTGCAACACATGAACAACTGGCCCCAAGACAGCGTAAACGGCTATCAACTGGACCTGGATAATGAGCAATACGCTGATACCGTAGCGAGTTATATCCATTACAACCTCATCAAGGCGCCGATGGAATCGTATACTACCCGGGAAACATACTCTGCCATTTTCGACTGGCTGGGCTTCCAGAGCCTGAATGGGGTGATATTGCTGGTGATCATGGGTATAGTGTCTGTGATAAATATGGGTGCGGTGCTGGTGATACTGATGGTGGACCGCGCGCGTATGATAGGCTTACTAAAAGCACTGGGAATGACCTTTGAGACCACACGAAATTTATTTTTGAGCATAGCAGGGCTGATAGGTGTTGCGGGGATCTTCTTTGGTAATGTGCTTGCCCTTTCTATCTGCCTGCTGCAGGAAAAATTCGGGTTTCTCACGCTTCCGGAAGATACCTACTATATGAAGTTCGTGCCCGTGCGCATCATCTGGTGGCAAGTGGTATTGATAGATCTGGCCACACTTGTGCTGTGCGTGATCTGTATGTGGCTGCCAACATTGTATATCCGCAAGATACAGCCGGCACGGGTGTTGCAGTTCAAGTGACGGCATTACCGGACAGGCATAATATCAACCGGCGCAGAAATAAACGAACAGAAAATTCCGTTAACCACTTTGCAAATTCTTATCGTACTTTGCGGTGGACCTTCCCGGCTGTAAATGACTAGTAAAGAGGAATATAAAATAATATGCACGAAGCAGAAAAGTGATTTACCGGTATTCATGCAATACTGGTGGCTGGATGAGGTGTGCGGTAGCTGGGATGTAGCCATCGCTAAAAAAGGGGAACATGTCTCCGGCGTGTGGGCCTACCCTGTGGAACAGAAAATGGGGGTCACATTTTTGCGGACGCCACCACTGACGCCCTACCTGGGGCCACATGTATTTTACCCGGATGGGCTAAGGGAAAATAAGCGCGACAGTTATGAACATGATACCGTGGCAGAACTGGTGAAACAATTGCCCGAAGCGAAGGTATGGCACCTGGCGCTACCACCCGGCATCTACCAGGCGGGCATTTTCAAGAACCTGAAATTAGACAATCATGTACAGCAGACTTTCCTGCTGGGGCTGGCGCCTGCTGAAGAAGCATTACTTGCCAATATGAAGGAAGCGACACGCCGAAATATTCGGGGCGCAGAGGCAGAGATCACCATACGCAATGATCCTTCCCAACTTAAGGAACTCTACCGGTTCCAACTCAGCACGCTGGGAAAGAAGGGTAAGGACGTGGGATATACCGCTGAATACCTGCAAAAAATAATGGGCGCCTGCATCGCTAATGGCGCCGCGGCGCTGTGGGTGGCCAAAAGCGGGGATAAAACCGAGGCCATCGTGTGGCAGGTATGGGACGGACAAACAAGCTACTACCTGATGGGCGCGCAAAACCCAGGTACAACCAGCTACCGGGCCATGACGCTGCTGATGTGGCACATGATCAGGGAAGCCAAAAAGAGGGGCAATGCCCATTTTGATTTTGAAGGAAGTATGGATGAAGGCGTGGAACGGTTTTTCAGGAATTTCGGCGCGGAGCGTAACCTTTACCTGGTATTGCACCGCAACGATTCACTGCTTTGGAAACTGAAGAAAGTTGTTTTGAAATAGTACGCACGCCAAACACGCAAATCCCTATTGTTTTGGGGTATTAATAGTCCATTGCGAGCCGAAACCCGAGGTCCCACTGGCGGGTATCCTGAGGTAAGAAGCTGCGGTAAACGGAGCGTGATACTTCGTCATCTGTAAAAAACGAACCGCCCCTTACTACCCTTTGTGTCCCTGTGGCGGGTCCCTTAGGGTCATTGGCGTCAATGGTGCCGGAATAATAGTCTTCGCCATACCAGTCCTGGCACCACTCACTTACGTTACCTGCCAAATCATAGATACTTAACTCATTTGGCTTTTTTGTGCCCACGGGGTGCGTGGCCCCGTTATGCTTGCCCCACCATGCCACTTCATTGATATTGTTGCTTCCCGGGTACTTGCTGTTAGACGCATAATTGCCGCCTCTAGCAGCGTATTCCCATTCTGTTTCCGTGGGAAGCCTGTATTTCTTGCCGGTTTTCTCGTTGAGCCTTCTGATGAATTCCTGCGCATCGTCCCAGCTTACTTTTACTACCGGGCAGTCGTCGCAGGCTTTATTAGCATAGTCTACTCCATTATATGCCGGTGGGTATATACCCATTACTGCGCGCCACATGCCATTGGTCACTTCGTATTTAGCAATGTAGTAG
>Ga0302185_10002366_pt1 | contig 12446 bp, 13 predicted proteins | sample II_Bog_E1_1_FD_200231 | JGI IMG/M metagenome (GOLD analysis project Ga0302185, IMG submission 200231) | Peat permafrost microbial communities from Stordalen Mire near Abisko, Sweden - II_Bog_E1_2 | ecosystem: Environmental > Terrestrial > Soil > Wetlands > Peat | place: Sweden: Abisko... | reverse complement strand
CAGCCTGTTTTTTTATGCACCCATAAATGGCACTTTGCAGCTGTTCAATGTTATTTATCCGGGTACTGCCAATAAGCCCCCTGTGATCACCCAAATTACTAAAGGCGATTTTGATATAAACGGCATTGTTGGCCAAAATGGGAATTCGCTGATTGTTTCGCGCAGCGATATTAACCATGCCAACGAGCTTTATTTGGTAGATATTTCTAATGGAAACATGGTTCAGCTAACCCATGTGAATGATCCGTTATATGCAAGCCTTGCCCTGTGCAAAACAGAACGCCGCTTTGTAAAAACCGTAGACGGTAAAAATATGCTGGTTTGGGTTATTTACCCGCCAAATTTCGACAAGACTAAAAAATATCCGGCATTGCTTTATTGCCAGGGCGGTCCGCAATCGGCGTTAACACAGTTTTATTCCTTCCGGTGGAATTTTCAGTTAATGGCGTCCAATGGCTATATTGTAGTGGCGCCTAACAGGCGCGGTATGCCTGGTCACGGCACCAAATGGAACGAAGAAATAAGCAAAGACCATGGTGGCCTGGCCATGCAGGATTACCTGAGCGCCATTGATGACCTAAGCAAAGAGCCCTTCGTTGATAAAAAACGCCTGGGCTGCGTTGGTGCAAGTTATGGAGGTTATTCAGTTTATATGCTGGCGGGGATGCATAAAAAGCGCTTTAAAACATTTATAGCGCACGATGGTATTTTTGATTTCCGGAGCATGTACGGATCTACAGAAGAAATATGGTTCCCCAATTGGGATTATGGCGGCCCATACTGGGATAAAAATAACGCGGCCGCCCAAAAATCGTACAAGGAATTTTCACCAAGCAATTTTGTGGACCACTGGGACACCCCCATACTCGTTTTTCACGGTGAAAAAGACTTTCGCGTGCCCCTGGAGCAAGGTTTACAAGCTTTCCAGGCCGCGCAACTTTTGGGCCTAAAAAGCAAACTTATTGTTATGCGCGATGAAAACCACTGGGTGCTGAAACCGCAAAACGCCATAATATGGCAAAGCGAGTTTTATAAGTGGCTGAAGGAGACGTTGTGAGTATGTGAATGGTGAATAGTGAGCGGTGAAATAATAATTTGTGGGATGGGTTATGTTGTGTTTGTGAGCCGGCATTTATCAATTGCCACAAGATTTTATGCTTTATAAAATTCTATTTATCTATATAAACAATAAATTTCTTATTAATACACGCCATCAACTATAGGGTTCAATTCATTTCATCTTCGCCATTAATCATTCAACAATAGTTAAATAACTAATAGTCAATATTTTATTTTAAATAACATTTGACTTAATAAAGAATAGAATTACCTTTATTACATAATTATACCATCTTCTTACCTGATTTATACAAATGTCAGAGCAAGCGTCATATCTGTTTAGGGCTAAAGCTGCCGCCGGTTCATCCGCCAAGGCGACTATAACGTTATATCCCTGTTTTTCAAAAGGACCACCCAGCCACGCCAGCAAAATTATGCTACCTGGCTATTAAAAAAGTTCAATAGATACTTAACCGTATTTTACCAGGCACTATGAAAAAGTTTTATCCGCAATTAACCAGACCTTTCGTAACCGGGCCCGTTGAACTAAGGTCCAATTTCAAAAAAAGTATTTTACTTGTTGTTACAATTGGTATAACTCTTTTTTGGGGTTTATGTGAAACCACCTGGGCGCAAAGCGACCAAACCGTTGTAAACGGCGCGGCAACGGCAGCAGTAAATTTTCCTGCCGGCAGTTGCGCATATAATTGGGTAAATAATGCGCCGGGCATCGGTCTGGCAATTAGCGGTTCTGGCAACATTCCCTCGTTTACAGCTGTAAATACGGGCAGGAGCCCGGTTATAGCGACAATTACGGCTACGCCGGTGTCGGCCGGGCTAGCATATGTAGCAAATTTTGGTTCTAACACTATTTCTGTGATCGATATTGCGACCAATACAGTTGTAGCCACTGTCCCGGTGGGGTCATACCCCGTTAGCGTAGGCGTAAGCGCTGACGGCACCCGGGTGTACGTGGCAAACAGGAGTTCAAACAATGTCTCAGTGATTAACACAGGGACCAATACCGTTATAACTACTATATCAGTAGGTTCAAGCCCTGCCGGAATCTCGGTAAGCCCCGATGGCAGCAGGGTGTATGTAGCGAATAACGGTGATGGCACTATCGCAGTGATTAATACCGCAACCAGCACGGTGATAGCTACAGTAACAGTCGGTTGGGGCCCTGCTGGTATAACATTACGTCCTGATGGCAGCAGGTTGTATGTGGCAAATGACGGTGGTCCAAATACTGTCTCTGTGATCAGTACGTCTACAAACACCGTCGTCGCCACTATTCCCGTTGGCATAGAACCCATTGGCGTAGCTGTGAGCCCCGACGGCAGCCGCGTATATGTTACAAATTATAGTTCCACAGATTACTCTTCAGGAACAGTTTCTGTTATTAATACGGCAACAAATACAGTAGTTTTTACTATTTTCACAGGCAACGGCGGTTATGGTATTGTTGTGGGCCCGGACGGCAGCCGGGTATACGTGGCAAATCAAATTTCAAATGGTCTCCAGGTAATCAACACGGCAGCCAATACGTTGATTTCCAATATAAATTATGGAGCCCCAAACGCTTACCCTGGTGGGGTATCGGTGAGTCCGGATGGCAGTACTGTTTATTTGGAAGGCAATAACGGTGTAAAGGTCATAAATACAGCAACCTGTTCGATAATGGCTACTGTTGAAGCAAATTTAGGTTCTGCATCACTGGTAATTTTATTACCAATGGTGTAAGCTGCACCGGAACACCGCTTACCTTTACCATTACTGTAAATCCTTCGAACAATGCCAACCTTGCAAACCTGGCTATAAGCAATGGCACATTGAGCCCTTATTTTTCGACAGGAACAATCAGCTATACCGATACGGTGAGCCACGCAACCCTATCAATTTTTTTTCGTCAATTTTATTCTATAAAAAACTGTAAATGGGGAGTTCCAAAAACCGGTAACGTGAAAAACGTGAACACCCGCAGATGTGCAGATGTGCAGATTTCAGATGTGCAGATGAAGCCCAGGTCATCGGGGCTTGCCGAATAAACGAAAAGCCTTAAGGGGCAAAACCCGTCCGCCAGCCCTGGCGGACGGGTTTTATGCTTATTACAAAAGTAAATATTTCCTGAACCGGGATTTCGCGTTAGTGGTTCTGATACAGGTCCCCACTACTGTTGGGGATTACTAAGGCCTGTGCAATATGATCCGCCAATGGACGGAACGGCTGCAGGAAACGCCCAAAACGGTCAGGCCTTATTCTTCTGTAATCAGGGTTTTAATCTGCGCTGCCATTTCAGGGGTTACAGTAGTTCCATGCACGGTGAGTGCATGTTCTGCGGCTATGGCTAATACTTCATCTTCGGTGTTTGCTGTTACAACGGCGTCACAGTTAAAGCCGGCATCGGCACATAATAGTTTTTTCATGATTTTTTCGGTTTTAAATTGTTTAATTATTTATAAACAAAGATATAAACCGCTAATTACCAGAACGGTATCAAAAGATACACAACTATTTTTTAATTATAATAAATCAATGCGGCCTCTGAATAATTTTACTTTTCGCTGCCTTTCATACTCCTTAAGTATGCGGGAGATTACTACCCTGGTAGTACCAAGCTCATGGGCTATCTGCTGGTGCGATAAGTTAACCGACCTGCCCCCTTCGGTTTTTGCCTTTTGTTTTAAATATTCCAGTACCCGAACATCAATATGGTCAAACACAATGCCCTCAAAAGAACTAACCAGTTCATCATATCTTTTGCGGAACATATGCATCACATATTTATTCCATGAGGCATATTTTAATTGCCATTGATCGATAAGTTCAGCCGGAAAAACCAATACTTCAGAAGGTTCAGTCACTACGCCATGTGAAGTGCTTTTATTATTGAAATAGGCCGCCGCGAGTGACATGGTACAGGTTTCTTCGGCCTGTACATAGTAGAGCAAAATTTCGCGGTCTTCTTTCTGCTGATACACCCTGATCGCACCCTTTAATACGATAGGTAAAAATTTCACATATTGGCCCTCGCGCACAATGATGTCGCCTTTGTCAAAATGATGCAATTTGCCAAACTGCAACAATTCGGATTTAAACGCGGGTTCATTAAAAAAAGTGATTTTATTAAGAATGTCGGGTGTAGCGTTCATAAAGGGTATCTGGATAAAGAGGTAAAAAGATAAGTAAATCTAATAAATATCATTAAGAATCACAGAATTCCTTTTTTGAATATATGCCGTTATTCCGTCAAAATTTGCTAAGAAAAATTCTGAAAGTCTTTTAAAATTCTAAAATCGTGTACTGCGAAGCATTTTCCCTCTCAGCGTAAGTATCCGGATTACTATGCCTGTAGTTTAAAACTACAGAATAATCAAAATCAGGCTTTGTTGTTATTGGGCCCAATCACATTTTCAGACAAAATGGACAAATTTATCAAAAAAGGCCAAATTTTGAAGTATCAAAAAAGCGGAACATGCTGGTTATCAAACGCTCCAGCGATTGTTATAAAAAAGATGTTTTTTGGCACACCTGATTATCAAGCAATTACACGATTTTAACGATTGGTAAAAATCAAATCTACTGATAATCAACGTGTTTCACTTTGTTCCGGGTGTTCCACGTGTAAAAATGGAACGCTTTACCTGAACAAGCGTCCGCCCGGTTAAGCGTACTCGCTTAATCGCAATACGAAATGTTGCTAAGAGATCGACTATTTAAAAGTTGACAAAGCTGTTCAAAAAATCCTGAAAGTCTTTTAAAATCCTAAAATCGTGTACTGCGAAGCATTTCACGTTTTCCCGGCGCGCCCGGCACTTTTTCTACTTTGCAGTTCAATGCTTTCAACATGCGTTTAAGGTTGCCGGTTATGGCATAAGTTACAAATACGCCGCCCGGTTTTAAAAATTGCATGGTATGACTTATGGCTTCTTCATTCCACATTTCAGGCTGATACGCTGCTGCGAAGGCATCGAAGTAAACAATATCGTAATGTTCTTTTGATTGAAAATTTAACAGTTCACAATGGGCAATTTGCAGTTTGCAGAAAGGATTTATCTGGGCGGGTTGCAGGAACAAGTTATTATAATTGGCTACGAATTGTTGCCATACACCTTCTGAAATATATTCGTTGTAACCTGTTTGGCCGATCATAACCAAACTCAATGGGTAGGCTTCAATACCGGTATAATCAAGGTTAGTTTGCCGTTCTGTACAAAAATCGGCGCTAAGCAAAAAATTCAGGCCGGTGCCGAAACCTACTTCTAAAATGGAAACAGAGGCTGTTTGATTTTTTTCTGAATAATATTCCAGCCCCATCTTTACAAATACGTGCCTGCTTTCCTGTAACGCGCCATGCTTTGAATGGTAATTTTCGCCAACCTGCGAGTTAAATATGGTATTTGAACCATCGGCGGTTCTTACAATTATATTGGGATTACTCAGATTATTTTGTGATTTCACCGATTAAGCGCTGATTTTACCGATTTTATAAGTTGATAAGCATCGTTTTATATTTCAAACACTGACCGCAGATCTCAGACTTCTGACCTCAGACTTCCTATATCAAAACTCCAGCACCACTTCACCAAGATCATAAACCGGAACGGTCGTTATTTGGCCAGCCAAAATACTGGCACCCGCTGCCGATCGGTAACCTCCTGCACAATGAACAACTATAGGTTTATCAACTGGAATTTCATTGATTTTTTCGCGCAATTCCGGTAATGGCATGTTAATGGCATTTTTAAACTTCGGGCCCTTTTCAGTTTCGATTTGATTACGGATATCAATTATTGAATAACTTTCACGATGTAATTTAAAGTGGGTCAAATCCAGTAGTGGCGATTTTTCTTTTGCGCAATCGGGGGCGAGGAGGGCTGCCTTTATGTTTTGTTCATAACCAATTTTTGCAGCTTTTTTTATCATTTCATCCAAATCAGCGTCGGTGGTTGCAATTAGATAAAATGGTTCACCTGGATTTACAATTGAGCCAAGCCAGGTTTCAAACCTTTCGCCATTCTGTAAATTAACGGCCCCATTTACGTGACCGTTTCTAAATTCCTCTTTCGACCGCGTATCAATAATTAGTGTGACTTTTTCTAAAGGCGAGTTTTTATCAATCCTTGGAACGGATGCTACGCTTTCTTTAAACGCCGGCGCGCCTTTTTTATTGAGTTCAACGTCATAACCAAAATAATGGGGAATAAATGGCTGGTCGTCGATGAGCGTTTTAACAAAAGTCAGTTCATCCATTAACTGGAGGGCATAATTTTCGCGGAGTTCATGGCCAATGGTACTTTGCAAATCGGGGCTGATGCTTTTTCCACATAAAGAACCGGGGCCGTGTGCCGGGTAAACTGTAAGATTATGTGGCAACGTCATTAACTTTTCGCGGGTTGAATGATACATTTGCCTCGCCAAGTCTTCCTTTTGCGCGGTTATATTGCCAACGTTTTCCCTAAGGTCAGGCCGGCCTACATCACCGACAAATAAAGTGTCGCCTGTAAACAATGCTTTTTCATTACCGTTTTCATCGTCAACCAGTACACAAATTGAATCGGGGGAATGGCCGGGGGTATTGATGGCTTTCAGTTTAATATCATCTAATCTGATAACATCGCCATCATCAAAACTTTCATGCGGATATTCTGCACCCAAAAGTTTACTTACATAAATAATTGCGCCGGTAGTTTGATGAATTTCAAGATGTGAACTCACAAAATCGGCATGGGGATGGGTTTCAATCACGCCCACAATGTCTGCTTCATGCAGCGTCGCAAAATCATAATAGGGTTGCGGATCGCGGGCGGGGTCAATTACAATCATTTTCCCGTTCCTGATCACGGCATAAGAACCATGCGCTAAACCCTTGTCGTAAAATTGGTGAATAATCATCGGGGGTAAAGATAACGGAATTGGTTGATTAGGTGAATAGTTGATTAGCTTAAGTAGGTTACATGGTTTTAATATGACCGTTTAATAACCGTTCACTTAATCAATTACTTAACCACTCACCCTTATTCCTCCCTCTTCACCAGTAAAACCTCATCACCTTCTAGTGGTAGATAGCCATATTCATAGCAGAAATGGTAAATTTTGCCATTTTGGGTTTGGTAAGTGCGGGTATGATATTCAAAATCATAACCTTTTAATGCCATTTTTTTGCTGGTTGTTTTTGTTTTCCCGCCCGGGTTTAATTCCTCCATTATGCGGCGGTTTCGGCGAAGGATATTATTGACATTCCGCACAAAGTTATAACTGCTGCTGTTAAGCTGGTTGTTATAATTATTGCGGCACAGATCGTTACAGAATTTTTTATCTGCCCGGCCATGCAACACGGCGCCGCAGTCAAGGCAAACTTTTTCTTCATTCATAGTCTAAAGGTAATTAAATATTATCCGTTTGCAAACGCTTACAAACAGATATTAACGGTTATAACCGATTAATAACCGGGTAAATATTTTCTCCTCCTCAAATTTGTCCTGTCAATAAAAAACAAAACAAATTTTTAAAAAAATGAACACATTAAGAAACAGCGTACGCCTGGTTGGAAACTTAGGCGCAGATCCCGAAGTAAAAAGCTTTGACAGCAACAAAAAGATGGCCCGATTTTCATTAGCCACAAATGAAAGTTACAAAAACGACAAAGGCGAAAAAGTGACAGAAACCCAATGGCATAACATAGTTTTATGGGGAGAGAAAGCACAATATGCCGAAGAATCACTAAAAAAAGGCGACGAAATCGCCGTGGAAGGAAAGCTCACCAACCGTAATTATACTGATAAGGACGGGAATAAACGTTATTTCTGCGAAGTTGTGGTTAATGAATTTTTGAAAATGGGGGGCAGGGGTTAGTGGTTGGGGAATGGTTGATTAAGTTGATTAAGTGAATGGTTGATCGGTAACGGGTCATTAGCCTTAGTCAACCTAATCAACTACTCACTTAATCAACCATTCACTTAATCAACTAATTAAAATTAAACTTATATTTGTTATGTACTTAGAAGCAAAAGAAACAGCGAGGCTGTACAAATTATTATCAGATAAATTGGGTAACGATACAACCGAAGCAATGTTTAAATACATTGATAATAAAACTGAACGATCTGTGGAAGCAACCATTAAAACATTAGCTACTAAAGATGATATTGCAAATCTCCGCAATGACACGGGAAATGAATTTGCAAATCTTCGTAAGGATATAGGAGACGAATTCGCGAGCGTGAGAAACGAGATCGCAAACGTTAGGTATGATCTTAGCAATAAAATCAGTGATTCGGTCAATTGGATGTTTATTTTTTGGATAGGTCAGGTTGCAGCAACATTAGCAATTGTGTTTTTATTTCTAAAAAAATAGTCATTCATCTGTGGAAGCAACTATTAAAACATTAGCTACTAAAGACGATCTTGCGGGCGTTAGAAATGAGATTGGAAATGCCAAATACGATCTTCGAAAGGATATTGGAAAGTATAAAGCCGACACCATTAAATGGATGTTCATTTTTTGGATAGGCCAAGTGGGTGCGACACTTGCCATCGTGTTTTTGTTCCAGGAAAAATAATTGGCTGGCTAATTATTGAGAGGATTTTTTTGACCACTCACCAAAATCACGGCGTAGTCGCCGCAACCGGCAAAACTTTACCATTAAAAAAATGATGTCCGGTTATTGAAAAATCGGCGATGTATTTACCCATTTCAAAGGCCATAACCGGGGATTGATAACCAGGAAAAGCTTTTTCGAGCATTTCGGTTTGTGCTGAACCCAGGGCAAGGCAGTTTACTTTTATGCCCTGATCTGCCAATTCAAGGGCCAGGCATTCTGTTAAATTGTGGAGCGCGGCTTTACCTGCCGAATAGGCAGATAACCCCGGAAACTTTGCGCTCCCCTGGAACCCTCCCATACTGCCAATATTTAATATATGCGACCCATTTGGCATTAAATGAACCATATTTTGTATCATCCGTACGTGCCCAATAAAATTACTTTGCAGCATTTCGACAAAATCCATTTCAAGTAGTTTGGTAAAAGGTTTATTGATTAAAACACCAGCGTTGTTGATCAGTACATCAACCCGGTTATCAAAATTATTGCTGATAAATTGTTGTAAATCGGTATAATCATCATGCACAATATCAAAAGATAAGGCAAATATTTCGGCATCGGGATTCAGGCCATGGGCTATTTCTAATAAACGTTCAAGCTTGTCTTTGGACCTTGCAAGGGCCAATACTTTGTGTTTTCCCGATAAAATCAACTCCAGCGCGGCCTCAAAACCTACTCCGCTGCTTGCGCCTGTTATAATGATGTTCATTTTTCTCCCATCCCCACAAGTTTGCAGGGAGCTTTTTATTGAATTTAATTCCCTAAACTACCAATTTTTGCTCAACAGGGTGCTTTATTAAATAAAATCCATCGTTAATAAGCTTTGAGTATTCGGGTTCGTTGATGGCCTTCTGTTCCAGAAATGCCCTGATCTCTTTGGCTAAGGCAATTTCAATATTTTCATGTTCCAGAATTTCCAATATCTCTAAAGCGCAAAGCCAGTCATCAAAATATTTTTTTTGCAGCATCAACCAAATATTACCTAAAAATCCGAAATCGCCGCAGTTTTGCCGCCGGTTTCGTACCTGCTGGTATAGCTGGTGAAGTTCTTTGGTATTTGAGTCGAATTCGGGATGTCTTGTTTCGTTTGCTGATTTATAAGGGATATCCAAAAAGGCTTCCTTGTCCGCAGCACCGCAAAAAACAGAGACAATCTTTTCGCCCACGGCCACATCATAAACACCCCAGGATGGATCAAACAATAACTTACCATCTTTATCTTTAACCGTACAACCAGTAAAAGTGATCAGCTGGATTTTTTCACTTGCTGCATGTATTTTTTGCACCAGGCCACTAACGGTTATGCCACTTTCGAAATTCAAAACTGCTTCCTTTCCTTCTTCGATGCCAAAATAATTTAGATCCGCTAACGGTAAATCCTCCAAAGGCATAGCATAGCCTTTTAATTTACCTACCAGCGAACTGAAGCCATCATGATGATAGTCTTTTCCATGGCCTTTAATTTGCCGGTTTTTTACAGATAAAGCGGTCGCGCCACCTGTTTTGATATAAACGGGTTCGTTATTTTCACCGGGAATAAAATCGGTAAAGGTGCCTGAAACCTGAAGGCCAGAACTATAAACAATGGTGCAGGTATTTTTGCTTTTGATGGCTTTTTTAAGCCCATAGGAACCACCAACCCTGAATGACATGGTATCAGCAAAAGTTTCGAGTACATCTATCAGGTTTTGAAACGTCGGGGTAACGAATAACTGCGGCTGGGTTTTCGTGATGTCAAAGGGGTAGTTTAAGGCCTCAATACTATAAGGCAACTTCTTGATATCGCTCTTCATACAGCTTACACTTTCGCCAATGGACGACAGTAAACCTGCACCATATATTTTAGGGTTGTCCAATGTACCGATCAGGCCATACTCAACTGTCCACCAGTGAAGACGACTTAACAGAGCCATTTCTGACGGCGCGCCCAAATTTTCCTGACGGAATGCCACTAATTCTTCGGCCTTTCTTATTTCGTTTTCATCAGAATCGGGCATCTCCTTTAAAATTGATAATGCTCGTATAGCCTCATACAATTCAAAATCTTGCGCCGAAAACATGGCTTTTGCCCCGATTGATCCAAAATAACTCAAGTATTCATTGTAGTCTTTATCAGCAATTATCGGGGCGTGCCCGGCTGATTCGTGTATAATATCGGGGGCTGGGGTGTATTCAATATGGTTTAGCTGGCGTATGTCCGCGGCGATAACCAAAACATGGTAAGCCTGGTATTCCATAAAGGCGGCGGGCGGTATAAAGCCATCTACCGTAACGGCCCCCCATCCAATTTTGCCAAGGGCATCATTCATTTCCTGCAGATGGGGGATTTTTTCTATCGTTAATCCGGCCTTTTCGAGTCCAGGGATATAAGGATAATAAGCTACGTCTTTGAGATAGCTGTAGTTTTGACGCATTACATACCGCCAGACAGCGTGGTCGACCGGGGTGTAATGTTCGTAATACTGTTCAACAATAAATCGTTTTAAATGTGCAGGCAACGCGGCAACCTGCGGATTGTTAAAATCATTAACGTCGGGCATTTTTAATCAATTTATCAATAAACGCAAAATTATGGAAATAGATTGCTATTCCTTAATTTCTTCCGCGTTCGGTAGGCCAGCCTGGAGCCTGTCCGGGCGAATTAAATAATAGATTCCTATTAAAGCGACCACCATTGATATTAAGTAAAATGATATACTGATATATATACCAAGCCCTGCATTTATATGAAAAAAACCTGCTGATTTTTGAAACACCAGTTCACGCGCCCCGGCGCCGCCTATGGTAACAGGCACAACGGCCGCTAATGCCGAAACAAGGAAAGCAAGCAAGTATGGTGCGAATTTCCCGTCGAAATCCTGCCCCAAAAGTATCATTATGACAGTCAGTACCTGGAACGTTTGTACCAAAACAGCCTTCGCATGGCCTTTAAAAAAGTGCTCGCTAAACTCGCGAAAAAACTTTTTTATAATAATATAATAAATAACCGATCCAACAAAAAAAACACATGCCGGAATCGCTATATCTATCGGTATTTGGGGGATAAATACTTTTAAACAAACTATGATTAAACCAACCGCCCAGAGTCCGCTCAACCTGTCGAATAGAATAGCCCAGAATACTTTTTTTGCCGGTAATTTATACGTCTTAGTTAAAAGGTAAATTTTGTAACCATCGCCGCCTATGCCACCGGGCAATAAGAAATTATAGAATATTCCCAGCATGTAAAGCCGGAAATTAAAAAGAGGATCGAGCCGTAGGTTTATTGATTTAAAAAAGCTTAGAAGGCGCCAGGAAGAAGCAACCATCGAAGCAAAATAAAAAAACACACCAGCAAGCATCCACCAGTAATTGGCATGTAAAAGCCTTGATTTAACTTCGCTGAAATGAACTTTACTGAATACATAGTAAAGCAAAGCCGAAGTAACGGCTAATTTTAATATAAGCTTGGTGAAGCTCCAAAGTCTGTCTTTCCAGGTTTTGGGTTTTATTTCTTCCTCAACTTCGTTAACAATGGCATCTTCAACTTTTGTCATTGGCTGCAAAAATAAGAAAAAAGGAAGAATTTGTTTAATTGCGCAATTGTTAAATAGCGTTAAAAAGAAAGAGCAACGAGCCAAAAATCCCGAGTCAAGGCTCAGAAAGAAAGATTATTTGAGACTGTAAAATGAACTGTGTCAGTTAAAAATCAAATAAGGATTTTTTAACTTTAAGACGCAGAAAAATGAGACAAGAAGAATCGATTGACTACGAGTCGATCAAGAAACAAGCCCTTGAGCAATT
>Ga0302185_10002365_pt1 | contig 12448 bp, 10 predicted proteins | sample II_Bog_E1_1_FD_200231 | JGI IMG/M metagenome (GOLD analysis project Ga0302185, IMG submission 200231) | Peat permafrost microbial communities from Stordalen Mire near Abisko, Sweden - II_Bog_E1_2 | ecosystem: Environmental > Terrestrial > Soil > Wetlands > Peat | place: Sweden: Abisko... | reverse complement strand
AAGTAGCTGCCGCTGAAGAAAAGCCTGCTAAAAAAGCAAAGGCTAAAAAATCTGAAGAAACCCCTGCGGAAGAAGGTGAAGAAAAACCTGTAAAGAAAGCAGCTAAAAAGAAAAAAGCTGAAGGTGACACTGCTGCCGAAGAAGGCGAAGAAAAACCAGCTAAAAAAACAGCGAAGAAAAAGAAAACAGAAGAATAATAATTCTTGATTTGCAACATAAAATAGGCCGGTCTTTCCCAGACCGGCCTATTTATTTTATAGGAAAAACAGAAGATGATCAGATCACAACTATCTCGTAAAAGGCATTTCTATCAAAATATTTTTGTGCAAGCAATTGCAAATCTTTTGCCGTAACCGTTTTGTAGATCTCGATATTGCTGTTAAAATAATCTTCTCCAAAACCGTTCAGGATCAGTGTGCGCCAGCGTTGCAGGATCGAGAAAGGCCCATCCAGGTCACCAAGCAGGCCGCCAAGCAGGTAATTTTTTACCAGCAGCAATTCTTCTTCCGATGCCGCTTCTTTACAAAGCACATCCATTTCATGATAAATCTCCTTGATGGCATCTTCCACCACTGCACGCCCTGTTTCGGTATGAATGATCAGTGATCCGCCATTTATCTCCGGAGACAATGAGCTGTAGATACCATAAGTAAACCCTTTCTCTTCCCTGATATTGCTCATCAGCCTGGAGCCAAAATAACCACCAAACAAAGTATTGAGCACCACCATTGGCGCATAGTCAGGATGGTGCCTGTTAGGGAATAGCCTGCCTATCCTTATTGCTCCCTGCACTCCATTAGGGTCGTTATCTATTCTGTGTATCTTTTTCTCATCGCTTTGAATGGTAAATTCACCCTTGTCGGTGTTCTTTTTCGCAAAAGTTGTTTTTCCAAAAATGTCGTTCACGCACTTCACTTCATCCTTGCCTATTTTCCCGGCCATAAATATGCGGGCATTTACAAGGCTGTAATTGGCGTGATAAAATGCCACCAGGTCTTCTCGTGTTATCGCTTCAATATTTTCTTTTTTAGTGTATCGTCCATAAGGGTGTCCCGCACCAAAAAGCATTGCATCTATCTGCTGGTTGGCCACAAACTCGCACTGCCGCAGGTTCACCAGCAGTTTTTGCACAGCATTGCGCTTATGTATTTCCACTTCGCTTTCCGGGAAAGTAGCATCGGTTATGATCTCCCTTATCATTGGCAGCAAATCCGGCAAATGCTTGGTCAGCGAGTACAGCGTGATCGTAGCATAGTCATTGCCTGCATTCACTTTCAGTTGTGCGCCATAAAATTCAAGCGCTGCATTTATCTGTTCTGCCGTATATTTCGATGTGCCGTTCTTCAGCAGCCCTGCCGTAGCATGCGCCACCGATGCCTTTTGCTCATACCACAATCCTGCCGGGAATATCCAGTCTATCTGCACCACATCCTGCACACCGGCATCCAGCCAGTAAACAGGTATACCATTGTCCAGTGTTTCACGGTTTATGGGTGGGAGCTTATATTCAAACTCTACTGCGTCATGTATGGCAGGCGGGTTCATTCTGTTCGCTGTTATCATGTACTAGGTTGCTTTTATATCTTTTTGTAAAACTATTTTATAAACAACGCCTTTAATTCGCCTGCATCTTCCGTTTTCATTTTGCCGGCCAGTATCAGCCTCAATTGCCTGCGGCGCAATGCATCATCATACATTCTCTTTTCCAGGTCGGTCTCGGGCACCAGCTCCGGCACAGCCCGTGGCTTGCCATTAGGGTCCAGCGCCACAAATGTCATGTACGCCTCGTTTGATATATACCTGTACTGCGCCGAAAGATCTTCTCCCCACACCCGCAGGTAAACCTCCATCGATGTGTGGAATGACCGCGTAAGTTTAGACTCTATAGTAAGCAGGTTCCCCAGTTTTATAGGGCTCGTAAAAGACACATTGTCCACCGATGCTGTTACTACCGGGCAGTTACAGTGCTTTTGCGATGATATTGCCGCTGCTATATCCATCCAGTGCATCAGCTTCCCACCCATCAGGTTACCCAGTGTGTTCGTATCATTAGGCAAAACCAATTCAGACATGATTACAAATGAATCCTGTGGCCTCTTTGTTTTCATTATGTATTATTTAGTAAGCTTGAAATTTATGCAAATATCGTTCCTTTAGGGATGATGGTAAAATAAGTTCTACCATATGGCGAAGTTATTTTTCTTTGATGCGAGGCGTAAAATCTGCGAATAGTGAGCTATTTAAAGACTTTTACAACAAAGCAGAAATGAAAAAGAACAAGCAAGATGGTGGAAGTTATTTTATCATCACCCTTAATTGTCATTTACTTCATAAACTCTTCATAAGTCATCACCTGGTATGGTTTCACCGAGTCCAGGTTATAATACGCTTTGTTCAAGTGAGCGATCGGCATAATATTCCACACATTGTAAAAATCTCTAAGCCCATTTAATTTGCTTATTGTTTCTTTATCATCCGGGTTAACAAATAAAAAGTTCAGTTGTGAGGGGTCATGATCCATGGAAGACATTATCATACTTTCATAGGGTAAAGCCCAATCTAAAATAGCAGTGTCTCTAAGGCGCTGGTCATTGTATATCGCGAGCTTTGTGATGCCCTTTTTCCTCATTTGTGTCAGCAGTCGTTCTTCCATATCATTACGCAACGTAAACGATGGAAGGAAAGACATGATATACACAAGCCTCACAATAAATATACCCGAAAGCAACACTGTCGCTTTTGGCGGCTTAAGTCTTGGTAAAAAATTAAACACAAAAGGAGTAGCAACAATAATAGAAATACAAGACCATTCACTCTCTATATGCATCAATAGCGTAGTGTCGTCATAACTTCCATAACAAAGTCCCATAATTGACAAATAGCCGGCAAAAGACAAAAGCGTCCATGCTGCCAGTATTTGCTTTTTGTCCGCTATTAGGGCACCTATACTTGTTATCAATACCAGTATACCCAACCAATAATTACTTACGCATCGCCGTAGAAAAATCTTAACAACAGGTTTCCGCACCGAATGGGTTATATCTGCCAGTGTAAGGTTTTTAAGCCCTTTCAAATGTTCGGCATCATATGCAGACAATGAATGAGCATCCCAATATTTTAACCCTATAATTAAGACAAGGCAGGCACTCAATAACAATGAAATTTTATTAGAGAACGGCCAGTTTTTTTGCTCAAGTATCAGATACACCCATAAAAATAAAGTGGGTATAAACACCGCAAAATGAGTGAATACAGCCAGAAATGCCAATGAAAATGACAGTAATATTAAAAGTATATTCGCCTTTCGCTTTCCTAAGTATAATATCACCGCGAAAAAAAGAAACATCCACCCGGTTGCCTGGAATATTTCATTCACCCATATATACGATTGGCTGACAAAAAGAAAATAATAAAGCGCCATAAGTATAACAAGGGCGTATTCCCTGCACTTGTATATCAACACCGAAATCAATAAAAAAACAAAATGAAAGCTCGCACCGTAGCTAAGCATAATAGTTTTTATTGGCAAATGGAACTTTTGGCCAAAATAGGGGAACATCTGCGTAATAAATGAACCAAACCTATGCTCTTGAATGTATAGTCTCTTTTCGTTGATAATGTTGAACAGTACAAAAGCCCCGTCCGCAAACAACACCCGCTCTTTATAGTAAACCACCCCCAATACAAATAGCGCCCCCATAGCAGCCAACGCTACTTTCGAAATATTTTTCAGTAATGATTGTACTACTTCCATTCGCGCAGAAATATAGAAAACTATTCGCTACAAGATACTATAAAAAACAAAGGCTACCGGTTAGGGTAGCCTTCATTGTATTTTTATTGATAATTATTTTGCAATATCCAAAGACCTTACACAGATCTGCTTGCCGTTATTGCTCAGGCGTATATTGTAGATACCTGGAGCTGCTGCCGGCAGTGTCAGTTGTGCATGCGTACCATTTACTGCCAAAGTTCCGCTGGCAATGCTCCTGCCGCTGATATCTGTAAGCTCATATGTCCATGCACCATTCAATGCAGGCACATCTATCGAAACTACATTAGCAGTTACGGGGTTAGGATAAATATTAACGCCCGATGTATTAACCACATTCTTTACAGCGTTATCCACCAGTCTTTCTGCACTTGTAGTCGCACTCGTTGGTGTACTGAACGAGTTGTTTGGGTAAGAAACAGTTGCAAAAGGAGTTACGTCACCGGTACGGTAGTATCGCTGCTGATAGCTATAAGTGGTATCGCCTTGTGTTACACTCAGATCGGTTAACAAAGTCCCCAATAAAGGATTTGTGTAGCTGCCACCTAAAGAAAAACTATCGATCGTCATAGTTGTTACTTTCACCTGCAATACATGAAACCATGCCGAAGGGCTTCCCGTCAATGTTGGAACCCTCATATCTCCCCAACCAGTTACAGTATCCGTCTCAGTGATCATTGACTTAACAGCACCAGGGCTAGACACCGGGGCAGTAACATCATAATTGAAAACAGAAATGTAATTTGATCCCCATGTGGTGCCCATTGTAGCAGGGAAACTGATCATGACATCAGGTGCTGTATATACTGTATGCTGTATCGGAATAAAAATTGTTGCACTGGTTGTAACGATCGTTTCGCTGTCTACATCTACACCATACTGTTCCAGTGCGGTGCTGTTAAGGCCAATTTGCACATTGCTCTGGTAATTAGCACTTGAAAAACTATTATAACTGCTGTCAGCAAATTGAGCTTCAGCAGTATCCGGGCTAACAAAATAATTATAAAACACCTCAGAGGTATCAGTTATGGTGCTCATATCCCACGTAGCGCTTGTGGCTGCAGTTAGTGAAGGAAACGTAGAGTTATACGTAGTCCTCTGGAGGCTATCAATACCTATGATCGCTGAGGCCGTAGGGAAACTGCTCTGGGTAAGGGTGATCTGCGCCTGGCTGGCTGTTGCAAGTAATAAACCTGCAAATAAAAGTATTTGTCTTTTCATACGATTGTTTTTTAGCGAAATTATTGGAATTGCTCGATATTATAAAAAAATTATTTACTCAGGTGCATACTGCGTTCTTTATAAAGGTTTCTGAACCAGGGGTCGCGCAGGTTTTTTATAAACCGTATGGCTTCCCCGGTGCTTTTCATTTCCGGCCCCAGCTCTTTATTCACATTCGGGAACTTATTAAAGCTGAATACCGGTTCCTTCACCGCAAATCCGTCCAGCTTTTGCACCAGTTTCAGGTCTTTTAGTTTCACTTCACCCAGCATCACCTTGGTAGCTATGTTCAGGTAGGGTATACCGTATGCCTTCGCTATAAATGGTGTCGTGCGGCTCGCACGCGGGTTGGCCTCTATCACAAACACCTTACCGTCCTTTATAGCATACTGTATGTTTATCAAACCTTTAATATTCAGTTGCAATGCTATTTTCTTAGCTATGTCCGTCATTTCATCCACAATCAGTGGTGTCAGGTTAAAGGCAGGCAGCACTGCGTGGCTGTCACCGCTATGTATACCTGCTGGCTCTATGTGTTCCATTATGCCCATGATATGTACAGTTTCACCGTCACATATTGCGTCCACCTCAGCTTCCTGGCAGCGGTCCAGGAAATGGTCTATCAGTATTTTATTGCCCGGCAGGTGTTTCAGCAGGCTCACCACGCTCTTTTCCAGTTCTTCATCATTAATTACTATACGCATCCGTTGCCCGCCCAGCACATAGCTTGGCCGCACCAGCACCGGGTAGCCCACTTCCTTGGCCACTTCTATCGCTTCATCTGTTGTGTATGCTGTCCCGTAGTTAGGATATGGTATACCCAGCTCTTTCAGCGTATCGCTGAATCTGCCGCGGTCTTCCGCTATATCCATACTGTCAAACGAGGTGCCTATTATTTTTATACCTTTTTCATGCAGGCGTTTCGCCAGTTTCAGTGCGGTTTGTCCACCCAGTTGCACTATGATCCCATCTGGTTTTTCGTGCTCTATTATTTCCCAAAGATGCTCCCAATACACAGGCTCAAAATATAGTTTATCTGCTATATCAAAATCTGTCGACACCGTCTCCGGGTTGCAATTCACCATGATCGATTCATAGCCGCTTTCCCTTATCGCCATCAGCCCGTGCGTGCAGCAGTAGTCAAATTCTATCCCCTGCCCTATGCGGTTGGGCCCGGATCCCAGTACTATTATTTTCTTCTTCTTCGAGAGCATGCTCTCGTTGCTCACCATCTCCGCACCTTTTTGCGACACCGCTTTTGCTTCAAATGTGCTGTAGAAGTATGGTGTCTTCGCTTCAAACTCCGCACTACACGTATCCACCATTTTAAACACACGGGTTATGCCCAGTGCCTTCCTGTGCTCATATACTTCCTCAGCTGTGCAGTCTTTTACCAGCTCTGCTATTTGCTCATCGCCAAAGCCCATTTGTTTAGCCTGCCGCAGCAGGTCTTCCGGCAGTTTCTCCAGGTGTTTATACTTCCGTATCTCTACTTCAAGGTTCACAATATCTTGTATCTGGTACAGGAACCACCTGTCTATCTGTGTAAGCTCTCTGATTGTTTTTATTGATACGCCCGCGGCCATAGCTTCCTTTATCCGGAAGATGCGGTCCCATGTCGGGCGCTTCAGTGAGTCTATCAGTTCTTCAGGCCGCATGCGGCTCGTGCTGATGAACGAAAGGCCGGTGGCGTTATTCTCGAGGCTCTGGCAGGCCTTCTGCAGTGCCTCCGGGAATGTGCGCCCTATCGCCATCACTTCTCCCACCGATTTCATCTGTAGTCCCAGTGTATCATCAGCCCCTTTGAATTTATCAAAGTTCCAGCGCGGCATTTTCACGATCACATAATCAAGTGCCGGTTCAAAGTAAGCCGATGTGGTTTGTGTTATCTGGTTCTTCAGCTCATCCAGTGTATACCCTATCGCCAGCTTCGCGGCTATCTTAGCTATCGGGTAGCCGGTAGCCTTCGATGCCAGTGCCGATGAGCGGCTCACACGTGGGTTTATTTCTATTGCTATAATACCTTCTGTTTCCGGGTTCAGTGCAAACTGCACATTACAGCCACCTGCAAAATTTCCGAGGTCGCGCATCATCATGATGGCCGTGTTGCGCATCAGCTGGAATGCCGTGTCGCTCAGAGTCATTGCCGGTGCTACAGTTATGCTGTCGCCGGTATGTATGCCCATCGGGTCAAAATTCTCAACGGTACAAATGATCACTACGTTATCATTCATATCGCGCAGCAGTTCCAGCTCAAATTCTTTCCAGCCCAGCACCGCTTTTTCCACCAGCACCTCATGCATCGGCGATGCTGTAAGCCCGCGCTCCAGCGCACCATCCAGCTCATCTTTATGCATCACAATACCTCCGCCCGATCCACCCAGTGTGAATGAAGGCCGTATCACGATTGGCAATCCTATTTGTTGTGCAAATTCTTTCCCTTCCAACAACGAGTTGGCTGTTCTGGCTTCTGCCACAGGCACACCAAGTTTTATCATCCATTGGCGAAAAAGTTCGCGGTCTTCCGCCTTGTCTATAGCTTTAATATCTACGCCTATCAGCCTGATGTTAAAACGCTCCCATATCCCCAGTTCGTCCGCTTCCTTGGCCAGGTTCAGCGCGGTCTGTCCGCCCATAGTTGGTAGCACCGCATCTATTTCATTTTCTTCCAGTATCTGCTCTATGCTCTCTACCGTGAGTGGTAATAAATAGACCCTGTCTGCCATGATAGGGTCGGTCATAATGGTCGCAGGGTTCGAGTTGATGAGTATAACCTTTATCCCCTCTTCTCTCAGGCTTCTTGCAGCCTGCGAACCGGAATAATCAAATTCACATGCCTGCCCGATAACAATAGGACCGGAACCAATGATCAGAACACTTTTAATAGAAAGATCGCGCATTAAAAAAAATTAAGGTAAATGCCTCTTAGGCAGATAAAAAATAAAAAACCTCGCGCGATGAGCAGATATAAAAATCGGGCTCAACGCCCGAGGTGCAAAAGTATAAAAAAAATGCCTGCTAACACATTATAATTGTTCGTGTGGATAAATTTTTTGTCCAAAATGCTGGTCTTCCATATAGCTACAGTGGCGGTGGCACCGTTCAGCAGGAGGATTTCTATTAAACTTACCTTAATATCCAACTTATTAGGGTTTTGAGACCTATTTCAAAACAGTAAAATGTCTATTGTCTCAGCATCAATAATTCGATGATATAAAATAATTCGCTCATTTATTAGCACTAGCGAACGCCAACCACTAATTTTTGAATGACTGCCTGAACTCCATGGGAGAAAGATGTGTTTTCGCTTTAAACAATCGGCTGAAGGATTGCAAATGTTCAAATCCTAATTCATAAGCGATCTCGCTTATGGAGAGGTCGGTGGTGGATATTCTTTCTTTGGCCCGTTCCATCAGTTTTTCGTGGATATAGTGCTGGGTGTTTTGCCCTGTATGCATCCGCAATAGGCTGCTTAAATATTTGGGCGAGATATTGAGCTGCTCAGCAATATAATTCACGGTTGGCAAACCTTTCGCGGTCGGCTGCCCGCTGTTTAAGTAATCATTCAATGCTTTTTCCAGGCGATCAAGTATAGTATGGTTAATTTTTTCGCGGGTAATAAATTGTCGGTTATAAAACCGCTCAGCATAGTTGAGCAGGCTTTCCAGCTGTGATATAATGATCTGCTTGCTGAACTTGTCAATATTAGCGTGCGTTTCCCGATGTATATTTTGAATGATGCTGATAATGATCTCCTCTTCTTTTTCAGAAAGAAATAAGGCTTCGTTTGTAGTATAATCCCAAAACTCATATCGCTTGATGGTATTGGCTAATGGCGTGTTCCACAGAAAATCAGGATGAACGATCAAATACCATCCCGATTGTTTCACTTCCACGTCCTCTTCCACAGCAAGACTGGTTACTTGGCCAGGCGATACGAATGACATGATCCCTTCATTAAAATCATACGGTTGCTGCCCATATTTCAATTTGAGATTTTCGGCACCTGTCACACGCTTTAGAGCTATGCAATAGAAGTCGCAAAAAGATGTCACCGTTTCGCCACTTCGCATCATCCTGGAAACATCTACTTGCACGGCACTGATGAGCGGATGTTCAGGCTTTGGCAGTTGCCAGGCCTGGAACCATTTGCTTATCGTTTTATAATGCACCATATGTATTAATCTTCCTTGCGAATTTCAAGCACTACTTTGCCGCGCACATGTTTCGTTTCACTATCGCGGTGCGCCTCCGCTGCCTGCTCCCAGGGATAGACCTTACTGACAATGGGTTTCACTTTGCCTGCGTCAATAAGTTTGGCCAGCTCAGTAAAGCAATGCTGGTGATTTATATCCACGCCCGCCATCATAACTGTTGCATTTTTCCTGGCAAGTAATGCCTTAAACTCATCATTGGGCCACACACCATGCGTACACACAAAGATACCTCCTTCTTTCAAAACAGGAACAGACCGCAGACGCAATGCTTCATCAACGGAACTGGTAGGGGTAGCATTAAATACTACATCTATATCGCGCACAATATCCTCAAACTTTTGTGTGTTATAGTCGATCACCTCGTCAGCGCCAAGCTGCCTTAAAAAATCAGCATTATGTGCCGAGGCCGTACCAATGACATAAGCGCCATAAGCCTTGGCAAACTGCAACGCCAGGCTTCCGATACCGCCTGCCGCACCGTGTATCAATACGCGCTGTCTTGCTTGCACCTTTGCCTTCTCTACCATGCCGTTCCAGGCCATACGTGCGCAGGCTGGTAACGACGCCGCTTCATTAAAGCTGATAGTTTTCGGCATGAGCGCAAATTGGTTAGACTTCGCTGCAAGATATTCCGTATAGCTGCCATCTAAATAATTAGGTACACCATACACCCGGTCACCTTTTTTAAATTCAGTTACTTCTCTGCCAATTTCTTCCACAATTCCCGCTCCATCAATACCTAATGCCATCGGCAATTTCAAAAGTGGTTTTAGCCCTTCATTTCCCCCCCGGCGTATGATGTAATCAGCCGGGTTTACACTGGCTGCGTAAATTTTTACTAAGATCTCACCTGCCGTGGGAACAGGACGTTCAACCTCAACAATTTTCATCACTTCCGGTTCGCCAAACTCATAAATTCTGATTGCCTTCATGTTTCTCTGTTTTTTACACAAAGGTCTGCAACAATGTGGTGTTATATTTAACCAAAATGCTTTTTGTTTTAGCCAAAGCGGCGACTTTGCTGTTAAATTGTTCAGTTTCCACTGGCAAGTGATCATTAATAAATGGAATAATCCGCTAACAAAATAGTATCCCACTTGTTCCGGATTAAGCATAGCACATCCGGAACGGCAAATAAACTCCGTCTCTGAGAGCGTTCAACGCACTACCGCTAAATGTGTTAAACTCTGGGCACCCCCTCAGTTTTTTTTCGGACAACAATAATGGAAAGGTATAATTTTTACATTATGCCAAATGTATGATCCTTGTAATCAATTATTATCACATTATCGAGGAAGAAATTATTTCCGGCTATGCCCCAAATATGCCTGTTTATAAAAAAATCATCAAATATCCCCAGATTAGAATAAGATACCATTCCGCCCGGCTTTAGTTGTTTATTACCAAAAAGAACGCTGACATTAATCTTCCTGTCATATCCCATATATTTTCGTCCCCAATTACTACCTTCAAAAGAATCTACAATTGTATTGCCTGAAATTTGCAGTGCGTTTTTTTCACTCGTTACTAAATGTATAAGTGTGCCACAGTCATAAATCAATTCTTCTTTTTTATCATTGATAATAAGAGGAATAATAATATTGCCCTGTACAAGCGTAAATGGCATAAAGGAAGCTTTTGAATATTGCTTAGGGATTTCATCGGCTATGCCTATCCTATCATTTGGATAATCAATGATAAGCACTTTATCCTGGAAAATATCTCCTCCTATATTCCCAATAGTTACTGCGGTTCCGTTGCTTATAGAATCTTTAGAAATGGCAGATCCAAAATCTTTATAATAACAAATGTCACGCTTACCGAATGGCACATCACCCAGTTTAAAATCAATGTCCCTGAGATCCGAAGTATATTTTTTATTGTTCATCCAGAAAGGGGGTGCTGTTTCTGATGTGTCAATTTTATGGAGTAGTTGGGCATATTTTTCAAGATAGGGTTTTATCGGGTTCCCCCAAATGAGTGTTTGCGGCGCACCTAAATCTAAATGCATGTTCAACTTATCGGGTAGATTATCTATTGTAACCGGGATATACATTGCAACCTTGTCATAATATTTCCCTCCATAAGTCCCTCCATTCCATTTAAAAGGTATCCATTGTACATTTTGTCTGCTATTCTGTTTCGGTATTACAAATGATATGATTACCGCTATGGATAGTAATACCATGAGTATTGTCACTTTTTTCATAATGCCGTTTTCAATAGAATAAAATTAATGAATTCTTCCGTCCAGCTCAGTTCCCCACTAGTCCAAGGTTTTGCTTGGTTCAAACCGCAGAAAGCCCTTTCCTCGTATTCATCACACTTGCATCCTTCAGATGCGAATTCAGCGGTGATACCAATTTATAAGGCTTGTTAAATAATTCCTGCGAAACCTTAAACTGCTCAGATAACTTACGGATCACCTCTTTCGATAAGCCCCTGCGGTAATTTATTATATCAGAGAAAAGGCTTTTACTTATTCCCAGGCTCGTTGCCATTTCCACCGATTTCAGTTTGTTTTCTTCCATCAGGTAGCGTAGTATTTCTATCGGGTTGGCATCTGTAAATGTATTATGTTCATCATCCCATTTTTCTATCAGTAGTGTAAGCAATTCAATAGCATCTTTCTGTTCTTTGCTTTTTGTTTTAAGAACAACAAGCTCTTCCAGTTGGTTGCAATAATCAAAATATTGCTTCTTTGTTTTTATCACTTTATATGGCAAGGTTTCCATCGTTTATTTTTTAGTAATTACTTACAGTATATTGTTCGTTATCGTTGCAAAGTCTGGTGTATTCAGCATGGCTGCCTATCCAGCAAACAAATAAATGCACTTCTTTATTTCCAAAAACATAATGGCATATCATCCGGTATTTATTGCCCCCTATATTAAACACTACACGATCTGATCCGTTTCCTAATAAGTCTGCATAGCTGAATGTATTGATAATATCTTGCGGGATGTCCCATTCTGTTCCTTTTAACACCAACTGCCAGAATCTCAGAGCGTTTCTGCTGTCCGCATGTTGCTCTGCAAAATCTTCGATAGTCGCCTTTTTGACCAAATGAACTTTCATCTGATAAAGATAAAGTTAAACAAAAATACGCAAAATGCGTACTTTTTAATAAAAGATAACGAAAGATTCTGTGTTAGTATCCAAAAATTTTGATCGTTTTTTCTTTACTTTTGTTTCAAGGCGGCTTTAGCCAGCCTGGTAAGGGAAGCGGCAATTTATT
>Ga0302185_10002363_pt1 | contig 12456 bp, 10 predicted proteins | sample II_Bog_E1_1_FD_200231 | JGI IMG/M metagenome (GOLD analysis project Ga0302185, IMG submission 200231) | Peat permafrost microbial communities from Stordalen Mire near Abisko, Sweden - II_Bog_E1_2 | ecosystem: Environmental > Terrestrial > Soil > Wetlands > Peat | place: Sweden: Abisko... | reverse complement strand
AGTCTAAAATGTAGTGATTAAAAGGAACAATTTGCTACCACTGCACCAAGATCTACCACCCAGTTTAAGCTGCAAGTTCAGGGAGGCGATTATAAAGATGAAAGTTGGTTCTAACATTTGGAATCGGCAATCCCCATTCCTATAATGCTTGGTTATAAAGAGTAAGTAAATTACTAAGTTTTTCATCTCCCCAAATGGTTACTCCCATCAGACACCCCTCTGCGGCTAGACTATGAAGATTTTTCATCATTTTGTTCGGATTCTATGTGAGCATAATGACTAAATTGCATATGATTCTGTCGAATGGTTCTTTTGTTTCAATTTTTTATTATCCATTTTCCATTCTAATTTCAATATTGTTTTGCTGCATCCAAGACTATAATGGCATTGATACTCCCGTTTTTTCAAGATATTTCTTTAAGTTAAATTTGCTAAAGTTGACCATGGTTTAGCTCAAATCCGAGGCTAGGTATTTGCATTCTGTAGGTTTCATGTTGATGGCTAATGGCAAAAGTTTTCCTGTCCCACAGGCAATTTCTAGAATATTCTGAGCTTTTCTGATGTCAATCATGTTGATGAGTGTATAATAAAAAGTCTGAAAAGCAGCATCAAACAAGCCATACATAGGCGCAAAACTGTCCCAATGAGTTTTAAGTTAGTTTATTTGTAATACTTATAGTTTTTCACTATTCTATTTTTGCTTGACTGATTACATCTGTAAACTAAATATCATAAAAGAAATTAAGATCATAAGTATTTGAGTAAAGTATTATGTCAAAAACGTTGATTATTATAATATAGTAAAGAGGAGATAAACATCAGCAATCATTGCAAGTTGTTTCATTTTAAATAAGTTATGAATATATACTTTTTGTTTTCGATAATGTCCTGTAAATATTTTAGATCCTTCTCTAGGTTTAGTTATTTCGCAAAGGCCAACCCAAAATCTAGCTCCTTCATGCTCATGAAGTATTTTTGGAGCAAATTGAAGTGAATTTTCATGATCAACTCTTCTTCAATCATTTTGGAATCAAAAAGAAAGGCAAATTTAAAGGCATAACGAATTTCATTTGAATTGATTGTGCGATTCATATAGCGAAATAGACTCGCCATCGCCTATGGTAATGGGAAATTGTCATCTTCTAAAAATCTATCATATTCTTTTTCATTTAGTAGCATAGACAAATATCCGTATAGGAAAAAGGCTTTTGTCAGATGCATATCTCGTGCTCTTATAAAAAGTTATTTCATCTTTTTGCTAATATTTTAACTGATCTCTGTCACTGACGTTTTGATCAGGTATTTGAAATTGCCAAGCTAGCGAGTTCTTTAGAGATGAATGGGACGGTGGTAATCTTAAAATTTAGCTATAATCCTATCAATCAAGGCAGTGAATTTAAATTGCTCTTCCTTTTATTTGGAAAGAGGCTGTATGGATAATTACTCATAGTCTTTGTCCATAATTTATGACAATTCCTCATAGAAAAAAGATATTGAATTTTGCGTCATAATCACAGTATTTTTTGGTTTTTTTCCCAAAAATATTTAATTGAGTTGATACTAATAAAGGCTATTCAAAGTTTATAAGTGCTTGAAGGTTTATTTTTACCATTGAGAGATAAGATATCTAATGGCCAGCACCAAAATAATGAAACAGACAATCAGGCCGAATACAATACCAAAGTTATAAGGGAGGAAACTGAAATCAAAAGATGATGATGGAGAGATTAATTGAATTGGATCAGACAAAGAAAGATTACCACTAAAAATAAAATTTGCAAGGTCAATATCATAATCGCTGTATAAATTTTGTTAATTAAATACGAGAGCAATTTTGATTGTTGAACTATTTGTTTGATAAGAATTTGAGAGTATTAGTAATCCCTGCGAGTATCCAATATTTCCTCCCTCAATAATTGCAATTTCATCTATATTGATAGTTTAGTTGGCTAAAGCGGGCACAATTAATTGACTCGTGTCATTACTGATTTGATATTCGATAAGAAAATAATCAATGAAAGTGAGTCTAATCTTAAAGGTCCACATATAGTCCCATAGTGGTGATATCCTTCGGCAAGTTCCATTAAGACATCGAAAGGAAGTAGAGATAGAGTATTTGTTTTTAATTAACTAAGTCTATTCAGTCTGATAGATTAATAAACATTATTGATATGTTAAGCTAGCATTGCAGTACAGCGAAGAATTAGGGTAGACATAGTTTCCAATTAATGTTTCTTTAATAGTCATTGATATCGATTAGACAGTTGCCTACGATACATCCAATATATTTTTAAGCTTTTCGTATTGAGCACTGCTGCCATAATCTGGATAGCCTTCCGAAGCAATAGTAATCATATTGCTTTGAAAGATGACGACAGCTACAATAAGTAAAAAAGCTACAAGAGATTTACCAATGTAGTATTTCTAAATGTATTTAGTCAACATTTTGTATTGATCTTCCATTTGTGAGTCTTTCTGTAGTGTTCAGGCAATTTGTATATTTTAAATTATAAATCAGTATAGAATAATCTAATTTTGTTCCAACAGCAAATATCCTAAAAAATACGTTATGGATGAAGATTTTCTTACTAATAGTGATATGATCTTAAAATAATAATATCTAAAATAATACTTAGCACTGAGAAAATATAATTCTGGGAGAAGGTCCAAAGTCAGAGGTGATGTACTTAATTACAATTTGTATAACTGCAATATTATTGATTTAAAGAAGTAATACCAGATATCTTTTTGTTTTATAATGAAATTAAATATTATTATTACAGATACCGCAGAAAAGCTTTTTTGTAGTTTATTACACACTTAACCTTTGGTGAACTACTATTAGCGATGGTAATTTATGACAGATGGTATGATTACAATCTTATCAAAATATATATATCTTAATGATTCTGATTTTTTATTAATTGATAACATAAACATATCTTTTCTAAGAATATCCTTACATGCTCATTGATTTTAAAATTATCAACCCTAAAACTGTGGCAAACTCGTTTCCTGAGTGCAATAATCTTACTTCTAAAAGTTTAGGATTAAAATGGACAAATCAGGAAAATAAGATCTATCTTGACTATCTAGAAGAATATTTTGGGTTTTTTAAGACTAAAAGCTTGAGGAAAAAGTACGAGGTCTTTTCTGATCTGGGAAAAAAACTTGGGAACAGAAGTTCAAAGCAAGTTAAAACACATCACAATAAGATGATGCAAAGATTCAAATCAATTTAAAATATTTTATCATATCTTCCTAGGACACTATAATGTATCGAAGACATGACAAACAATTTGGCAAACGATGTCGAGCAGCAGCCAGCTTAACCAATCCCTCCCCATCAAGACTCAAATGATATCCAAATAAGCAGTCATATAATTTAGCCAAGCCCTCGGCTAACTCAAACTTTTGAAGAAAACTCATTACCATTGTAGATTTAAGAAGAATGGCCTTTCTACATATAATTTTGAGACCTCAATCATCTGATAATGTCTGTATTCTTAAAATAATTATTTTCTAGCGCATAAATAACCTAGGGAGCTGACCAGGAAAATGTTTAAATTATTCATAAAAAAAATGTAATAAAATTAGGGTTTCGTATTTGGAACATAAATCATTTTGTAACTTCTGATCTGAATTTTCCACAAATTGATTGAAGAGGACAGTTGGAAGGAGTATCAACTTTGCAGTATGAAGGTAGACTAAAGATAGACTCAGCGAAGGGGATAGTTTGATTGTGGAAGGAGAAAACGTTGTAATCAGTAACGTGGGTTCCGGCCTCATCTAATCTTCTGGGAATCTGGGTTTAGGTAGATGTTGTCCAGAAATAGTTGTATCCGAAATCACCTATATTAGCAAATTCATACCATCTTTTGACCATTTGTCATAGAATGTATCAATGATCTTTTCTTGACCCTTATATTCAGCATCTGCCAGCCAGTCTGGTTTTAAGATGCCACATCCATGATCAGAGTCACAGCAGAAGCAACAACTGCTACGATTTGGGAACACTAGCCAACGTTTGTTATTCACGGTATAAGACTGGCAAGGTGTTGTGACGTTGGGAAGAACTGTACCACAGAAAAGATCATATCTACCATTGGTGCGATCCACACGTTCTCTGTTGTTCTTGGGATCGTAGAAGGTTTGACCATTTACTTTGTATGCAGTTGAGTTCTGAATAACTGTTTCATCAAAGGCAATGTGAAAAGCGTAGTTATAATTTGGTGCCGTTACTGCCATTATTCCCGCTAGTAGAGCGATGAAGAGAAGGATGATCTTCATAAATGAGTTGGAAATCTACTAAAATAATATTAAATTAAAATCTTATTTGAAGTTATAAATTATTCAAGGATTAATATTAGCTGATATGTACCCTCAGAAGATCAAAGTTTTAGTTGAATTAGGATGAGGGATCAATCAAAATAATGATGACTATTATGACTATAAATTTAATTAAATCAAGAGAGGATCACTTGTGTAAATATTATTTAAGGTCGTATTGGCAAACTGGGCATTTGGAATTCTTAAAAATCCAGTCTCTGATGCAGTCCCAATGAAAAGAGTGAATGCATGGTAAGAAAGTTTACTCATCTCCTTCTTAGACCTCACATAGGCAAATTGGGCATGAAACTTCCTTTCCCACATGCTTTGTTCGTGGTAAAAGATTCACATCCTGTGTATTTAGGCCTAATGGGTTGGTCTGCTCCTCTCCTCCTCCTTGCTGTTGTGGAATTACATTTTGGTACCTCATTTGCGTGTTGTATTGCATTTGATTCATAAAATGTCCATTATTTATGAACCCTTCTCCTCTGTTAATATTTAGATTGGCATTTTGTGGACTTAGCTGTTGAGGAAACGAGTAATATTGTCTCATATTGAAACCATATTGCTGTTGTGGTATCTGTTGCTGGTTGTATATATATTGAACATTATTCCTTTGTATATTGCCAAAGTTGGGCATATTATTCGGTACTAATGGCTGATCTCCTCCTAATTGATTACCCATACCATTATCATATTGGCAATTAGTTTTTGAATTTTGTTTGTTCTGTACTTGATTATTGTTGCCATTAAAACCACAGATAGCCTGTGAGTTAGTTAAAATGAGTCTATTGCAATTCCCATTGAAGCATGCATTTACCTTCCCATTTTTGATATTAAACTGATTCCCATTTCCATTGATAGTCAGGGTGATAGTAGAATTGGTGATGCTGACTGTGTTGCTATTTCCTATAATATTGATAGTGCCTTGTTTATTTTAGAGTTTCTGCTCAGAATTATTGCTTATTATGTTCATCGAAAAATTAATTATATCAAATCGAAACTACTTATCCATTCAAAAATATTTTTATTTGCCGATCAAGTCATGTCATTGGTCGTACAAAAGCTTCTTTGCCCAAAATTTAGCATCCTAACTATGATCTCCAGCAATAAAGTCCTCTAATTTTTTCTTCAAGTCTTCATCTTGAGCGAACTTTTTGAATTTATGAACCGCATGCATCGTCTTGAGAACATCACCGATTTTAGATTCTTCAGGGCTATGATCGAAAAGATCAATTAGCTTGCGCTTAATCAAATCGAAATGATTTTCTTTAAAGATTCCTGGAGCCTCAAAGATGAGGACCTCGATAACCTTACATAGTTTATCGCCATTATTGTAGTCATGATAGTCTGAAATTAATTCTAACAGAGTCTAAGCAAAAAAGAAACGATTTTAATGAGCTTTGCATTCCGACACAACGTATTGTTGATAACCCAATCCCCTCTCAGCAGTCATTTGAATCAAAAATTATAAAATAGGCTTTAGTCCTGTGTAGGTGTAGGCTTGAGCATGAAACTCTTAAAACAAGTTTACGACCACTTTTTGCCTGCAAAGATGAAGGAACTAGTCCTTAGTTTTCTTTTGCTCTTTGATAATGGAACTTGTTTTGGGTGTTGGGGCATTCAAACGACTGTTTTCCATTGAAATTTTGCTCTCATACATCTTTTTAATTTAGGCCACACGACTACCTTTGGAACTTTCTTTAGCGAAGATTGGGACTTCTGCAGGGATTTATTATTGGGTTTCCTCTGATTTAATGACAAGCCATTATATTGAGTTTTCAGTTTACACAACCAAGGGTCCGATGAAATACACCCGAGTAGGTTAACTCCTAATCAGTGATTGCTCAATATTGAATATGATTGGTTCATCAATCACTACCTTAGCTTATAATGATTACACAGAGACTGGCCCGATAAAATAGTGATGAATTGGCTCAGTAATAATTACTGGTTCTTCAATAATTGAACTTGTTGGCTTGTTGATAACTTCCTACTCAGTTTTAATAAAGTTCACAGAGATAGGCCCTACAAAATATGAGCGAATTGGCTCTGTCATTATTACTGGTTCTTGAATAGTCTAGCTAATTGGTTCGTTGACAACTTTCTCCTATATTTTTATAAAATCCACTGAGACAGGTCCTATAAAATATGAGCGAATTGGCTAACTCGTAATTCTTGGCATTTAAACATTTGCAATTACTGGCTCATTGATCTTGTCCAGAGGTTTTTCAGTAATTGTAGAAGTTTTAATTTCAACTCCAGCATAGACTTCAGCAATAGACTTGGCTAATTCAACAATTTTTTAATTAACTCCTGATTTGAATTCCTATTGCGTCAGCAATTCCAGAACTTCCTTGGTTTTGAGTTCAGTGGACTTGGCCTTTGACTCGATTTCCTTGATCTTCTCCTCGTAATATAGTCGTAAATTCTTTAAAGATTCTTCAGATTCCTTCAATTTGTTCAATTCAAAATTAAAAACATCTTATTGTTGCTTCTCTTTAAGAGCAAATTCTTCTTCCTTCTTTTTCAATACTTGAAATTTTTAGGATAATTATTTGGTTAAATTTTGGATATCTTTTTAGTGGGCGTCTGCAGTACTCGAGGAGATCACTGAATTTGCAGATTTTTGCTATTCTTTTGGAAAAGGATCATCAAATTTTCCTTTTTAAAATTCCGCCTGACTCATAAAACCTTTTGTCCTGATGAACTCTGCATTGTTATAAGGACTTTTTCCAGCTATCTTAAAATCCATTAGGCGTTCTAAAGAAACCATCCAGGTCCATTTCTCATTACAATTGCGAGCACAAAAGTAATACATATCTTCGAGGGTTCTAATCTTGAAACCAGCAGGAATCATCTCATCATCCTTGCGAACATAGCTTTTGTAGCTCTTTACATCGCGAAGATCAATATACTCAGTGAGTTCCTTACAATTTTTGTTGGTGAAAACAAGGATGAAATTGGTTGTGAGAACCATCCAACGCTCCCTCCATTCTTGGAGAAACTTAGTACGCTTGTAAATGACACCCTATCTAATCTTCTGGTTTTTTATCTCAGAGTCAACAATTTTAGGATCCATCCAAATCAAAATAAATCTTAATGAATATATTAAGAGATCTTCAACTTGAAAGCAAATAGATAAATAAATAAATTTGTTGGTGATCTATTAGAAGCATGAACTTAAATTTAGTTATTAGTTAGAACTTTACATATGCATTTATAAACCAACCGATAAGGGTTCAAAAAAGCATTGGTAAACACTAACACTTATAACTAATAATACAGCCTCCCCTTAAAATCAAATCATCAATCGTCCAAGTACAGATCTCTTCACATTCCGGAGCGAGATCAGTGTCGAGTAGATTATCAATTGACAAAGAAATAATAAATAATACAGCATAAAAAAGTTAATAACCACCTAGCTGTCTATGAAATGGAATAGTATATACAAATCGAGAATAAATTGACCAAACAACTACAGTTGATAATCGAGAGTACTAAAATTTCAAAGGAGAAAAGTAGACTTAAGGATAAAGAGGTGCAGGTAATCGGACAGTCTATGAACAAAGTGAACGAAAAGCTAAATAAATTATAGCAGAGGATAGCTATTAAGTAGAAAAAATTGAATCAAGTTTCACTCAAATGTCATGATCTTACTCAGATAATATCAAAGGAACAGGATAAAATCAAGAAGGAAGCCATTCTGTTGCATGAGGAAACCAACAGGTGCAGCACTCTCGAAGAAGATATCGCAATTCTTTAATAGAAGGTCAAGGACGGCACCAGATAACTGGAAAGGAAGAGAAAACTTTATGAGTTCATGGAAGAGGCAGGCGAGGAGAATTAAAAACTTAGAGAGAAGGCGGAACATCTCTAGAGTGAAGAGAAAATGCTACAATATCGTTAAAACAACGATAAAAAGGAATGCCAATAGCTGAAGAATAAAATAGAACAGTTGCAGAACGTAATAAGCGAACGCAGTAAAATAAATAGGCGCAATATGTCCAAACTTAATGCTCTGAAGAAAGAGTTGGCCAGTCAACAGGACTTCAATATCATCAAAACGACAAAGGCAGAGGAGATTAATAGCTTAGAATTAGAGATTGGGTAACTGAGCCAATAATTACTATTAGCAAACTCAGAAGTTTCAGAGATATAGCTTAAAATAAAAAAAAGGAATAAAATTATTAAAGAACTCAAGGACAAACTGGGAAGCAATAGAGTCGATATTCCATTCGAGGCTTATCCTTAACGGAGAAGAAAGATTTAATCTGTGCAAATATTAGAGAGTCAGGAGGATTAGGAGGAAGGAATGAGATCAGTCAGGAAGACTAATAATATCCAACAAAAATCTCAACTCCCGATCAACAGCAGAAATGGCTCACCTGTACGCAGTCGCAGCAATCAGACCCCCACTTTCTTCTCGAATGAACTGAATTTACCCTCCTAATGCACAACAGCCAATAATAATATCAAGTCAGTAGATGAGTCCAACAACACCAACGAAGCCTTTCGCAACATTGAAAAACTTATCAATAGATTTTAGCAAATCAAGAACAAGGAAAAACAAAAACCGGCGTGAGCGATTCTTTTTATGATTTTAACCTTATAAATATCAGAGGGCATCATATTGGCTCAATTCTACCAACTGTGCGCAGTACTGCTGTTTCATGGCATGTAATAATCGCATTTTATCCTCGACAGGAGTCCCTGCAATACGAGTGAGAAAGTGCATCTCCTGCTTCAATTTGTTATGATTTACGGATAGCTATTCAATTTCCTTTTCAATGTACGGTTTCATCCAACTTTAGTTCAGCTCAAATCGTGCACTCTCCTTTTATGATCGTATTGAGCATTCATGCCCGCCTTCTTGCCGCAATTTATCCAATAATCTTGTCACAAACATTTTAACCTCAAATGATTTGATATCGATTTCTTCGTTGAGTAAATCTTTTAATGGTAGGCCGTTCTTCTGTCTGGTTAACAAATGAGTAAGTGTTTTAATGTCCAAACTAACCAAATCTCCAGAGCTGCAGCGGGCATTGGAAGTATTAAGAGTGACACTGATCTGTTCGTTAAAGATGCTACGTTGTTGGTCCACTTATTTCGAGTCTGTATGTTTAGGCAATTCTGCTGAGAACTTTTTGCTTCTGAAATCAGGCGGACAAATGCGATTTTCCTTATCTTAGTTTTCATTGCGTTCAATGCAAGCCTTCATGCGGTTATGCGTATATTTCCTAGGTTTGGTGTTGACGTGCATATCGTTATGATGTATTTATTAATATAAACCATATTTTATCAATAAAATTATTAAGATATTGCCGTTATATTAGACCTCAAAGGAGAAGATAAAATATAATAATAGACAAATCAGGAGAAGCCCAGTTATTATTTTATTTATTTTAAGAGGGCATTGGTACTGTGTGGATAGTATTTGAGGATGTGCAGCAGGAATAACACTATGGGGGTCGTGTTGCAACGACTTTTTATGTTCGAGTAGTTGTGATAGTAGCATCGATCATCGTTCTGAATTCTAAAGATGTGTTTTTTGGAATGAAACAGCTTTTCTTAACGCTGGTAATCTCCAAACACGATTTGCTCATGTGGAAACATCTCCCTTAAGTGTTTAAGGATAAGAGCTAATCTTAAAATATTGGGAGACAAATTTAAATTTGGTAATCTCATAATTTTATCGGCTACAGCCGCCATTTCCTGCTTGACCTAGAAGCTGGATAAGTTCAAGATGAATTTGTTTGGAACTGCTGCTTTTTTATCGATTATTCTCGCCAGTTCCATCAGCTCGCTATAAGTAATTGTAAATTGATTTGAATAGGGCTCAAAAGTCAGTCCAAGTGAAAAACATTTCTGCAAGCATCGCTCCACTTCTTATAAATTGATGAATATGCCCTCAATCTAAATATCCAGAATGGTGCTAATGTAAGACCTAACTGCTATGTAACATCCAGATATGTGCGATTACTGTAACTTCAGAGATTTGAAATTTGCATCACCCTAAGTTTTGTAGTATTTTGATATCTAAGTAAGCACAGCAGCTCTAATCGATTGACTTTATTAATCAAAAGAAGCAAGGAGATATGAACGAAATGTTTTTAAAGTAAGATGGCATAAGGGGGAGCAGTCTTGTGAAATGGTTGTTTGATCTCTCAGATCAGCTAGAGACATATTCCTCAGTTCCTGTATGTTTTCTGACTATCTGGCGTACTGTTGATTCCAAGTTTAAGATTATTATTCAAAGTTGTTAGTCTGATTAACCATCTTCTTTTTATAGGCTTGCTTGATGCTCAACTAAAACTAAAGCATATCATCTGATTTATGATAGGATTTTTGAGATGATCTCTTCAAGATTCTTCTAAGAAAATTACTCTAATGATTTGTATCACAATCGATGGCAATATGCAAAAGGCGCCAAAGATTAAAGATCATGATGGATAGAGCAATGAGAAATACCAGCAACCTGAGTTGGTAAGCCAACGTAAAGACGAGTAAAAACAGGAAGGATGCGGTATGCAGCAGCACTTACTGATAAATAGGAGATAGACGCATCAAATGGTCAATATACAATTATTATTATTATTATTAATAGCAACGTTAGCGAGTTTGAAGTCAAAATTGTGACTTGATTGAGCAAGAGTTTAAAATTGAATTTAATCATATTGGTATTAGATTACCTCTAATCACCTCAAATTACTTGATAAATAACTCATTTATTTGATCAATGGTAGTAGTTTTTTATAGAGATCTTACTTGAAGAACAAGATGAACGCTATAAAGGTCTGCTGGTTTCTGTTTCAATCAGAGAAGCAGAGGAAGTCCTTTATCTTTTAGAATTAATCACCATTTCAGACAGTGATGAAAACTTTGGTCGTTTTGAAGGTTCATCGGTTATAATTTAAGCTAAAGTCTTTGCGAACAAATTGGAATATTTCTTTTATATGGCCGTTAGGAGAGATAATTTTGTATCTATTTTCATTTCCATTGTTCGATAGTCATAGAGATAGTCATAGCTTGTAATTCTGTTAGCAAAAAGCAGTAAAACTATACCCATACTATACATTACACATTTTTATTTATCCAAATTTACTGTGAGCTTCCTAGGTTAGAGTAAACATACCTTTTTTTAATCGCTGAAAGTTCTTCGGGAGAGAGTGGGCCGATGCCTGAGCTGTCGAACATCATTCGTTGGTAAAATAGACGATGGGCATGACCTGGCTAAGCGTTACCCCAGTATAATTGAATCACTTTGAGTGGACTAATGTGAACGTTTTAGAGTGTAAAATCGATGAAAACGTCGTGATTTATCAAGATAGTAGCAGCTTGCGAGAGGGAGCCTACAATCTGCCAGAGTCTTGCTTCGCTGGGATATTTACATTCAGAAATACTGGATTATTTGTGAAGTACTTCCTATCAATTTAGTTAGCAAGACTATAAGGTTGATAGGTCCAAAAAGTGTCATATTATCTGGAAGAAATCCCGCATTGACAGTCGTCAATGGTTCCTACTTTAGGATTCATAAAAAGATTTCCGTAATAATGACATAGATGATGGCATTTTAATTTTGATATATTCTCAGCAAGTTTTGCAATAGCTGAGGATGTATTGGTTTTTTGAAAGATGTAAAGTTGTTAGCCCTTCAACCGATAAACTGACACTTGGCCTTAGACCGAGTGATACTCTCGATTGTAATATGATAAAGTGACAGCAGAGGTTCGACCATTGTGGTTGTTTGCTCCCATTCGTTAATTAATTGTTAAAATTAATACGACTAAATTAGCAATTCGATACCGATATATAACTTATATTAAATATTCAGGCTATTTCATGCTATTAGTAGATTAACCAAAATATTAGACTATATCTATTAATTAATTTTTTATTGTTCATATAATCAGATGGAATTGTTTAAACTAAGAGTGGATAAGCTATACTGTAAAAATCAGGGAAAAGGTTATAATATTTAAAAGCGAACATTTGTTAACTGAATATAACGTATTTTTACAAGGAAGCTGAAAAGAGTCTATGATAACAGTATATCTTCAATTTTATATTTGAATCATATCTTAACCAAATAACAAAATACAAGTAAATAGGGGTTGGGGTTGGGGT
>Ga0302185_10002360_pt1 | contig 12468 bp, 8 predicted proteins | sample II_Bog_E1_1_FD_200231 | JGI IMG/M metagenome (GOLD analysis project Ga0302185, IMG submission 200231) | Peat permafrost microbial communities from Stordalen Mire near Abisko, Sweden - II_Bog_E1_2 | ecosystem: Environmental > Terrestrial > Soil > Wetlands > Peat | place: Sweden: Abisko, Stordalen... | reverse complement strand
AACTTTTTTGCTTTTAAATACACATTCATTCCTTAATTAAAAAACTGTCTATGACCACCACCGTCTCAAAAAGACTAGCAAAAGCGTTGATAATTATACCTAAATTTCATTTAAAGAAAACATTTGACCCGGTCAAATCATCGACAATAAAGCTTAAAGTCAGCCAAATTCAAATTATTACAAAAAATCTTAAATATATAGGTTCCAGGCGCGGGAATCATAACCCTCCAAGCCGTAACCAAATCACTGCAGGATGTTTCTCCAAAAGCAATTTTTCGAGGAAGGCTATCCGAAAGTTTTATACCGTTTGAATCGTGAAGAGAAATGTCCACCTGAAATTCGGCGGTCTCGTCGTAGGTTAATCGACAAAAAGTTACAAACTCGACTCCCAGAGGATAACCAGGGGAGTTAAATCCTTGAAATACACCTACCAATGAATAGCTTTTATTAATAACGTCTTGATTTACCTTTTGGCAATTTAAGAAAGCGTTGACCGTAGGCAAATTGAGTTTCATTTAAATTTCCGCATTCTAGTTTTGGGCCAATAACCGCGAGAGCTATTAAAGGAAGTTTGAAAAAGAGCCGCGTCAAAGGAAACCATCCCGATCAAACGAAACCTCCACCGTAAATAAGTCAAGAAACTCAGAAACAAAACGATAAATCCATCCCCAACAGTTGTTCCTGGACGATAGTACGAAATCTTGACAACAAAATCATTGTCTATTTTAAATCCCTCTCTCGCCGATATTAGCGCTATTTCTTGCGCGCAGGAATATTTTAATCCCGTATAAAATTTTAATATCGGCTTAATAGTTTTGACCTTTAAAAGCCTCAACCCCGATTCAACATCGAAATATTTGAATCCCGAAAGCAAAGAATTTGTCCAGGTCAAAAATCGATTTCCGAAAATTTTGTACTTCGGGTAAACAGAAAAATCCCTTCGCGTTAAAACCACATCAACTTTTTTTAGAATCAAGTACTTAGCAATCTTTCGTATGTATTCAGGTTTGTGCTGGCCGTCCGCATCAATCGTAACAACAATATCATCTCCATTAAGATGTCCCAATTTCTCGAGATAGAGAATAAATAAAAATCCAGTTTTTATTGCCTTTGCCATGCCGGAATTTGATCTCAGATTAACCACAAAAAAATTTTTTCGCTTATGAGCAAAATTTTTGAGGATTTTTAGAGAGTTGTCTTTCGAACCGTCGTTAACACAAACCAACATTTCAACTTGTGAAGCAATTCGTTTAAGAATGTCTTCAAGAGTTTTCTCTTCATTAAAAACCGGAATAACGGCTACGATTTTTGGCAAGCAATCTCACTTCGTTAAGTTAATAAAAAAGCCCGAATCCCTTTTGAGAATTCGGGCTATTAAAAAATTTAACTAAAACAAATACTCGGCATAAACCTTTGATAAATCTGTTGTCGGCAAATGACTTTCATCTTGGTAGGGCATCAAGGCCGGCGCGTATTGCTTCAGCATCGGTACCTGTGCTTGCATACGCTCAAAATATGTCGGAAGCTTAATTTCGTAAAAAACTCCGACTGGTATACGCTCGCCGCGGAAATTAGACATTTCAAAAGCTTTGGCCCTCTTCTCGCTAACCTCGTCAGCATTTGTCGGATCTTTCACCGCTCCGTCATAACCTTGTTCATTAATATTAAAGATGCGGGGAATCGTTACATTTTCTCCCTCACCCTTAACTTTTTTGTTAAACCACTCGGTTGTGTGTAGATCATTAAACGTTGGACAGGGCTGGAGAACATCCAACAAAGCCATTCCTTTATGCTCCATAGCTTTTTTTATCATTTCTTTTAAATGTTTACCATCAAACGCATAGCTTCGCCCAATCCAGGTATAGCCCGAGCTCAAAGCCAAAGCTAACGGCTGAATAGCGTCATTGGTATTAGGAAGCGGCAACGACTTAGTTTGCTGACCACGGCCTAATGTTGGAGACGCTTGACCTTTCGTCAAACCATAAACTTCGTTTGTCATGACGATATAAGCCATATCGACATTTCTACGGCCGGCGTGAACAAAATGTCCCGCCCCTATTCCATAACCATCGCCGTCACCACCCACAGCGATCACTTCAAGGTTGGGATTCGCTAATTTGGCGCCGACTGCAAATGGAAGAACACGGCCATGCAAGGTATGGACTCCATGCGAAGCCATATAGTTAAAAACTTTTCCCGAACAACCGATTCCCGCAAACACCATGGATTCCCAAGGCGGCAAAGCTAGTTCCGCAAAAGCTTGCTGAATTGCTTGTAAAATTCCAAAATCACCACAACCTGGACACCAGTCGTTATGTACGTCACTTTTATAAGCGGCAACCGTTAACGGCGTGTGAAGTTTAGAGACCATAGGTCAACACCACCTTTTCAATAGTCATTCCTGTTAGTGGATCAATTTCAGATTTCACTTCTTTTTTTACTATTTTCTCAACCGAATCAATAATTTCATTCAATGACATGGGCCGTCCTGTATATTTCAAAATTTGGTTTGAAATAAAAACTCCGGTAGTCATCCGAATTAAATGCCCTAACTGGGTTCCCCAATTACTCTCAATTAAAATAAGTTTCTTCGCTTTTTTAAGAATCTTTTCGGTGGCAATCGGCAAAGGATTCAAAATGCGATAATTAAGAATATTTGCTTTTATTCCTTTTGCTTTTAAAGGTTCAATTGCATCCAACAAAACACCTGAGGTCGATCCCCAACAAACAAGAGTTACGTCCGCATCAACTTCACCCTTTAAGGTAAATTGCTTTTCTTCAGGAATCTGCTCAAGCATCAAACGATATTTGCTCAATCTCTTTTCGTGCATTTTGACACGAGTTTCTGGATTCTCTGTTATATGTCCATAATCATCATGTTCATCACCTGTCATCCAATAGGGACTTCCCTCTTGCCCAGGATAAGGCCGGGGTGAAATTACAGTTTTGGAATCCGGTCTAAACCGCGGAAACCCCTTACCTTCCGAAATAGCAGCTTCCAGTTCTTCAGCCGTGGCTAGACGGCCACGGTCAATTACTAGTCCACCTTCATTAAATGGAGGAATGGTTTGAAGGCTATGCGTTAAAAGCTTATCGTTCAATACCATAACCGGAGTTTGAAACTTATCTGCGTAATTAAAAGACTCAAAAGCCACATGGAAATGATCATCAATGTCTGCTGGCGCGATAACCAATTTAGGATATTCTCCATGACCCCCAAAAGCAGAAAACATCAAATCACCTTGTTCGTGACGAGTCGGTAATCCGGTGGAAGGCCCGCCCCGTTGATAGTTAAAAACTACAATTGGAACCTCGTTCATACCGCCCCAACCCATACCTTCTTGCATCAAACAAAATCCAGGACCAGAAGTGGCTGTGGAAGCTCTAACTCCTGTTGTAGCGGCACCCAAAGCCATATCAATTGAAGCAATTTCATCTTCACATTGAACAACGGCAATCCCATACTCCGGATGACTTTCTAAGAAGTTACTTTCATCTGTAGCAGGACTAATTGGATAATACGTTTGATAACGGCATCCCGCTTTTAATTTTCCCATCGCCGTTGCGCTAGCGCCATTAATTAATAAACGTTTTGGCATTTTTTTATTGGGAGTCAAGTGATATAAAAACTGATTATGAATTTCAGGCGGTAGCGCTTCAACGGATTCATACGCCTTTTTAACTGCTGCCATATTGGTCGGAACTAGTTTGGCTTTCTTCCCGGTGAATAAACGAGTCAAAGTCTCTTCCATCTCTGAAATATCCATCCGCAAAAGAGCCATCGAAGCGGCAACGGCGATGACGTTCTTCATAATCGCTAACTTACCGTACTCTTCACCCGTAACTTCAGCCACATGCCGAAGAACTGTATTGAAATCTATTGGTAAGGTTATGACGCCCGACTTCAAATTAAGATCATCCAACATTATTTTGGTAGGGTCGTAAATAAGCGCTCCACCTTTCACTACTTCATGCGCGTGAAGACGGGCAGTTGAATCTTCAAAAGTTGCCAAAAGATGGACATCATCCACATGGCTGTTAATCGGCTTGTCAAAAACACGAACTTGGAAGTAGCTATGTTTCCCTTTAATGTTTGAGTGATACTCGCGCTTGCCAAAAACCCACAAACCCGCCGAAGCGCAAGCTTGGGCAAAAAGATTGGCCGAAGAATCCACGCCCGTCCCCTGCGGACCACCGATCATCCATGAAAAATCGTTAACAACCTTCATTTTTGTATCTCCTAAAAAATCGATCTATAACAAGCAAAATCAGTACACCCAATTTTCAAATATAGGGATTTTCAAAGTAAAAAACAATCAAAAGTCTGTGATATTTGCTGTTTATGATGTTCAACCAAGCTCACTTACCTCTTAATTGCCCATTTGCTCTTTCTGTTCTCGTTTTCGAATTTTGGCCAGAATTGTTAATTTGGAATCAGTCTTAATTCTACTTTTTGGTTTAATAACCCAAACTTTTCTTATTTTCGCACCCTTTGATTTCTTCATCTCAATCTCACATCCAAAATGGTAATCTTACATCCATTGAATTCTATCAAAATAATCGACAAATTATGAAAACCTCAACCCCACTAAAACTCATCATACCGGTATTTATGATTGCCATTTGCGGCTATTTGGCGACTTTAAATCCCGCTCTTTTCAGAAATGATTCACCTGAAACAATTACAGGCTGTGTGACATTATGTGTGACCCACCCACCCGGATATCCCCTTTTCAATCTAATGGGCAAATGTTTCAACGTATTTGCCGTTGGCAACCCAGCCTTCACTTATAACTTTATCGCATCTTTGCTAGCTTCCGTTGGAGCCTCTTTGCTCTGTATCAATCTATGGGTGCTCTTGTCAAATATGGAACTTTTAAGATCTCCGTTAAATACATTTCCCCCAGTAAAATATATCGCTTGTTTCACAGCCGCTCTTTCGTTCGCATTTTCAAATGGATATTGGGGAAACGCTATAGCGGCCAAAGGCGGAATTTATGTTTTTCAAATTACATTAGAATTATCCCTTCTGCTATTTTTTCAAACTGCAGTTTTTAAAGAAAAGATCGGTTTATTTGAATTTTATTTTTTAATGTTTCTATTTTTTGTTGGTTGCCTCAATCACTGGCCTTCTCAAGTTTTATTGATACCTGCTTTTTTTTTATTTTTCATTTTCCAAATTCGACATTTTCCAAAACTAACCCCTCACGCTTCTTTAAAAATAACGGCCACTTGTCTAACTTTATTATTCACAACACTGAGTGTGTATCTCTATCTCCCGTTGAGAGCCCATCTCTATCCAGTGCTGAATTTCGACGCTCCATATACATGGGATCGTTTAAAAAGGTCAATTTTCAGAGGTGATTATACAAAAACCGAAATTATGTCTTCTCGTAGCGCGATGTTTCTGCACGAATTAAGTCAAAAATCCATTTACATTTCACAACATCTCTTCAGTGAATTTTATATTTTCGCTTATTTTTTCATGCTTATTGGAGTTTTTCCGCTAAATAAAACCAATAAAAAGCTCACCTTGTTTTTTTTATTTTTACTTTTAACCATAATCTTGACCAATTTATTTTATTTGCAAGTGACCCCAATTGAGTTTTGGCACATGGATGATCATCTTCTGTCATCAAATTGGATACTTGGAATGCTTATGGGGATTGGCATTCATACTTTTTTCAACCTATTAGCCTCTTTTAAAAGACCGAACATTAAAAAAATTCTTCAAACCACTTCATTAATACTTTTTCTTTCCTTCATACCGCTCACTTTTGCTCAAAATTTTTCAACCAACAATCAAAAAGATGAATTTTTATACTACGGTTACGGTGTAACGGCTCTTAAATCTTTGCCCAAAAACAGCCTTTACTTCGCCGAGTCTGATTACGATTGTTTTTCAACGCTTTATTTGAAAACAGTTTTAAACAAAAGACCCGATGTCCATTTGTTGTTATCTCTTTTTATAGATAAACCCTACGAACGGACGTTGATACTAAAAACAGATCCAACTTTGCTTAATCGCACTCCAAACGAAACTAAAAATTCCGTTTTGTTTGATTTAATTAAAAACAACTATAAATCGCATCCAATTTATTGCACTTTTGCAAACGTTGGTTTCGCGGATTTATATTTAAAAAACTTTAAAGAAATGAGACTAGTGCCATCGGGAATTCTGACTCAGGTTATTCAACCAAAAGAATCTATAACTTCCGGATATCTACATGAAACACTTAAATTTTTTTGGGATGAATATTTAGAAACAGAATGTGAAAAACCCAGTCCAAATCAAGGGCTTTTAAGACAGGCTTGTGCAAGCCCATTTTTAAACGCAGCTCTGTATGAAAAACTTCATGGAAATTTGACCAACTGGGATTGGTATTACTCAAAAGCGGTCAACTTAATATCCGAACCGTCCTGGTTGGCGCAAACTTGGTTTGCTCGCGCTGAAGGCAACGCTCTTTTCGGCAACAAACTTGTGGCAGAAAAATGTTACCAAATCGCAGCCTATTATTTCGCACAACTCGGTCAACTCCAAAACGCTCAAGTCGCTTTGGAAAAAGCAAAAATTTTGTCTCTCACATCCTAAAAATCATCTGAAAATAAAAAACCCAGTTCCTCTTTCGAAGAACTGGGTTCATATTAAATCCCGGCAACGTCCTACTCTCCCACACAAGACATGTGAAGTACCATCAGCGCTGGAGGGCTTAACTGCCGTGTTCGAAATGGGAACGGGTGTTTCCCCTCCGCTATAATCACCGGGAAACATCAATCACAAGAACTGTTTTACACAGATCTGGAAATAATTGCAACGATAGAAAACCACTAACTTGAACTCGAGTGCGATAGAAGATGCGATGAAATTGAAACATATGATCAAGCCTCACGGCGGATTAGTACTGGTCAGCTTAAACCCTTGCGGGCCTTACACACCCAGCCTATCAACCACGTAGTCTTCGTGGAGCCTTTAGGGGACTTGTGTCCCGGGACATCTCATCTTGGGGAGAGTTTCACGCTTATATGCATTCAGCGTTTATCTCGTCCGAATATAGCTACCCTGCAACCACCCTTGGCAGGATGACAGGAGTACCAGAGATTCGTCCTTCCCGGTCCTCTCGTACTAGGGAAAGCTCCCCTCAAATGTCCTACGCCCGTACCAGATAGAGACCGAACTGTCTCACGACGTTCTGAACCCAGCTCACGTACCACTTTAATAGGCGAACAGCCTAACCCTTGGAACCTACTTCAGCTCCAGGATGTGATGAGCCGACATCGAGGTGCCAAACCTTGCCGTCGATATGAACTCTTGGGCAAGATCAGCCTGTTATCCCCAGAGTAGCTTTTGTCCGTTGAGCGACGGCCCTCCCACGAGGTACCGCCGGATCACTAAGCCCTGCTTTCGCACCTGCTCGACTTGTCTGTCTCGCAGTTAAGCTCCCATATGCCTTTACACTCGTAAGCGCGATTTCCAACCGCGCTGAGGGAACCTTTGGGCGCCTCCGTTACACTTTAGGAGGCGACCGCCCCAGTCAAACTGTCCAGCAGACATTGTCCCTGAACCGGATTACGGCCCTAGGTTAGAACTTCAACACAACAAGAGTGGTATTTCACTAACGACTCCGGAAAGGCTGGCGCCCCTCCATCAAAGTCTCCCACCTATGCTACACATGTTAAATCAAAGTTCAGTGTCAACTTGCAGTAAAGCTTCATGGGGTCTTTTCGTCTAGATACGGGTATCGAGCATCTTCACTCGAACTACTATTTCGCCGAGCATGTTGTCGAGACAGTGCCCAGATCGTTACTCCATTCGTGCAGGTCGGAACTTACCCGACAAGGAATTTCGCTACCTTAGGACCGTTATAGTTACGGCCGCCGTTTACTGGGGCTTCGGTTCTGAGCTTCGCTTACGCTAACCCATCCCCTTAACCTTCCAGCACCGGGCAGGAGTCACACCCTATACATCGTCTTTCGACTTAGCAGAGTGCTGTGTTTTTGTTAAACAGTCGCCTGAGCCATTTCTCTGCGACCCCTTCGCGCTACAGGCGCAAGCCTTTCACGTAAGGGGGCCTCTCTTTTCCCGAAGTTACGAGAGTAATTGGCCGAGTTCCTTGACAACACATTACTCGAGCGCCTTAGGATTCTCTCCTCATCTACCTGAGTCGGTTTGCGGTACGGTCGCCTAACACTCCCTAGAAGATTTTCTTGGCAGCGTAGAGTCAAAGACTTCGCCTTGCGGCTCGAGTGACCCCTCGATGTATATGACCCGCGGATTTTACCTACGAGTCCATCTATGAGCCCCTCCCGGCACGACCATCGGCCGGGTTCTCCTATCTTCCTGCGTCTCTCCATTGGTGATAACGTGTTTTGGCGGTTCAGGAATTTTAACCTGACATCCATTATCTACGCCTTTCGGCCTCGACTTAGGAACCGACTTACCCTGAGCGGATTACCCTTGCTCGAGGAAACCTTAGATTTACGGCGAGCATGTTTTTCACACGCTTTTACGCTACTTAATCCGGAATGATCACTTCTGTTTCGTCCAGCCGTCCTTACGGTCGACCTTCATCCTAACACAGAACGCTCCTCTACCAGATGTACTCTCCTAAGAGGATACAAATCCACAGCTTCGGTGACATGCTTGAGCCCCGTTAAATTGTCGGCGCAGAATCGCTCGAACAGTGAGCTGTTACGCACTCTTTAAATGATGGCTGCTTCTAAGCCAACATCCTGGTTGTTTATGCGACTCCACATCCTTTACCACTTAGCATGTACTTGGGGACCTTAGCTGATGGGCTGGGTTGATTCCCTTTCGACCGTCAACCTTAGCGCTGACAGACTGACTCCTAGGATTACATTAATGGCATTTGGAGTTTGAAAGGATTTGGTAACCTGTTAAGGCCCCTAGCCCAATCAGTGCTCTACCACCACTAACTACTTCCCAAGGCTATCCCTAAAGATATTTCGAGGAGAACCAGCTATCACGGAACTCGATTGGCTTTTCACCCCTATCCACAACTCATCCGAGCATTTTTCAACATACATCGGTTCGGGCCTCCACCTCGTGTTAACAAGGCTTCACCCTGGTCATGGCTAGATCGTCCCGCTTCGGGTCTAATAAATGAAACTGAATCGCCCTTTTAAGACTCGCTTTCGCTACGGCTCCACCCCTCATACGGGGCTTAACCTTGCTTCATTTAATAACTCTCCGGATCATTATGCAAAAGGCACGCTGTTACACTGATAGGCGTTTATAACCCGTAAGCTATAAACCTCCCAAAATAGTGCTTCAACTGATTGTAAGTGTATGGTTTCAGGTACTTTTTCACTCCCCATTAGGGGTGCTTTTCACCTTTCCCTCACGGTACTGTTTCACTATCGGTCGTCAGCTTGTATTTAGCTTTGGACAGTGGTCTGCCCAGATTCCCACAAGGTTTCACGTGTCTCGTGGTACTCAGGAACTTGCTTGGAGAGAAGAAGATTTCACCTACGGGGATTTCACCCTCTGTGTCGGACCGTCCCAGGCCCTTCGGTTATCCAATTCTTTTGTAACTCCACGACCGCTCTGTAAAACGATCATGCAAGCCCTACAACCCCTCGTATGCAACGCTCACAGGCTTACACACACAAGGTTTGAGCTGTTCCCCTTTCGCTCGCCGCTACTGGGGGAATCTGTTCGATTTCTTTTCCTCGGGTTACTGAGATGTTTCACTTCACCCGGTCGGCTTACCCCACCCTATTAATTCAGGTGGGAATTATTGAGGTTTACCCAATACGGTTTCCCGATTCGGACATTTCCGCTTCAATGCCTATTGCCGGCTCCACGGAACTTTTCGCAGGCTATCACGTCCTTCATCGCCATCTGACGCCAAGGCATCCTCCATACACTCTTAGTAGCTTGATCACATGATTCAACGCCACCGCTTGAGAATCTATACGCACTCGGTTCAGCTTAAATAGTAGTTTTCTATCGTTTTTCAAAGAACAAACCCCGTTCCGAAGAACGGACTGAATCAATCCGATTCAATGAAGCCGCCGTCAAAGACAGCAAAGCTTCGTGAAATTTTTGAAACTCAAAAACTTCACGAAACCTTCAACCTTTTGTCGATCTAAACATGGTGGAGATGAGCGGGATCGAACCGCTGACCCCCTGCTTGCAAAGCAGGTGCTCTCCCAACTGAGCTACATCCCCTCCGCTTTAAACAGCCAGCCCACACCAAAAAATGGTGGGCCTAACTGGAGTCGAACCAGTCACCTCACCCTTATCAGGGGTGCGCTCTAACCAACTGAGCTATAGGCCCAATCAGTTACCGAAGGGCTACTCACTCAAAACCCAAAAGTTTTAACTTCAATTCGAAAGAACAAAATCCGAATTTGGTCTTTTAAAACTAAATAGCGCATAACTCGTTTGAGTATCCACTTGGAGTTACGGTATGAGCGTTCCCTCAAAAAGGGTTCCTCTACCATGGTCTCCATAGAAAGGAGGTGATCCAGCCGCACCTTCCGATACGGCTACCTTGTTACGACTTAGTCCCAATCACCAACCATACCTTCGCAATCTGCCCCCCTTGCGGGTTAGCGCAATCGCTTCTGGTGCAATTGACTTTCGTGACTTGACGGGCGGTGTGTACAAGGCCCGGGAACGTATTCACCGCGGCGTTCTGATCCGCGATTACTAGCAATTCCGGCTTCATGGAGTCGAGTTGCAGACTCCAATCTGAACTGGGGCGTACTTTTTGGGATTGGCTCCCCCTCGCGGGTTCGCAACCCTTTGTATACGCCATTGTAGCACGTGTGTAGCCCTGGATATAAAGGCCATGAGGACTTGACGTCATCCCCACCTTCCTCCGGTTTGTCACCGGCGGTCTCTCTAGAGTGCCCAGCTTAACCTGATGGCAACTAAAAATAGGGGTTGCGCTCGTTGCGGGACTTAACCCAACATCTCACGACACGAGCTGACGACAGCCATGCAGCACCTGTCTCTTTGCCTCTTGCGAGGAAACCTACTTTCATAGGCGGTCAAAGGATGTCAAACCCAGGTAAGGTTCTGCGCGTTGCGTCGAATTGAACCACATGCTCCACTGCTTGTGCGGGCCCCCGTCAATTTCTTTGAGTTTCAACCTTGCGGTCGTAGTCCCCAGGTGGAGTACTTAATGCGTTAGCTGCGGCACTAGAGGAGTGGATACCTCTAACACCTAGTACTCATCGTTTACGGCCAGGACTACCGGGGTATCTAATCCCGTTTGCTCCCCTGGCTTTCGCATCTCAGTGTCAGTTTCGGACCAGAAAGCCGCCTTCGCCACCGGTGTTCCTCCCAATATCTACGCATTTCACCGCTACACTGGGAATTCCGCTTTCCTCTTCCGAACTCAAGTCTTGCAGTTTCAAAGGCAATGACCTGGTTGAGCCGGGCCATTTCACCTTTGACTTATAAGACCACCTACATGCCCTTTACACCCAATAAATCCGGACAACGTTTGCCACCTCTGTATTACCGCGGCTGCTGGCACAGAGTTAGCCGTGGCTTATTCTACCTATACTGTCAAATTGCAGGATTATTTACCCAGCAATCTTCATCTAGGTCTAAAGAAGTTTACGATCCGAAGACCTTCATCCTTCACGCGGTGTCGCTCCATCAGGCTTGCGCCCATTGTGGAATATTCCAAACTGCTGCCTCCCGTAGGAGTCTGGGCCGTATCTCAGTCCCAGTGTGGCCGATCACCCTCTCAGGCCGGCTAACCATCGTAGCCTTGGTGGGCCATTACCCCGCCAACTAGCTAATGGTGCTTGAGCCGATCTTCTAGTGATAGCTTGCGCCATCTTTTACCCCAATCTCAAAAGAAATCGTGGTCATATCTGGTATTAGCACGCCTTTCGGCGCGTTATCCCAATCTAAAAGGTACGTTACCCAAGTATTACTCACCCGTTCGCCGCTTTACTCACCCTTGCGGGCTTTCACGCTCGACTTGCATGTCTAAGACGCACCGCCAACGTTTGTCCTGAGCCAGAATCAAACTCTCCATAAGAAAGCTTTTCGGCTCTACTAAAACAAACTCAAACTACTTTTGACTAGCACCCAAACTTGTTTCGTATGCACTATTTAGTTTTCAAAGACCAAAAACAGACAAGCATCCATCCGATGCTTACCCCAAGGGTGTTTAGAGACAACAAAACCCACCGCTGCGATGAGCACCGCAATCGAAACCTACAGAACTTCCGATTGTCTAATGATTTAACACTTCAAAGAACCTAGCCACAAGCCTTAGTGGCTGGGGGATGTATTTATACTCAATCAACCACACTGTGTCAACTAATAATTAATTATTCTTCACTTTTTATCGGGCCGCCGAAATTGCTTGTTCCGAACCGTTTTCAGCCTTTGAAACGGCTGTTTTTTCAGTCGAACTGGGAGAGATCCAGCTTGAGATAAAGTCTCTTGCCTGACGATAATTAATCACCAAATCCTTA
>Ga0302185_10002358_pt1 | contig 12472 bp, 13 predicted proteins | sample II_Bog_E1_1_FD_200231 | JGI IMG/M metagenome (GOLD analysis project Ga0302185, IMG submission 200231) | Peat permafrost microbial communities from Stordalen Mire near Abisko, Sweden - II_Bog_E1_2 | ecosystem: Environmental > Terrestrial > Soil > Wetlands > Peat | place: Sweden: Abisko... | reverse complement strand
TGCAGATGCATATACCAATAGCGCAGATCAGGTCTGTATGGGCTTAGGAAAGACAGTAATAAATGATTATATTTACGTAGACAAATCTGAATATGCATAAAATACTTGTGGTAGATGATGATAATGACATGTGCTTGCTGCTTACCCGCTTCCTGACCAGGAACGGGTATACGGTATCAAGTGCTAATAGTGGCCAGGCAGCGATAGCATGGCTTAAAAAAAACAGCCCCGACCTGGTACTTTGTGATTTCAGGCTAGACGATATGACCGGCGTGCAGTTGCTGGCCCAGATCAAAGAAATGCACCCGGGCGTGGCCGTAATTATTATTACCGGTTACAGCGATGTGAAAGATGCTGTAGAGGTGATGAAACTAGGCGCATATGATTACGTGACAAAGCCGCTTTTCCCGGATGAGATATTGCTCACCATTAAAAAGGCACTTTCGGAGCAGCCTAAAGAGGCTGTTGTAGCCAGGCCATCGTCAAGCAGCTCCGTTGAAACTGCAACGCGGCCTAAAACTGCGTATAACAGCCAGTATATTACCGGCAATAGCCCCGAGTTTTTAGCGATCATCAAGCAAATAGACCTGGTTGCGCCTACAAACTTCAGTGTGATCATCTATGGTGAAAGCGGCTGCGGCAAGGAGGCAATAGCGCAACAAATACACCAGAAAAGCAAAAGGGCCGGGAAGCAGTTTGTAGCTATAGATTGTGGCGCACTCTCAAAAGACCTGGCAGGTAGTGAACTGTTCGGGCATGAGAAGGGCTCTTTTACCGGCGCATTAAACCAGAAGATAGGGAGCCTTGAAATTGCAAATGAAGGCACAGTATTTCTTGATGAGATAGGCAATTTGCCATACGATGTGCAGGTATCGCTGCTGCGCGTGGTGCAGGAAAGAAAAATAAGACGTGTGGGGGGCAATAAAGATATAGACATTGATGTCCGTATCATAATAGCCAGCAATGAGCAATTGTGGGACCTGGCACGTGCGGGGAAATTCAGGGAGGACCTATATCACCGTTTCAACGAATTTAGCATATCTGTACCTTCTTTGCGCGAACGTAAGGAGGATATAATGATCTTCGCACATCATTTTTTGAAACTGACCAATGACGAATTAGGCAAGAATGTAAAGGGCTTCTCAAACGAAGTGCAGGACATCCTGAACAATTATATTTGGTACGGTAACCTGCGTGAACTGAAAAATGTAATTAAGAGGGCTACGTTGTTATGCGATGGTGAGATCATTGAAGCGAAAACACTGCCTTTTGAGATCAGTAATTTTTACAAGCTACAATTTGAATCGCCTGCTGCAAATGACAAACCGGCCGGCGCCCAAGTGGCAGGTAATGGCGCAACAGCAGTTTCTTACGAAAATAAATTAAAAAGTGCAAACCTCGATGCTGAGTATGAAGTAATACTGGATGCATTAAAACAGGCAAATTTCAATAAAAGTAAGGCAGCTAAACTGCTGAATGTAGACCGGAAAACGCTGTACAATAAGATGAGACAATTCAAAGAGTTCAATATTGAGTAGAAGTATGCCAAGAGATTAAAATGAGCAAAATATTGTCAGAAATAATAGACAACACTCTTAAAACCGATACATCACAACAACAGGCATTGCTGCAGAGTGTTGCTATGGATGGGCCCAGCCTGCTGGCTATGGTACGGGCCACAGATTTGAAAGTCCTGTTTTTAAACAGGCAGTTTGAGTATTACCTGGGCTATTCAAATGCAGATCTCGAAAATGCGGATGTCTTTTTTAAGGACATACTTGAAGAATACCTTCACGAGCGCCTTGGGTTCCAGTTGCACCTGGTGGAAGATGATATCTCGGCGCGTTCGAGATATGTAATTTACCCATTACGAAATAAAGCCGGTGAGTCGAAGATGTTTTATTTATACGCTTCGCCTGTGCGCAATAGTGAAGGTGTAGTGGAAATGTACAATCTGGTGATGCACCCCAACCTTTCGAAGTGGGATATGCCGTTTACTTCTTTCATAACACGGGAGTTGTTCCTTGAACAATTTAACAGCGAAGATTTCGGGACGTTTGAGTGGATCATAGATGCCGATAAGGTATTTTGGTCTATAGGAGTATACCGCATTTACGATATTGATGACAAAAAGCATAAGATCAACAGGTTTTTTACTGAAAGCTTTACGCATCCGGATGATCGGGCGCGTGTAAAGGCGGAAATGCAAAAAGCATTGCAAAGTGAATCAGGTATTGACCTTGAGTGCAAAATAATCACTGCTAAAAATAGAGTTAAAGTGATACATACTTTGGCCCGGATAGTGAAAAACAGCCATGGAAAAGTATTGAAACTGGCGGGAAGTATAAGAGATGTTACCGAACAGCGGCAGATAGAAGAAGACCTGAAAAACAAAGTAGATGAACTGAACCACACTAACCGCGAGCTGGAAGAATTTGCATACATCGCCAGTCATGATATGCAGGAGCCATTGAGGAAGATAACTACTTACAGCGACCGGCTTTCTGAAAAATATAAGGATGTCCTTACCGGTGACGGACTTATGTATCTGTCGAGGATGGTGGTTTCTGCAGAGAATATGCGATCGCTCATTAACGACCTGCTGGAGTTTTCAAGGGTATCGAAAACCGGCCAGACTTATGAACAGGTAGATCTGAACGAGATATTGCAGCAGGTGAAAAACGATCTTGAACTGATCATTGAAGAGTCCGGAACGGAGATGAATGGCAATCCACTGCCGGTGATAGATGCGATCCCCTCTCAGATGAAACAGTTGTTTACAAATATCATAGGCAATGCCATAAAGTTTCACAAGCCGGGCTTGGCGCCTGTCATTACTATTGAAACGAGTATACTCCCCGAGAGCGAGTTGGTGAAGTACGAGCTGTCTAAGAACAATGTCTATTACAAAATATGCATTGCGGATAATGGGATCGGGTTTGAGGAAGAATATAATACACGGATCTTCCAGGTATTTCAACGGTTGCATGGCAAATCAGAGTATCCCGGGTCCGGGATCGGGCTGGCTATATGTAAGAAAATACTGGAACATCATCATGGGGTCATATATGCGGAGGGTGAAGTGGATGCGGGTGCCCGGTTCATTTTTATTTTGCCGCAGCACCAGCAAAAAAGTAAAGCAAAAATATCATGAGCATGCAATCTGCAAATGCAAGAATTCTTATAGTAGATGATGATGAAGATGATTTTATTATTACCAGCGAATACATACACTCTATCCCGGGCAATTCTTTTAAAGTAGAATGGTCTAAGAATTATAAAGATGGCTTGAAACGATTGCTGGCCAGGGAGCATGATTTGTATTTTGTAGATTATCGGCTGGGAGCAAAATCGGGTGTTGATTTTTTAAAAGAGGCTTTGAGTAATAACTGCGAAGAGCCCATTGTGCTGCTGACCGGTAAAGGCAATTATGAAGTGGATATCCAGGCCATGCAGCTAGGTGCAGTGGACTACCTGGTAAAGACAGAGCTTACTGTGGACAAAATGGAGCGCTGTATACGGTACGCCCTTGAGCGCGCGGGAACACTAAAAGCGCTCAGGGCTAATGAACGAAAATACAGGAGCATTTTTGAGAAATCGAAAGATGTAGTTTTTGTTGCCGATCATGGATTGGATTTCAGGGACGTGAATATTGCTATCCAGAACCTGCTGGAGTACACTAAAGAAGAAGTGCTCACTATGAATTTGTGCGACCTTATAGATGCGCAGGAGCAAAAAGAATTTCTCAGGCATTCGTTACAGAGCCGAAGTGAAGTGAACGATTGGGAAGTAGTGCTGGTTACAAAAAACATGGAGAAAAAGTTTTGTATACTCACGGTAACTACACAGTCCGGCGGTCCTGACGGGGGGTATGTGCAGGGTATAATACATGACATCACAAACCTCAAAAAAATAGAAAAGGCCACATTGCAAGGCGAAAAGCTGGCGGCAACGGGCCGGTTGGTGCGTATCATAGCGCATGAAGTGCGCAACCCGCTTAATAACATAACCTTGTCGGTGGAGCAAATGCTACAGGACATAAAGGATGAGCCAATGCAGCTATACATGAATATCATCATGAGAAACGGCAAACGCATTAATGACCTGATCAGCCAGTTGCTTAACACTTCGCGTCCTTCGGAGATCACACTGGAGAAACAAACCTTTCAGCACATTATGGATGATGTAATTGCCGCGTCTGTAGACCGGCTTACGCTGAAGAGGATAAAACTGGAAGTGAGTTATCCAAACGCGGCGCTGGAAATTATGGCCGACCGTGAGAAACTAAAGCTGGCGCTTCTGAATGTGGTGATCAATGCAGTGGAAGCGATGGAAGAGCAAACGGGGCAACTTTCGATTTCGGTACAGGAACAGAATAATAAGTTGCTGCTTACTATCACAGATAATGGCAGTGGAATAAGCGAGGAAGATATATCCAGGCTTTTTGAACCGTACTTTACCCAGAAAAGAAACGGGGTGGGGCTAGGCCTTACATTTACCCTCAACATATTGCAGGCCCATAAAGCTGAGATGGAAGTGTCATCAAAGTTGGGCATTGGAACTTCGTTTAATATTGCATTTCCATTGGCCCCATTGGCTGACAATGTGGTTCAGAAAAGTGAATCATTATTGTAGATAATGGGTAGTGGTATTTTTGTGCCACAGTGCTGGTTCATTTGTTCAATAAAATATTTTATCAATTCAGGTGAGTGCAATTCTTCGTGCTGGTGCATGAAGAAATAGCAGGTTTCAAGGCCTTCCGCCATCCAGGTTTTAATGCGCTGCACCCATTCGTCAATGCGTGAGTAATCGGTGGGGTGGAGGGCGTTACCTACGAAGCGTATAAAACACTCCGGGGTGGAGAGGTGCATGTGTACGCAGTCGCGGCGGCCGGCAGCATCTGTAATTACTGCGCCTCGTTTATGGCTGCGGAGAAAAGTATAAAGATCGGGATTGTAGCCTTGCGGGCCTGTGTACCAGTCTTCATGCCTTAACTCAAGAAACAAATCGATATCCTTTGGCAGGTCTGTGATGAACTCTTCTATGGTGTCAAGATGTTTTACGCCCATTTGTGGGTGCGGCATCAGGAAGATCGGGCCAAGATGCTTGTCGAAAGCAGAGACCACATCAAGGAATGTATCTACTTCATTTTTTGCATTTTTGAGCCTGCGTAAATGGGTAATGGATTGCGTAAATTTGGGACAAAAGATAAAGTTTTTCGGTACGGCTTTTACCCATTTCTCCACTTGCTCGCGGGAATGGACATTGTAGAAAAAGCCGTTGAATTCGATGCTGTTAAATTGTTTGGCATAATACTCCAGGAAGTCTTTTTCTTTGGTGCCTTTGGGATAGAGTTTTCCTATCCAGTCTTTCCTGCCCCATTTTGCGCAGCCTATAAAGAATTTTGCTTTGCCTTTGCCCCGGGCCAGTACTTCCTTATTTTCAGGTGGATCCGGAGGGAGGGTGAAGTCGATATCAAGTAATTCTTTTTCAGGTATTTTGCCAAAATCCATGGGATATGATTTATGCGTGGAAAATTTTCATTTGATTAATGATTTTCAATTTTTGAGAGCAGGCAGCGTTCATTTTTCAATAATGTCGTGTAATCTGTGTTTTCCAGCGGCTTCTTTATCATTTTGAGTGTTTTGCGATGTTCTTTTTTAAATGCCTGCCGCTGCATTGCCTCGGCAAAGCGGCGCACTTCGTCTTTAGTTTCAAGTATCAGGCCGGGAACTTCTGCGGGCTTATGCATTTCGTCCATGGCGACCATGGTAAAATAGCTGGTGTTGGTGTGTACAGATACCTGTGTCTTTACGTTTTCGGCTACGATGCGGATGCCGATCACCAGAGACGCATTGCCTACATAATTAACCGAGGCTTTGAGTGATACGAGGTCGCCAACATTAACAGGAGCGAGGAAGTCAACTTTTTCGATAGATGCCGTGACGCAGTAATTGCCGGCATGTTTAGCGGCGCACACATAGGCCAGCTTATCCATAAGGCCGAGGAGTATACCTCCATGGACTTTGCCGCCAAAATTGGCGTAAGACGGGATCATTAATTCGGTGAGGGTGGTTTTGGAAAACCGTACTGTTTTATATTTTGAGGTATCCATTTTGTTGGTTTGTTCGTTTACAAATATACTTTTGAAAATTACAATCTTGAAAATCCAAATTCCAAGGGGTTGAATGAGTTCTCATGGCGGTGATATTTATACATTTTCATTTTTCTTTATTTTAAAATCTACAGTTGATCTATGTTGATTTTTTTTTGTTTTTTGGATAGTGATGCAAGCTGGTGGCGGGTTCCGGAGGATTTGCAAGATTTTGCAGTTGATTTATTATCAACTGAAAAAAAGTTTTCAGTTGATTTTATCTGCGGTTCAGTTGATTTTGTGTTTTGCATAAGATTTGGTTTTTATATATAATGTTGCGGCTAAAGGGTGGGAAATGACCAATGAAGAGATTTAACCGCATAGGAGGCGAGGAGGCGCAAAGATGCCCTGAAAGACTGCACGCAGCGGGCGCGAAGAAAAAATGCGCAGAGATTGCAAAACTCAGATTGAAGTAAAATATTACTGACCGTTGCGGTGGGGCCGATACTTTCCCGGATAAAAATATCACACTTCTCCAGAAAATTTTTGAAATGATTTAAGTTGTTGATTTTCAATTTTTTATCGGTTTATAATGTATCAATAATATCACAGTTTTATCGCGCGTGATTTTTATAATATGATTTTTAAGTCGTGACTCGTGAGTTATCAGTATAGTTTGTGAATCGTAAGTCATCAGTATCAGATTTTAAATGAGTTTATAAGCAAATTTCGGGAGTATGATGGGGACTTCTTTGAAAGTGTATACACCTATTTTAAGAATTGTGCGGCTTGTAAGTTGGCCATAGTGAATATCAGCTGAGGGATTTTGATTGAAGCCTAACAGCACGAAAAAAGAAGATTGGGTTGCTGTGCAAGAAAACTAACTCTAACTTTATATACAGAATTCAGATTATGAAAATTTTATTGAAAATAGTTCTGCTATTGGTTTTCCCATATAGTTGTAGTGCTCAAAATAACCCCGAAAATTATTATAATGAAGGAAATAGACACAGTGAGGTTGGTAAATGGGGGTTTATTAATAAAACTGGCAAAAAAATTATTGATTGCAAGTATGGTTGGGCAAACAAATTCACTGAAGGCCTGGCGGCGGTTGAAAAAAATGGTAAGTGGGGTTTTATAGATAAATCAGGCAAGGAAATAATAGCTTGCCAATATGAATTATATTTTTATGATGATATCGAGCAGCATAATTTTTCAGATGGCCTTGCAGTAATTGAAAAAAATAAGAAATGGGGTTTTATAGATAAATCCGGGAAAGAAATGATCCCATGTCAATACGACTATGTCTTTAGGACATTCTCAGATGGCTTGGCTGTCGTTATGAGAAATAGCGAATTTTATTGCATAGATAAATCAGGTAAAGAAATTGATTCTAATAAATATGAAGGAACAGGATGGTTATCAGACGGGTTATTGGACGTTGAAAAAAATCACAAATGGGGGTATATAGGTACAACCGGCAGGGTGGTAATTCCTTTACAATACGAAGCAGTACGACTTTTTTCAGATGGTTTGGCAGCAGTTCGCAATAATAACAAATGGGGGTTTATAGACAAACAAGGCAGAGAAGTGATTGCTTGGCAATATGATAATGTTGGTTGGAGATTTCAGGACGGGTTAATAAGTGTTTTGAAAGGTAATAAGTGGGGTTTTATTAATAAGGAAGGTAAAGAAATTATTCCTTGTGAATATGATGATGTGCAGCCCTTTTCAGAAGGTTTAGCAAAAGTCAGTAAAAACGGTAAATGGGGTTTTATAGATAAACAAGACAAAGAAATTATTCCTGCCCAATACGATGAATATCCATGGGGCGCAAAAAACTTCTCGGAAGGTTTAGCCGGGGTATGTAAAAACGGGAGATGTGGATTTATAGATAAGGCGGGCAAAGTAATTACTCCTTTTCAATATGATGTAGTTGAGCCATTTTCGGAAGGTTTGGCCGCAGTGGGTAGAAATGGCAAATGGGGTTTTATAGATAAGACAGGGAAAGAAATAGTTCCCTGCAAATATGTCTATGCTGAGACCTTTACAAATGGGTTAGCACGTGTCAAAGAAAAATGAAATAACGGTGTATTGGCTACTGATGTCACTTAGTGTCTCAGCAAGAAAATTTGTGGAATAGAAATCCTGTTTTACAAGGGTGCCAACGCCACAGGGGATCATAGTAGCAATATAGCCGGGACAACGATTTATAATAAGGTTTAAGTATGGTGGGCTGATGCCAAGACACTGCCAAATAACAGTCAAACACCTCCTTAATACAGAACTGCTCCCGCTCCCTGGCGCGAGCCTAAAAAAGGATGGGGGGCGCTGAGAGCGCTGTGCCCTGCCATTTTTATCACTCCAGCCAAATCAAAACAGTCGTTTGATTTGGCATCCTCTCTTTGGAAAAAAAAGGGGAGTTTGCCGTGATTTAGCGGCATGCCCAGGGAGGGCTGCAGTGAGTGGGATTATCTTCTTATTCTATTCTCTTTAGAAGAGGTAAGGTACTAAAGCCTTTCTATCTTCCGGATAATCAGGAAAATATTTCTTGTACCATCGATGGTTGGCCAGGGCACGTGGGATAAGATTCGCACAGGTCCAGATGAAAAAGGCGAGGGCGGGCAGGCTCCAGGTGAGTATTGCAAAGCCGGCCCACTCTATGATTTCACCAAAAAGATTGGGCGACGATATAAACTTAAAAAGTCCGGCATGCGGTATTTTATAACCGATATCACCTTTTGAGCGGAGACCGATGAGGTGATAATCGGAACTCCAGTTGATCGAGAGGCCTGTAATGAAAAGAACAGTGCCGATGATAAACTGAGGCGATAAATACCATGCATCTGCATAGTGCGCATACTTAGCAAACCAGATGCCGAGCAGTGAGCCATTGACGGTATTAAACAAGACGGCCGAAAGCATAATGATGACGGGCATTTTTTTGCCTTTTGTCCGGATCATGAAGGGATACACGAGGCTGCGGTGTATGTAGTGAATAAAAAATAAAGCGATCATAAACGTGGCAGGGGTATGCCAGTTGAAATGCCGGAAAGGCACCCAGAGGGCGAACACTACCATGACGGTAGCCTCCATGATGATCCATGCAAGTCTGTTGTTGATCATGGGCCCCCAATTGTTAGTGGTATAGCGGCCATAGGGGGCTTCCCTGCGAAGAAGATATATGCCCGCACCAAGACCAACTACAATCCAGCAAAAAATAAAAACCAGATACTCTTTCATGTTAATGGGGTTTATTTTAAAAATCCATTTTGCCGGAACCAGGTGATCATATCCCGTATCGTTTCTGAAAATGGCCTTGGGTTAAATTGTAATTCCGACCGTGCACGCGAAGAATCGATATTCTTGTTACTGTAAATAAGGTTATGGACCGACTGCTTTGTATAGTATGGTGGGCCACCCGTGATCCGCGACCAAAACCTTACTAACGGCAGCATGCCAAACACCAGCCATAAAGGTATGGTGGTGAGCGATATTTTCCTGCCATTCACAACACCTATTTCTTCACTTAGCGACTGAAGTGATAACCATTGTCCGCTTAACAGATATGCACTGCCGGGCGTACCCCGGGTAAGGCTACTCACTATAGCAGCAGCGACATCCCTTACATCGACAAAATCAACACCGCCGGGAAACAAAGCGGGTATTTTGCCGTTGTAGATATTTATCACAGCCTTGCCGAGAAGGGATGGTTTGTAGTCGAAAGGGCCGGTAACTGCCGTAGGCGCCAGGACAATCACTTCAAATCCTGTGTCGTTTGCGGCGAGGGCAGTAGCCTGCGATGCAGCTTTGGATGTGTCGTAATTATGCCCCGTTGTAGTAGCTAACGCACGGCTTTCATTCATATGCCCTTCATAAGGAGACTGGTTAAATGCCGTAACAGAACTTATGTGTATGAATCGCTGCACGCCTGCGGCTTTAGCCGCTGCCAGTAACAAGCTCGTACCGGAGGTGTTAACCCGGAAAGTGTCTTCGCCAGCACGATCATCAATAGAAATTATGGCCGCAAGATGAATAACAACATCGACACCTGCAACAAGTGTCTTTAAACTTTCTTCATGCAGGAGATCGCCCTTTATAAATGTGATGCCATCCTGTGTGCGTGGGGAGCGTGTAAGCAACCGTAGCGTATGGCCATCTGCCCGTAATAGCGGCACAAGAACACTACCTATAAAACCAGAAGCCCCGGTAATTGCGATTTTCATTTATTTTTACGGAATGCTACCCTTTAAGATCAGGGATTTCAAAATTAGCAGACTATTGTGTAAATATCATTAAACATCTGTTGAAAAATGAAACGCTGCCCCAAGCTATTTGTTATTATACTCACTGTGATCTTATTAAGCCAACATGTACAGGCACAAACGAGCACCTGTGACCGGATAATTGGTGTGTGGCTAAGTGAGGACAAGGATGGGAAGATAGAGGTATTTAAAAGCGGGAATACGTATTCTGGTAAACTGCTTTGGGGGAAATATGTACTTGATGAAAATGGCAAACCACGACGTGATGTCTATAATCCTGATACTGCGCTGAGGTCGCAACAACTACAGGGAATGATCATATTGAAGGGCCTTGTATTTAAGGACGGCAAATGGGATGAAGGCACAATATACGACCCTCTTTCCGGTAAGGCTTATAATGTAAGCGTTACGCTAAATGGTGCCGACCTGGCGTTGCGTGGATATGTGGGCATACCTCTTTTTGGCAAAACGACTATCTGGAAGCGAATAGAAGAAAGATGATTTGTATAATTTACAATCCCCAATCCCAGATCACGTGGCCATGCTGGTAAAATATTCTTGAGCCGTCATTGAGCTGCACTTCCAGTGTCCCGTCTTTGTGCGCAGCCAGGATGGTTGCTTCCCATTTAGCATTAACATTCCAGAATGCCTGTTTCTGGGTGCGCTTATAAAGGAATTCGTTGTATTGAGCCATTATTTTTTCGGGATGTACCGGACTTAATACGGCTTGCATGATGTTGTCGCGCATCTCATCGCGGAGCGCGGTAATGTCAATGTCATCGCCTGTCGCAATTCTTATGGATGTGGCTGTGGGGAGATCCGGCGGGAATGATGCCTGCTTTACGTTTAGGCCAAGGCCAATGGCACTATGCGTCCACCGGTTGCCACGAAGGATATTTTCTATTAAGATACCACCTGCCTTTTTGTCATCGATAATGATATCATTGGGCCATTTAATATGTATTTGTGTTTGGATCAACTTTTGCACAACATTGGCAACCGCAACTGCAATGGAACAATTAAATGCGAATTGGGTTGAGATTTCGCCCTTAGGGAGGGCAATTATGGTCATCAATAAGCTTTGCCCCGGTGCGTCAAGCCATGATTTACCCCTTTGGCCTTTACCAGCCAGCTGGGTTTGGGCTACTATTGTCAGTCCTTGCTGTGCTTTATTGGCATCTATTAACTGCATGGCATAGTTATTGGTACTATCGGTAGTATCAAGTTCTATTATAGGGAAATGTGATAAAGCCATGCGGTTTAGTGCAAAAAGATTTATAATTTTGATAAATTATACGGGTAATTACCAACAAAAATAAGATATTAGATTTGGAGAAAGCAATAACTGCCTTAAAGGAAAGAAAAAAGACGCCTGCCCGTCTTACAAAAAATAGCTTGCTATTTAAAAGTATCATAAACGCAATACAGGAGAAAAAAGGAGAAGGGATCGTTTCCCTGGACCTGAAAAAGATAGATGAGGCTGTAGCCGATTTTTTCATTTTATGCGAGGCAAGATCTAACATTCAAATAAGGGCGATTTATCAAAATATAGAAGAGGTAGTGGAGCGGGAATGTGGCGAAAGGCCTTACCATGCGGAACAGGGGGATACATGGACGCTGGTGGACTATGTAAACGTGGTGGTGCATATTTTTCAGCACGAACAAAGAATGTTTTACGGACTGGAGAGCTTGTGGGAAGATGCGCCGAGGACAGAGTTTAAATAATGGCTAAATGGCTTGATAGCTCAATGGCTCGATGACAGAAGATTATTTGGGAATATAGAGTATAACGATCAATAGATAAAATGGAAGACAATAAACAGAAGCCTGGAATGAACCTGAAACCGGGCGGGAGTGATAATCCGAATACCCCTAAAAAAGGACCGAAATTTAATATATACTGGATATACGGGCTTATACTGCTGGCCATATTAGGTGCACAGCTTTATGGCGGCAACTTTGGCGCATCTGTGCCGGAGCATAGTTTCCAGGACCTGAAGGACTACCTGGTGAAGGGCCAGGTGGCAGAACTCAAGGTGATCAATAATGAGCATGTAGAGGTGTATTTAAAACCGGGAGTGCCGGGACAGGCTGCACCGGCAAATAAAAACCC
>Ga0302185_10002353_pt1 | contig 12492 bp, 10 predicted proteins | sample II_Bog_E1_1_FD_200231 | JGI IMG/M metagenome (GOLD analysis project Ga0302185, IMG submission 200231) | Peat permafrost microbial communities from Stordalen Mire near Abisko, Sweden - II_Bog_E1_2 | ecosystem: Environmental > Terrestrial > Soil > Wetlands > Peat | place: Sweden: Abisko... | reverse complement strand
CGTTTCGGGGTACACTTTTTCTCAAAATCTTTGTGTCAGTGAGTTTAATTATGCCTTCACGATAGTTCTAAATCCACCAACTAATACTTCATTCATAGACAATTATTATTCATTTCTCCTAGCAGTCGCCAATGCTGCTGGAGTTAACTACAACAGCATTACTGTACTTTCAATCTCATACGGTTCAGTTACTGTCCAAATGCTTGTCGGCAGCAGCGCCGCTCCGGGATCAGCAACTGCCGCGGCCCAGCTATAAGGTCTTCAAAAGTTAGGAAACAGCCCTTCAATTGCCAATATGAATGTGGCCACTTCCACGTTGATAGTTAATGCTCCTCCTGCCACTAACAGTAGTAGCAGCAGCAGTAGCAACAGTAGCAATAGTGGTAATAACGGGACCAGCAGTGACAGTACTACAAGCGATAGTAGTAGTGGTGGTGGGATATCTCAGGGTGCAATCATAGCGATGGGAATTTTAATTCCAATCGGTTCAATCAGTATCTATTTATTGATATAGTCTTAATCGCCATAATTCTAAACGTGCGGACATATTTCAGACAATAATACGTGAATTCACCAGACCCTTATGCTTCCTAATCTTCAGGTGTGAAGATGACGGTTCCAGAATGATTCAATAAAGTATTATAGGATTGACAATAATTTATTCATCCCCTAACATTTGAATTCTCCTTTTTAATGGTTATGTCTTTGATTGAATTATAATGAGGCTTTCTAATTTATTTACCTATAATAATGGGTTCTCTTTTAAGCGATTTACATTTGTTCTGAAATATAGATATTCTAATGACAAGTGAAAAGAAAATAATTAATCTATTCTAAATTACATGATTATCGATTATTAATAGAAAAAATTATCATCATCTTGCCCTTTAGTAGAAGAGAATATAGGCATCTCTTCCCAGTACATCTGACTGTTCAATTTATTTAGTAGTTTCATCGTTGGCATAGTACCAGTTCTATATAAAAGGATGAGTACTTTTTTGGTTCTGCGGGTGTAGCAATAGTAGTGTCCCTTCGTGCTCTTTATGCCTTTATGAACCAGAACAGATTGTAGTAAGTACTTTGATTCCCCATAATGGCCTTTGCAAATTCTAAATTAAGATTTAAATACTTCTTAATATCCAACTATAGTGGATATTTAACCCTGTCCTCCATTTTCTTCCCATTCTGCCCAAATTTTTTAAGAGTAAGGATTAAATAGTTTGGAGTTTTAGTGATTTGATACTTTTTCATTGCTTTTGTCCTCTTCTAGCACTTTTCACATTCATAATCTTCGAGTTTCTACAAAGAAAAATGTTTTTTCAAACAATTTTAAAGCAAGGAATCAGCGATCTCCAATTAAAGATCAATGAAAGTATTGAAGTTTGATGAGACTTAATCGCATCGGGTACAAGTGACAGTCGTTTCGATTTGGCCTATGAATAGCCGATCAATGATGCATTTGTTATTGCGAAAATACATGGTATAAGCTTTTTCTGCATCTTTGCATTCCTATTGTTTGCCGACAAGTTCAAGTTTAACTTATTCTTGCAAGTAATTGGTCAGGCACAACATAAATTAATGAGCATCATGCTGCTAGAAAGAGTTAAAGTTTGGCTCCATAGAAGTGGCAAAATCTTTGATATCAATTTTATCGCAGGTGGTTTAGGCAAGCTGCTTTGCTATTTTACTGAGCAATCCGTGATAGTTCATCTTCCTCTTACTGTCATCAAACATTCTATCTAACAATTCGGTTACTTCTTGTAGAAAAAATAGGCCAAATGCTGATTAGAAAATAGGCATTGCAGAACCGCAATCATAAAGCAAAGATTGAGAGGATTGACAATTCCCACCATTTGGATCTCATGCTTCTTGTTTCCCAGTGGAAAAACGGGAAAATACATGTCCTGAGTGATTGCAGGCCCTCCTCCATACATCATTTGCACGAATTTCCAAACTCTGTCGTTTATAATATAGTAGTCTTCTCGCTCACGGGCGTCAATTCTCAGCCGATTGTTCTCATCTAGAAGACGACTGTTATTAATTGCTCGCAAATCTTCCTGGTCGATGTTTTTCAGAAAAAATGTGTATTTTTATGACCACTATTTTTCAACCAAATAAACAATGGCGGATTTCGACAGATTTTGACGAATGAATTATGATTACATCGCTTTTCTTTGATCGGGAAAAAGATACCTTTCTGGAAGATTTTTTTTTCGCATTTGATCTATTTTTTTGAGGATGTAGGTGGCCTCATCCTCGATAGAAGAGGGTGCTGTATCAGTTGTACGGAAGGTGATGGTAGTTGCGGACCGTGATTTATTGTCCTAAAACTACTGCATCAGCTTGAGATTGCTGTATAAGATTTGGAGTACGATTACTGTTCCTACTGTGGCTTGACCTTGGAAGCTGAGACTGGCACGGGGGTGGTCTAAATTCCGATAATTATACGATGGTGGCGGATTTTTCTCCGCAGATGAAGCAGGAGAAGATAGCTTACATAAAAATTTAATTATAAATCGACGGAATAAAATGGTTATTGGAATTTGATACTATCTAACCATTGATACTGGCGAGTTTAAATCGATGAACCATCATGAGTTGTCAACTTTTTATGATAAACAAAAAGATATCATTAGGCTTTATCCTTTTAGTAGAAGTTAATTTAAGGGTCGAGGTAGAATCTGATGAGGCAAGCATATTCTTTCTACTAAAGGGACAAACCGGGGATCATCATCATATTTAAAAGTTTATATTTGTGATACTCCTCTTGGTTGATGATATCATAGTCATTTTGGTTCTAATGTATTATCATCTCTCTTTAGAGTTTGTAGAGCTGCAATACTTTGATCTTCTACGATTAGCTTTTGCATCCAATCAAGTTATTTAAAAATTAAATTAACCGATATCTCATTTTCAGTATTAACTTCCTCGGAAAGATATTAAGTTTATTCCTATTTTCAATTTTTGACAAATTAATCAATTAACTATTTTTTCTGAGGAGCAGTTCTTCAATGTAAGTGAGCATATAAAGACCGCAATCGTGTGTGTTTGTCTGTCTTGGAAGCTGCATCAGCATATAATTACGAGTAATTGGTATGAAGGAACATTGTGTCTGTCCAATTCTTTGAGGATACATCTTTTTTTTTACAAGATTTACAGATGCAAATACCTGTATTCACTATTAGTTACATTCTTATTGCTTAGATAATGAATTCTCTGCTTTCGAACATACTATCGCACCAAATAATTTCACAGTTTTTGCCTTATCTTGGCCTGAGTAAAGCTTGAGGATTAACCACAAGCAGGCAGTACCAATGTCTCAGGGAATTAATCGGGAACACAAGCACATCCTTTGCGAATATATCTTGATTTTTAGTCCATCGTCGCACATTTTTATAGGCTTCCTTTACTTTTTCTTTGACAAGAGCTATTACCTCATTGCGATCTTTATCAATAATGTCATCGTCTTTCAAGAATGATCCTAAGAGTTTATCTAAGAAAAAGGAAGAGAAGAAAAAGGTGGAGCCAGTGACGTGGGCTGGCAATAGAACTTGCATAGTTCTAATATAATTTTCAATGATGGTATCGTTTAGGTCTCCTCCAGGTAGAAGTTTATTGAGATCCTCGGCACAAAAGATTAATTTTTCAGATTTATTGCTGGTTTAATTTTTAATATCAATTTACCTTATGGATGCCAAGCCGTCTCCTTTTTCCTTCTTTTTTTATGGAGACTGCTAATTCAAATTATTGCCTGTCACTCCCATCTTTTATAAGCAGCCATATTCATCATCTATTTTCTTATGCTTTTACATGTATTCTTTTTACTGTGCACAAGTATGCCGCTTAAACAACTTTGGCCTATCTCTCATCAAAATCGCATTAGCCTTTATCGATGAAATTTTATACTACAAGTTCTCAGCTAACTGCTTGAGCATAAAATTATGAATAATGGGTACAGTATCATTTGTAAACAATATTAACTACAGCTGGTCTTTTGAGGGTGCTGGAGGTTAGATATTAATATCATTTTACCCATTGAAGGTCTGAAAATGATTTAAATATCCATGAGAAATGTGAATTGAAAGTAGTTGTTGGACGATATTGTAATTTGCATCTTCCAATAATTGGTTAAATTGTTGCTGCCATACATTATTATTAGCCAACATAGTCTTTAAATATTAATATGCTCAATAACGGGCTAATATAAATACATCATTTGCCAAGTCACTCATCAATTAATAACTCTGCCATTGGTTAAAGTTAGAAATATAGCAATAAATATTATCATACTCATTAGTTGCATTATACATCAACCTTTATTCATAATTAGTTACTATGCGCTTTAAAACATTTACCCAGGCCTATTTCCTCATCAAGAACAACGGCTCTTATGAGCATTCTCTGGTCAAACGAGCCATGGCCAATGTCAACGGTTTCGTCCTACTCGGTCTCTGCATCTACGGTTGGTACCCAGTCAGATTGCCAGCAACAGAAAGCATCAGTTGATTTCGTTCAATAAGTTAAATCATACCCAAATGCATGAACATTTTGCCATTTATCATAATATTAAAAATCAAGGTATATTGAAAGTGTTCCTTAATTGGGATTGAATAATAAAGTGAAAGACAGAACACTTTAAGATTGTTTATAAAGTGGAAAGGCTCAAAAGGAATAAAATGAGCACATTTTATGAGTTGTAAATACTTTAATTTTCAATAACACTATTTGCTTACGGCTTGCATGCTATCAAATGGTGGATATATCAAAGATATGATCTGAGCTGACAGCATTACCTGTTGAAATATTTATCATTATAAACGAATAAAACATCTATTTTATGCAACCAATTTAGGAATGACTTGTATTGAGCAAGTCAGTTAACACTGAATATATTTGATGATTAGTTTCCTTTATTAACGAAAATGCCAATGAGAACTTGAATTTTTGATAACATAGGCCGAATCAATTGGGAAATTCTTTAGAATTATTTGTAAATAAAACTATCATCTCCACAAATAACCCGTCTTTTAAGATTATATGTAGAAATAGATTAAAAAAAAGCTTACTCAAGGATATTTATTGAAAGTAGTGCAGCAATATCCAAAAAAGTCATCAAAGAAAATGAGTTTCTGCGAGATAGCAGTAAGAACACTTTACCACCATTTAAATTTATAAATCAGCAGACTCATACTCATTTATGATAAGACACTGTTATAAGTTTAAGAAGGCATTTATACTTTAAAATTCTACGGTTGTTTTGCGTTTAGCTTGTTTTTATGGACCTTTCCCAATAGAATTATCAGTTATGAAAAACTAAGCTCTCTTTCTTTTTTGACAATCTCGAATTGCCCCAAAGACTATGTCACTGATATTGTTTGATCTGCCCTCTCCAAACCTAAAATCAAAAGGCAGTGACGTTTATGAATCCGACTGTTTTTAGAGAATATAATAGTTTAATATAAGTTATGAATTACCTCAACGCTATGCCAACTCAATAGATTTTCATGCCGAAGGGCAGTCACATCATTCAAACCGGTTCTCTCGGGTATAGAAACCCAGTCCTCAATAGTACCACTCTTTTTAACTGTAGTTTTAAGCTTAGCTCTGTTCCTCGATTTTTCACGATATCAGACTCAAATCAGCTCTAAAACCATCCTGGAAGAAGTCCCATTGTGCCAGATCAACACTTCCACCTCTCTTTCTCGATCTAAGCCCCTCCCTGGGCTTCCCAAGCCATAAAATTCAACATCTCAGAATGCTGCCAAGTCCAGTCAAAAAAATAGACCACCCAAAAATACAACTACAGTGAAGCCCTCAACCCCTAAAACTGTCACTTCCCCAGCTCCAAATACCCCAACTGTCTCAACTAAGCCGAAAAACGTTTAAAAACAGCCATCTCCCCTTACCAGCCTCCCCAACACCAAGAAAAAAATTCATAAGATTCCAGAGGCTAGGAAGGAAAATCCAGGGAGGATACCGCATGTTAGCTTGATATAGACAGCGGAAATCGGGAGAAACCGACTAAGCGAGAAGGAGAAGAAGAGAATCCGTGAGCGCCTTCTGGTACGACGAATCCGATAATGTTAATAGAGAACTGACATAAAACAAAATAGACGATAACTTCGAACCCAGCACTGAATATATGCCTACCTTACGGTAAGGGCGTGATTACAGCCATTGTTTTTATAGAGATTAGCATTAATAATGTTATGAACTTCTGTATCTAAGTTTCTGTATAGCTCCTTCATTCACATTGTATATATCATCAATAATCAGGACTCTTATAGGCTGCTGCCAATTCTCACGCCTTTTGGTTCATCCTCAATAATGATGGGCTGATTTGGGTCTTGTTCGTTCTCTATTTCAACTTTCTCATTTGCGTGTTGAATTTCTTCAACTTGTTCGGGTGGCTATAACATCTGATTTTTTTCCTTCTCAAGACGTTCCATCTCTTCTTCTTGCTGCATACGCTTTTGTTTCTAAAGTTAAGTCTGGTGAAAATGATCGATACGCTTCGAACGCAAATAATAGAGGACAAACAAGCAAATTGAAACAACAAAGATATATCCCATTAGATCTTTGCCCACTTCAGACTCAAAAAAATCGAATTTTAGTTTTCCTCCTAATCGATATTCCTCAAAAGTGTATATGAGTCCTCCTATTATTTCAGATTTGAAGGCTCTATTGTATTCACCGATGATCTTCGAATATTACAACTGTGAAGGGCTGTTCTTATTAGATAAGGCACGCTCATGGTGATATTTTCCTAAGAGGTAGCGAGCCTAGCTGACATATTGTTTGTTCCCATCACCAGATGCAAGGTTACTGAGAATAGGCAAAACTTATATACCCTCTTCAATGGCTAATTTATATTAGTAGTATTTTATGATGTTTTTCCGCTCAGAAAGAACCCCCCATTTTATTACTTTTTTGCGGATGTACTTCAAATAGGTTTAAATAATATCGTTAGGACAGTAGAAGTATGAATCCATGTTGTTATAATTGAGGAAAAGATGACCTTCAACAGTGTATAGCTTGAGTATATAACTTTTAACATCGTAAAAGCCTATATTTTTCAAAGATCGGTAAGCCTAGTTGGTTTCAAAGTCGCGTAAGCTCCATGAATGCTGGACCATATTAAGAGCTTCATGCTTATACACTTCCAACAAATAGAGAAGGTTAACAAAGGCATTTTCGTAGCCTATCATTGACAATTCCATATATTTGATCATCGCAAAAGTAATCAACCCCCTTTTCAAGGCGATTTGCGCCATACTTATTTGATTCTACCTATATCAGAGCATACCTTATAAAATGGAAACACTGTGGCTTACTCAGAAAAATATTTAGTCGCCTCCTCACACCCATACTTAAGGCCAGTACTGCCATCGGAAAACAATATTCCCAGAAGAACTTTCGCGAGAGTATTACCCTGCGATGCTGCTCGATCCAGCAAGACGTATCCTTCTTCAATACCGACACCCTTCAGTTCACCTTTGATAATGGCAGCTCCAATGAGATAGCTGAGCTGCGGACTCAGTTTGTCCTTGGCATTGTTAGATTTATATTTACCTATGTAAATTAATATATACTCAACATGATGTTTAGCGCTGCTGGTTTTGTATCCTTTTCTATGATCTAAAAATACTTGATGGCTAGTATCATAAAGGCGGACACCTCATCTTTGTGTGTTTATCGAAAATAATCTCTCGCTTTAATTCTATCTTGAGGAACTCCCTCACCTTTGAAATAACAAAGGCCTGCCATGACTTTGCCATGCTGGTTGCCCTGTTGAGCTAATTTTTAATAAAGGTTTGCCGCAAGAGCCACATTGCGCACATATCCATTTATGCCCATGTAGTAATTATCTGCGAGCTCGATTGTAGCCGAAATAGTTTCCTCATCATAGTATTCTGTCTATTAAATAAAAAAGCTATGGTGCTGCTCCAGTTCAGTTAATTTTTTGTGGGTATACAATTATTCCTCCAAACTATCGTCCAAATTGTAGATTTGCCTATAGAAGAAAGACTCCACATAGGTGTTCTGAATCACGGAAAGATAATAGGCCAGAGAGGCAGAACAGTTCTTACTTGTACCAAGTCTGTTGCGATTCATGTATCCCAGTACAAGCGATGCCGGATCAAAACCATAAGCTGAACTCATGTAAAGGTTGCTTTCGGCATTGTAAAGATGCGATTGTTGAAGGTATCGCGTCAGTAGTTCTTGTGGTTTGGTTCTTTCTTTCAAATTGCTGAGATGAGTAAACAACATTTGATCTGGTACTAACTTGTAATGCTCCAAAATTCCTAGGAAGTAGTAGGCTTCAGCATTTTAGTATTGTTCGGCCGCTATTCGCAGGTAGAAATAACTTGCCAAATAATTACTCTCAGTCATGTATATCGACAATCTTGAGTCGTCCTCAGTAGATAATAGACCATACAGGTACATTTTACCAAGTAGTAAGAAATAAGTCCCTTTTTTCGCCATGAGGCGAGACACGTTGAAATATTGTTTTGATTAGGTTATTTATTGGTTGACGTGATAAAACGAAATGAAATGGTCAATGTAGTGCGGATCCAATGATTCAAGTTACTCTTCGAGTTCAGCAGCTCTATTATCATCCTCTGACTCCGAAGCCAAAGTTGCAATTGCCAAAAACAGCATTGCTGCAATGATGACTTTTGTGATTGAACCTCTCATAACGTGTTATATTAATATCAATAACTCATAGTTAAGTTCAATCAATTAACTTGAGTATTTTTGCGGATATGGTTATCAGGTTAATATAATATTTGGTGGATGCCCAAAGTCATAGATAAATACGTGCTTTAAGACAAGATTGGAAGCGGACAGTATGGAGAAGTCTTTCGAGGTCGACACCAGGAGACCCTTTAAATTGTGGCTATTAAATCAATTCGTCGCGATATGATTAAGGGTACGTCGAATATCACATAGGCAAATTTTATGAGTTGCTCTAAAATGAAATAAAAGTGCTAAAAGCTTGCGACAATCCTCACATAATAAAACTGCACGCCCTAAAAAAGACTCCACATAACTACTACCTGATGCTGGAATATTGCAACGGCGGTGACATGCTGGCCAAAGTACGCAAGTAGGGTTCACTTCCTGAAGAGGAAGTTATCAAAGATCTTTGCCAGATATTGAATGCCTTCCAGATTTTGGTCAAACATAAGATTATGCATCGAGATTTCAAGTTAGCAAATATCCTGCTGCATGATGGAAATATTAAAATTGCTGACTTTGGATTTGCCAAATTACTGTCCAATGAAGACTATGCAACCACTATGCTAGGATCTCCACTCAACATGGCGCCTGAAGTATTGGGCGGAACAAAGTACAATAATAAGGCAGATATATGGTCCATAGGAGCCTGCATTTACTAGATGCTGTACGGAAAGTACTTGTTCTAAGACATAGACCACCCTACGTTGCAAGTAATATGGTTGATCTAGCTAAACTAATTAAAAATAAGCCGTTAGTTCTGCCCAGTCAGCCGTAGGTCTGCAATGAGTTAAAAGATGTGCTAAAGAAAATGCTGGTGGCAGATGTAAAGCGGAGAATTGAGTGGTAACAGCTGTTCAATCATCCAATCATACACTATCTGAATAAAAAGAGAAGAAACGAAATGTAGCTAGAGCTTCTGGAAGATGAATCGCTGATGATTAACACTTCCAAGTGCTACCTCAAAAACAACCTGGTGCTTCAAAATGCTGACGAAATTAAAACCAACTCATAAATAAATGACTATTTGGTTTAAATCATACGCACTGGCAAAAAAAACAACTAGCCTGAAGTTCGCAATTAATCTTAGAAGGTACATTAAAGTCACAACATGAGCAAAATCACCCGCCAAAACAACAAGCGTCTACTTCATTTCCGCAACATATATGCCTTTTTGGCTTCAGTGGCAGATCTGATCATAAAGAAGACCTCCACACCTCACTATGAAATTGCAGGTTATGTGGTTGTACGCAAGATCATTGCTCTGATTGAATGGTTAATTAAAATTACTCATTCAGATTAGTGCCCAATCCAAGGAGTGCAGCAGTGGAAAACTTATTGCCAGTAGAGAGAGTTTTTAGAAATAAGGGAGTATATTGTGAATTAGTATGAGGTTTTTAGTGTTTTTAACAAAGCAATGGAACCATAGATTAAGAAACGATCCTTACAAGGTAGTTACCACCCAGACGTCAAAGAGATGATCTCAGGATCGCTCAAGGACTAAACCTACAAAAAATATATCCAGCTGTTTTTAAAGCAGCTCGCTAAGGAAAATGCTGAACTCAGTTTGTCCAACTGCTCTTTGTTAAACACTAAATCGGATTGGAAGTTACTCTACAACGGGCTCAAGATAATTGATGTAAATACAACCTTCGGATCGGGAGAGCAGGAATTCGATTTCAAGGCTTTTTACTAAATATTTGATCACCTTTAGGAAGAGAAAATGTTGCTGGAGATAGAGGAGATGATGACTCACTTGCAATGATGTTGCATTATATCTATTATAGCAATTTTAATGAAAGTGTTGTTGATAATGGTCTTGAAGACGAATCAATTGTTGTGTTACAAATATGTAACCTGATTGAAATTTACTGGATTTGTAGAGATAAGAGATTATTGAAGAGATAAATGACACTTAAGGTGATGTTTAATTGAGTTTGGAGGGAACTGATTGTTAATTGTAACATTCTCAATTTCAATACCTCCAAGCTCTATCCCACAAAATTATTCCAGAAAGCGGTTTAGCATAAAAAATATTTTGGTCAAAAAGTTTAATCTTCCTCAAAGTCTTCTCATCTTCAAGTTGGCCAAACAGGAATCAAAAAGCGTTTGACAGAATTTGGTATCGGGTTTTGATCATTCGACAGTTGATATCTCATATTAATTGAGTAAGTAACTCATGTCTGCATAAACTTCTTCAGATGATTCAACAATTGGGGAAAATTAGAGCCAACTATCAGCAATGGCTTCTGCTTTGAAATCAAAGTTGTACTTAGTATCTCATTTAGAATGAACTTCGCCTACAATCTAAAGAACAATTGCATCTTTCAGTTGCCTTTTCTATCGCGAGTGCCTCTCAACTTCTGGCAAACCTGTGATAATGCCTACATGCTTGGCAAACATTATGATTTCTCCAACAAATAATAGTTTTTTAATTCCTTTGAGCAGATCATTTGGTTTTCCTATCGAAGACTTCCCAATCAATGCGAAGACGTGGGATGGGGCTGCATGATCCGCGTGATACAAATGCTGATTGCCCAGGCAATGACAAGGGCCGATCCTCACTTGCATCCCAACTCGCTAATCGATTTCTTCCGAGATGAAAAGCAGGGGCCGCTATCTTTATCGCAAATATGCAAAAGTGGTCATATCTGTAATAATAGTGTTAGTTAGAAGAAAGATGGACGAGCTGTGCCGAAATACTGATGATTAGCAACTCAATTCTGACAGATATGCGGAACAACAATAAAATAAACTTCAATTTTTAAATATTCTGTGATTAGTTTGATATTGATAAGATAGACACCTATAGAAATGAGCATTTCCCTAAACTCATCAGCATTCATACAGACGTTGGGCCGACCAAGACCATCGATTCAAAATATCTTTTCCATTTAACACAACTCATGAAAGATAAAAGGTTTATTGGTCTCGTCAGCGGTAAGGATACTGAGGCTCTTTACGTCCTAGGAGTGTTTCAGTAGCTTGCTATTATCCTGGATCCACACTATGTGCAATAGCAGTAGTCTTTTCGAACATTTTTCCCGAAGAATCCACAGGGAATCAAATTTACTGAACTATCGAGCGGACTTGCTATTAATTTTTACGTGCCCTCCTTCGAAGAGTTCCAATAGTTAGTCAGCGAATTTATCTATGCCAATAGAATATGTTCACCTTATACGTGTTTTAACCTGAAAGTAGGAGAGGAGGGAGGGTGGAGTGAGAGCAGGCGGAAGGGCAGCGATGATTTTCAACTTTTGTGAACTATTTTCCTATTTTAATAGCAGTTAAATATTTTAGCTATTTTGATCCAAGGATCATGCTTACAATCTAATATTGCATCATAAATTCTACATCATATCGAATCAACTGTACTCTTCTATTTTCTCCTTACAAAATTATATCAACTCCTCACAACTATTCTTGTTCCGCATGCGTTTTAGATTGCCCTATGCATGCTTTAGCACCATCTTGGGATCTATCAGGGCAGCATACCGCAAGTTGACAAAGATAGAACTGCGAATGTCCTCGTTGCTATCGTCAAAATGCACAAATATGGCATTGATAACGTATTCCAGAGTTGATTCTGATAGTTTGATGTACCTGCAGCTAAAGAACACATTAATAGCCACACTAATCTTTATCCGTATTTGATCTTGCGAATCATCTAATCTTTACAACAATATCGGGTATAGCTCACGCAGCTCATCATCTCCAATTTTTTATCTAAATGACAAAAAGAGTACTTCG
>Ga0302185_10002347_pt1 | contig 12508 bp, 8 predicted proteins | sample II_Bog_E1_1_FD_200231 | JGI IMG/M metagenome (GOLD analysis project Ga0302185, IMG submission 200231) | Peat permafrost microbial communities from Stordalen Mire near Abisko, Sweden - II_Bog_E1_2 | ecosystem: Environmental > Terrestrial > Soil > Wetlands > Peat | place: Sweden: Abisko, Stordalen... | reverse complement strand
AACTTTGACCGTTTCAGCAGCATTCCTTCGTGGATTAGTTTGGTCTTCAGCTCAATTTCGATGAGTTCCTTACTCATTTGAAGAGTGCAAAATAAATATCACAACAATCAGAATCACGATGAACTTGATCACTGAGTCAGCTGTTTGCTCGTTCTGTATTTATAGAAAAAGTCCCAATAGTCGAAACCGTAGTCGATGTGGATCTCCTCCCCCGCGTTGATGCTTCTACTAGCTCGCAGAAAGGCCTTTTGATTTGACTACAGACTTATTTTGGCGTTGTGACTCGCACCGTTATGGGTTGGAAAACGTTTGCTCTTTCTGTATATATTATAGAGGGGCGTGTTGTATTGCTCCAACTACCATTTTACGATATCGTTTGCGCGAGATGCAGGACCTCTGCTAATCACGCAGTACTTGTCGTCAATTTGCACCATTTTATCTTACTCGTTGAAGACTTAATCGTAGCTGTTGGCTGTGCTCATCACTGACCCGTAATACTCGGCAATGACTTCTCCTGCACTGAAGGGTAATTTTGCAAAAATGCCCATTCCAGAATGTGGCAATTTGGACTGGCTGATATCCAATTTAAGCAGCTATGAGTCATTGACATCGTAATGGTTCTCGAGAACATCATCCACTTCGATATTCATATTAATTGAGATTATATTTGATAATGATAAAATAGGTCAACCATTATTGATAAATATAAATATTGTATTGATCCATAATAGCAATGATTGTCAGTCACATTGCATAGAACAGTCATATCCTTTCTCTTTACTAACAATGGAAAAGTGTATATAGAAGCAAGGAAAAGTGACGAAAATGGGGAAACATATATAAAAGTAAAAATTTAACATTATTATCGAAATAGGGTAAACACTTAAAATTTGGAATTTCAGTTTAAGATTGTATTAAGAATAGAATCTTCTTTGGTATTTTGGTATTTGGAATGCATACAAATCGTAGCTATGATAATTATTAGCTTGATCACTAAACATCTATAAGTATAAGGGGAACCAAATAGTGGGGGCAATGACTGTTTAATAATGACAACAATAAAAAGATAAAAGCTATTAAGACTATTCAAATTGGACAAAGAATTTGTTCTAAGTGATTAAATTATAAATCGCATTTCTTTGATGAATATATTCATAGTAATTTAGAAGACAATGACAACCCAATGATCCCATTGATAACTCTGCAATAAATTCGCATAGATAAGTCTACGATGCTCAATAATAAATAATAAACTTGGCAAATATAATCTTTATTTATAAATTGTGTATCAGAGCTCATCGGACAGTAAATTAGACTCTCTTTCAACTTGAAACGAAAAGTCCCGATGATGTTCCTAAACTAACAGCTAATAGTTGCGAAATAGCCCATTCTACGTATGCTATTTTTATATCACGAGTGCTTTTTATTGTTCCAGCCGTAGCAGATACCTCAAATTGTTAAGCATGGTTTCATATTGACTAATTTTCTGTTCTTTCTACTTGCGATGAATTTATTTTCTTGTTTTTATCTAATCACGATAAAATAGAATCATTTCATTCTTCTTAACGAGCTGCTTTTTAATAAGACCCTCCCTTGATGTTTCGTGACTACTCCCAGTTGCAATATACGAACTACTCGACTGGGAATTATTCATAATCGATGGATATTTGGGCTCATTGATTTGGTCTGTCATTTGCTGAATATTTTAATAAAATTAATTTTACTATCATAAAATTATTCATATTCTAGTTATAAGCCAAAAGTCTTGAGTTATTTACATATTGATTTATCAAGATACACATCTGAAAATGGAGAATTAACTATTCAAACGCAGCAAGGTACTGGCAGAGTCCTTCCTTAAATTTGTTAACTATGCCATTTCGCCCTATCACGCTGTCGACTGGTGCAGGAAGGAACTAACACAGAAAGGATATCAGGAACTTAAATAAATTGAGAGTTGGGAACTTAAACCTGGGCACAAATACTACTTCACTAGAAACGCCACCACTCTCATAGCCTTTACCGTGGGCCAACAGTTTAATAGCAAGGCCACTGGCTTCAAGATTGTGGGAGCTCATACTGATAGTCCCTGTTTGAAACTCAATCCAGTTTCCAAAACAACCAACCGAGGAATTGAACAGTGCCACGTTTCTACTTACGGAGGGGGATTATGGCACACCTGGTTTGACAGAGATTTGATTGTTGGAGGAAGGGTTGTGTATGAAGATAAAGGGAAATATACCTCCAAACTTTGGAGATCATAGACTCCGCTCTTGAAGATACCCAATCTAGCAATTCACCTATCGTCTGAAAGATCAAAATTTGAGCCTAACACTGAAAATCACGTCAAGCCTATTTTAGACTCGGTTGTAGTTAAGAAAATGCTTCAGGATCAGCTGTAGGAAGAAGGAAAAATATTCAGCAAACACAATGGAGGCATCATTCGACTCATTTCCCAGGATATCAAAGTTGACCCCAAGGATATCATCGATTTTGATCTCTACTTTGCTGATTCAAACCCCAGCTGTCTAGTCGGTCTCAATCAAGATTTCATTAGTTCACCTCGCCTCGACAATCTCTTCTCTTCATATCACGGTAAATAAATGATAATTTAGCTATTGAAGCCTTGGCATAAGTTTAGAACAATGGTTCTTTCATCAACATCGCAGCTATCTTCGATCATTAATAGTGCGGATCTGATTCTGCCCAAGGAGCAGGCTCTAACATCGTTTACCAAGCCCTGGAAAGAATCTACAAGCTTCTAACAAAACCTGAATAGGTCGGAGCCGATGGATTTCACAGAACAATCCAAAAATCATTCTTGATTTCTGCAGATATGGCGCACGCTGTCCATCCTAACTACTCTGATAAGCATCACTCAACTCATGCAGTGGAAATTAACAAAGGAGTCGTCCTTAAAATAAACCACAATCAAAAATATGCCACAGATATTGTTTCTGGATCTTTGCTTAAGATTGTAGCCAACAAAAGATCAGTACCCATTCAAGAGTTTGTGGTTAAAAATGACTCTCCCTGTGGCAGCACTATCGGCCCTATTATCGCGAGCAAAACCGGAATTAAGACCTGTGACCTAGGAGCTCCTATGTGGGGAATGCACTCCATCCGCGAAACCTGTGGAATTCTGGACGGCCCCTTCTATCGCGACCTCTTCTAGAGTTTTTACTAGAACTTCGACAGTATCAACCACGATTTGCTGGAGTAATGAAGAATTGATCCAATCCTAAATAATTTGTCAGCAACAGTATGCTATATAATTTCTAAAATATTAAATTTGATGCTGGAAGAAAGCCAAATGCATTTCCCTAAGGTGGAAAGGAAAGCATCCATCAATTCTCGACAGAAAGTCAGATTTTAAGTGGCAAGATAGGAAGGAGAATTTTCAGATGAGGAAATTCCTGATTAATTTTTAGACACACAACAGATTGAAAAAAGTGACCGTGATAACTCTGAACACATGAAATTCAAAGCTCATTTTCTCATCAATGAAGACCCAAAGGTCAGTAAATTTGCACATAGCAAATTAATGGCCATTGAGAAGATTTCTTGCCTGATTACCACGCTCATTTTCTTTCTCTCGTGCTGCAAAACTGAAATGGACATTCTCACTGGTGATCCCTCAAAAATAACCTCAATGTATATAATGTATACTCTATCAATATGTACTGTCGCTTTAAGTATTTTTTCTTTGATTAAGTCTTTGTGATCACCATACGTTACATCAGTCTATTCGAGCTGGAAGTTCATCAAAACAAATCCTATCTTAAAAGATTGCCAAACCAATGGTGGCTCACAGCCTTTTTATTGAAATCAGACAAGCTCAAATTTTTACTATTATAAATCCTCATTATTCTTCCACACCCCCTCGCGGGACTTCAAAACGCGACCTACCAACTGTTCCAAACATATAATTTCGTGTTTCTCAACCATTCCTATAACGATGCATTGTCTCTTATGCTGATTCTGAAAGTATACATAATAATCCGCTCTCTTGTGAACATCACAGATTACTCCTCCCCTAGAGCCTCTCGTCTTTGTTATCAAAATGGATTCTAGCATAATATGCTTTATGCTATGAAATGCATCTTAAGGGATCAGCCTCTCACTACCATCGCAATTATATTTGGTATGTTTATGATACTATTTGGTTATGGACTCAAACTTTCAGAAGGCACACTTTCTTTGTATAATCCTGGACTGATCACGGGGTTTTAAGGATATGAAAACTGCTTTTGGCTTGTCTTTATAACAATGTCCACTGTTGGATATGGAGATTATTTTCCTAAGACTTTAGTGGGAAGGTCTCTTATTATCGTTACTGCCATAACAGGAGTCCTCCTCAGTTCTCTTCTCATAGTATCTCTCAGTATATACCTTGACATGAGTATTAGTTAATCCAAATCACATCTCACTCTCCAGCGACTCACCGAACAAAACGATTTAATCGACTAAGCTTCAAAGGCTTTGACCGAAACCATCAAAATTCATAAGCTCATTGCAAATCCTTCTGGTCATAACCAACAATAACTCCAAAAGAAGTTCCTGAAATTAAAAAGTGATATTGATTCAGTTAAAGATCGTACTCGTCGGGTAAAGTCTATTGTGGATAGTGATAACATAATATAGGAGATGAACAGATTGTTTTACATATTAAAAGATAATCTCAAAGACATCTTCCTAGGACAAAAGAAGCTCAGGAAAGAGATTAGCAAGATACAAGAAATACAATAGATCAAAATGAGTTTTATCAAAGAAGTAGCGGAAATGCTGGAGAGAGACGACGGCAATGCATAAAATACAGTGAGCTGACCATGATGCTATGAGTGATACTATTGATGAAAAGCATTAATTAAGTATTAAATGATGATAGTAAACGTCTTAAATTATAATAATTACAACCAATTGAAATCCATAATAAGGATGTTTTGCGTTAACTAATTACATTCTAGGAAGTACAAATCTAAAGATGCCTAATAGTTGGGCAAATAAGGGCATTAAATGAGTAGCTATCAATACGAACAAGGAATGCAATCTAAATAATCTTAATAAATATATTCCGATTACAGTCACGATATCCGAAAAAGGAAATTGTCATAATAGTCTTCTAATCGTGTACAGAGTTACCAAATATATGTCCCGAAATGGAACTTTAGATAGGTGGGGTAGTTAAAAGTATTTAACAAACAAATGCTTTAAGGTGATTTTAGTTTTCTCTACTCATTCTGGCCTAATCACTCTCAATAATTCATCAACAATATTTATAACATCACGAGTAACTGGAACATGTATCAAATTAGCTACTAAAAAGCACTTTAATAATTTTTACACATCTTCAAGGTGAAGGTTCAAAACATGCCTCTATTCGAGCAGATATACCCTGGCGTGACTCGCATGATCAAAATGATAGAGAAAGTCGAAGAAATGCAGGGGTCGGTCTAAAAGATTGGAACGGTCGAAGACCAAAAGACTGATATCCTCTATCAGCACTATCTCCTCGCCTTAGAATCGAAGAAGACGAGGAAGGGGGCATATTATATTAAAGATGAGAGTACAAGTGTAAAAAAACCTATTGGGGAATTTATCGCTGACACTGCATAGTTTAATCAAGGAAAAGGATGGTAAGACATTTTTTTTAAGGCCACAGCAGTAAAATAATCTTCTCTTTCTATTGGACAAACATAAAAATAAAATAGGACATAATTTTTAAAAGCACTTGATGAGGGAAAACCAGTAATGTTTTCTACTCGTCTCTGCTGCTGCACCTTTTTCTATTACTACGTTGATGTTTCTGATAAATCGTCTAAAGAACAAGCAAATATTATAACGAACAGAACTTCCAAATCATTAATAGATGAGAAGGGATTAACATCCATCATGATGGATATCTGCGCGCTGCTCAATAGTGGAGGGGGGATGATACTGTTTGACACTTTCAGAGATAATCTGTAAATCATGCCGTGCGGATAAAAAATACTTACTCGCTAATTTAAGAATTACAAACAGAAGATCTAAAGCAGACTCTAGAAAATATCCCCAGCCATCAAGACAGTTGATAATGTCCGCATTTCCTTGGTTCCTGTCGTGAAAAACCCCTATACTGACGGACTTGGCAAGGAAAAGCAATATTTAGCTGGAACATTTGTGTTGCGAATTGTGATCATCCCTTCTCAAGCTTAAAAGATGTATTATTACAATATGGATGAATAAGAATTTAAAATGGTTGTTGTTGAAAACAATTGCAGGATAAATTTGAATGGGAGATAGGGAGTCAGAAGAATGAAGAAAAAATGGATATACTTCTACGTTCCTGAATGTGACTATTAGAATGAAGAATAGAAACAATTTTTATCAAAACCCTTTAAATATATTGATCATTAATGTGTCACTCCTTAACGAGGATTTCCTGTGTCAGATAATACAGGAAATGTAACTAAAACAGCTGAGCAATTGCAAAAAGATTATAAATATCTGAGTTTGCTGGTGGCGAGCAAGCAAAACCACCAAAAGATACATGACTAACTAAGATACGCAAACATTTAATGTTACATACTGGTAAAATACGAGAAATATAAATTCAAGGCTGCCAGCAATTCAGCAATTCTATTCCACGACTGTAAATTTGAAGATTTGCTGAAGGCAACAGTCAATAAACCACAGTTTGCTTTTGAACGACCTATTATGACGATTTGTGTTACCTAGTATCTCAAATTGGTTGACAGGACACAATACAACATCATGCCGGAAGATGATTTTGAGAGCTTAAGGAAGTGGATGGACCAAGAACATAAGAATTAAATAATGGAGATGTGGAGATTCGAAGCTGAAGATAAAAAGGTCGAGTTTTATTTGAAAACTGGTAATAAAATATCCACAATATTTATGTACTACGTTTTAAATCATTACGCTGAGAAAGCCATCTTTAAAAACCCCAAAGATCTGGAGAAATTGATGAAGGATAAGTGGTCATAACAAGAGAAGAAGGAGAAGTTCAAGAAGTACTACCCTCGCTAAAAATGATGACTCATTTTAATATATTTATGATAGAAGAGATCTTTATTTTTCGATTGAGTAAAATAAAAATAATTTATGTCAGAAGGCAAAAAGAGAGAACTTTAGGATATAAACAGAGAGATATCGACGTGTAAAGGTCATATTAGTCTCACATAAGGTCGTATCATTACTAGTCTGACAAAATACTCCACTCCAAATAAGGAATCCTCCCCTCCAAATCCTCAAACAGCATCCAGCAGCAGTAAGCAGTCGCTCTCTGACGAATAAGAGGTGGTCAGTTACATAAAGAATATAAATCATTTGCGTGATACTCTCGAATAGAAAGCGTACGTTATCTAGGTCCAAAGAGAAAAGGACCGGTTAGTAATGCAAAATTAGATCACCCGTTATAAGAATTCATCAGCAGAAATGGAGAGATTAAATAAGCAGAATACCGATCATATAAATATCCTAAAAAATCAAGTTGTTTAACTCGAAAAATCAGTTAAAGAAAAATAGAACATGGTTGCAGCCCTTAATCAGGAACTGTTTAACAATCGTAGGTAAAATACAGAGTTGAAGTTATAGAACAAGAACTTAAAGGCTGATAACAAGGTTATAATGAGTCATATCGACAGACTCACTAAAGAGAAGAAGATAGAAGATAAAAAAGATTCGCTTGCAGAGAGGGAAGTTAGAGTTATGAAATCGCTTTATTTGCATACGATTCCGGAAGTTGAACTCAAAGAGTCAGTCAGAAGGTTTTAAATGACGTAGGAACTAAAGAATAAAGTGATGCTCGAGCAGTCAACCGAAGGAAATTCCGAATTGAAGGCGCTGATTCGAAGGTTAAACTAATAAATCGAATTGCTGAAACGGGAGAAGGAAGCATTGATATAATAAAACAAGCAGAGGAGTTTATATCTATAGAACCAGAAAATGGTGGTGAAGTTAACCGAAGAGGAAAACTAAAAACTGAATGGAGTTATCCATAAGATGGGCGACAAAATGATGAATCTGGAGAAGATCAACTAAACCTTCAAGGATACTATCAACAAACTATAAAACAAATCTGAGGAGTCTGACGAGAACTATTACAGGCAGACCAAGGCCAAAGCGGGACAATTTTACTATCGTAAATGATTTCTACTATGTCTGATGTAGATCTGCTGAATACGTTACTTGAATTATTAGAAGAAGAGAAGATGCAGCTTATAATTATTTAATTACTGAATGTCACGAAAGGAACAGATTAAAGGAGGAGTTTAGAACAAGTAAAAGCTAAGGATGAGCAATTGCCAGTTGACTTTCTTTGCGTCCGATGAAGAAATACAAGATACCCTCATTGAGGCAGAGTTGGAAAGGGCCTTTAAGGCAAGCAACGAGGCCACATCACTAATGGATTATAAGCTGAGAGAAGGTAAAAACTAGATGAACGTCTCTTGCAGCGAGAGCGTGGAGGACGAAGACGTGCAGCGTTTGTGCACCTTAATCAGTGGAGGTTATATATAATAAGACTTCAGTCTGTATCTAAGTTACAATGAGTTTCAGCAGCGATTATCGGAATTCGACATCATGCGGAATATCTACCTTGATGTGCAGAAGAAATATAAACTTCGCAAAATAGATGAGAGTCAGCTCAAATTTAGAAGCCTGCTGCTGATGGTCTACCTGGAGGAGAATATAAGCAAACTCAGCAAAACTAAAATAGACGAGATATTTCGAAAGAACAAATTAGTGTGGTGAGATATGGGTACATCCACATTTGATCATACATATTTTCCTTTATTTTACTGTGAAGATTGGTGAGTCATCGGTGATTATAGCTTGTGCAGATTGCTATGATGATAATGTTGGCGCTTATAACTATAATACATGGGTAAGAAAGTGGTAGTGGTTAATACTCAAGCTCCCAGAAGACTAAGTACACGCACTATTAAGAAAACAGAAAGACCACAAGACGAATAGTTTTACGAAGAAGATGACTCGCCAGAAAATTCATCTTCACATCTTGATCGTGATGAAAATGACGATCAAGAGAACAGTGATGAAAATGGATCAGGGGACGATGATGGAGAGGGAAACAGCAGTGATTAAGAGGAATCCTCTTCATCTGCACCACAAATTGACCCAGCCCAATTAGCTATTCGTAATATGCAATTCCGAGAACGGAGAGGCACCAAAATGAATTATCTCATTAGTCGCAAGAAAGAAGAGGAAGAAGATCCCTTCTGGGCTGAACAAGGACAGAACTATTTTGGAAACCTCGATGACGGAGACAACGATGAGGAGGACTACGCAGAGAGTAGTTCAGGTAGAGACGAATTTGACAGCGATTTCGGCATGACTTAATCCGAGCCTGAAGATAAGTAAGTCGATTAGAATGCTGAAAAGGAAGTAGACTAAGACAAATAAAAACAAAAGAAACGGCATCAATAGCTTATGAGGAAGATTTAAGCACCAGCTCCCGTTATTAAAAAGGGAGTCAAGACAGCAGTGGCAACTCCAAGTAGTGCCAAAAAGTAAACCACTTCATCGAATAAAGCCATTCCTGAGTTAAGTACTCGATACATCCATCAAATCTTTAAGCAGGAAGAGCTACTCGGTGAAGCGGCTACGACTGAATACTTTAATTGGCTGTCTCTAAAGAAGTTAATTTCCCTTGAGACGGAGAAGAAAGATTTTGCCAAACGCGAGCATCATGTTTAAGGACCTAAAATTATTTATAGAGACAGGGTGACTGCAACTGGAGAGAGGTCAGTTAGCTATGAACTGGAGGATGTGGTAGTCGAGAGTGTACAGGATCTCAGTAAATACTATGACAACTGATCACTAATATCTGCAATGTTATAATACAATATTTTCTTATTAAATTCGTCCCATGATCAACAGTTAAGTGGGTTTAAAGGCTGACAACCCTTAATTGTAAGTCAAAATAAATATATTATCATTGCAAAGGCAAATAAGGCACGAATTTATATTTTGAAAACTGTCCTTGAGTTTGATCCTGCCTCAGCCTGCTATTAACCTTTTTCAAAGGAGTCGATAATACCTTTGAAGCTATTCCATACTCCTTTTCTATACAGTAAGTTTTTATTGGGCTCTTTCTGTCTCTCCCCACGGAGCAATAATTATTATCACTTTTTGATGGAGGTAAAATGACATCGTTTAGACTGGTTTGAGTTGATATTTAGGTCTTTTTAACAAATCCTATCAGAGTGCGCAATCGCTATATCTCCTTTTTATCACGTTCATGGGCAAGCCTATAACGCTCTATATCTTCTTTCTGCTTGCGGAACAATTCCCCTTTTCGTTTGGTTTACGTTAAGAGGGTCCGATAATTCAACTCAAGCATACGGTAACGGTCCTCAATTATAGAAATTTCTGGATCTGTGTGATGTAGAGTGGATGAGGACTAAAAACGTTTAAGAGTTTTGTTATAATGAGCAGAACAGGCGGTTAGAGTAATTGAAGACTCAGGGTTGCATCGACTGCGAGCAGTCTTTTTGAGTTGTAGCTGCGTCTTCCTTTCTATAGAAAGTGGACTTTTCATTTAAAATTAAAATTAATAATATCATTCTACGACGTATTTTATGTATTGCTCCGATGCCATGCTCCTTTAGGCATATATTATGATTTTGCATATAAAACCTTTGATTTTGTAATACGGTTCTCAAAGGCGATAATTTTTTGGCAAGATTATCTATATCTCTTAAAACAAGACAAATAATCAGGAACTGATTCTTGGTATGGTTGGGTAATTTCCCATATTAATAAAACCTTATGGTCGGAAATATTAAGTGTATTAATGTTGTGACTGTTTTTTGTGCTAAATTATTAATGGAATAATTAATTTCTATGGCAACCGAAGAGAATAATAACAAACAATGGGACTATCAGGAAATCAACGCCGAGTATTAGAAAATTAAATCTTGCTTAGGAAGGTTTCCAGAACTAGAACAAAGGGTCGAGGGACTACAATTGACTTCCATCCAACTCAAATACCAATATTTCCTCAGAAAATTTCAGAAATACACCGAAGAGCATCAAAAGTACAAAGAAATGTTTAAGAATATCCAAAGAACAGTTGAAGAAAGGTAAATATCTGTTGATTTAGTAATCAAATCATGTAGTAAAATCGAAGCATTGAGTTCATAAAGAAAGTGATGGAAGAAACCTAAAAAAAGTATAACGTTTTGAAGTAAAATATTGACAGTTTGAAAGCTGAGAAGGAGAAGACGAAAAATCATATGATTAAACTTAAAAACACTCTATTAAACATCAAGAAGCAGTATTTCGAACTGGAACGACAGGAGGTAGAACTCTCCGATGAAATCACCAAGCAGATGTAGTGGAAGAAACGATCAAAGATACACAAGACCATGTTTAAGATAAGAGTAGAAAAACAAGTGCGCAAAGAAGATATTCATAAGATTAAGGACCTTGCATTTGAAAGGCTCAACTAAAACAGCTGTTTGATCGAACATAAAATTACTGAAGAGCTGGAGCTCATCAACAAGATTAAGCAACAGTTTTTAGGAGTTATAGGCATCAATATTGACGAGTACTACAAACTCAATGAAAAAAGCTACAGTCTACAGTTGAAGTACAATCGTCAAATGTTAAAAAAATAGATTGATGCCCAATCCAAGATCAGTATTCGTTCTGCATAGAACTACGATCTAAATGATCATGAAGTTTAGGTGTTCAAGATAGTAAAGAATCATGATCAGGAGTTGTAGCGTTTTATGCAGTTGAGCGGAGAGGATATTATTGATATGATAATCAAGAAAAATAAGGTGGGGGAGATGCTCAACCTCATCGAGCTCGAGAAACGGCAAGTAATTGAGAATTATAACGAGCATAAGAAAGAGAGATGCAAATGATTAATATTTACTTATTTAAACGTAAATCTTATCATTAAACATTTAGTTAACCTCTTCGGGATATCAAAGTATATTTTAAATGTCATGCATATCTAATAAAGTCTGTGAACCTTCTTCTCAAAATGCATCATGATGTGAATATTTTGATGCTCTTCATGAAGTTGCTTGAGAACAGAAGAAACTTTTTTCTTTTCTAGTTCATTAAAACTATTAACGATTATCATAAAAAATTAAAAAATTTACAATTATCGGTGAATAATATTATTTACAATTTAGATATTTTTATTAAATATTTTGACTCTGTAGACTTTGCATATCTTTTGGGTTTTACCTTCTTTGTGATGCACATTTTTTGTTCTTCGTATTCAGGATCATAGAAATTTCCTTTTGAATTCGGATTAGGGAATCTTCGTTAAATAGCTTGAGATTTTTTTTGAAGAGATTATTCATATTGCCTGTTTCCTTGTGAAGCCATTTGGCACACAGAAATTCGAAATTTTAGGCCTATTGTTTAGTACCTATAAAACCTATACATACAAAGTGAAACCATTCTTAGCATGTGGGCCGTCCATCATGGGTAAATGTTTTTTTTTACTATGAAGTTACTCTGCAAA
>Ga0302185_10002346_pt1 | contig 12516 bp, 10 predicted proteins | sample II_Bog_E1_1_FD_200231 | JGI IMG/M metagenome (GOLD analysis project Ga0302185, IMG submission 200231) | Peat permafrost microbial communities from Stordalen Mire near Abisko, Sweden - II_Bog_E1_2 | ecosystem: Environmental > Terrestrial > Soil > Wetlands > Peat | place: Sweden: Abisko... | reverse complement strand
AACAGCAACCTTACCAACCCTGCTCATACTTACCAGGATACAGGCACCTATTGCGCAAGCCTGGTGGTGATGAACCAACATGGTTGTGTAGATACCGCTACCAATTGCCTGGTCATCAATCCGGCTTTCAACCTCTATATCCCTTCCGGATTTACTCCTAACGGCGATGGCGTGAACGATGTGTTCCAACCCGTGGGTAAATACATCAAGAGCTTCGAGATGTATATCTTCGACCGTTGGGGTGCGCAGGTATATCATACCACAGACATTACCAAAGGATGGACGGGTTCTGCCAAAGGCAGCTCTGCCATTGTACAGGAAGATACCTACATCTACAAGATCATGGTTACCGACTCTCAGGGGAACCAGCACTCGTATGTAGGCAATGTATCCCTCATCAAATAACAAGCATTAATAGCTATTCTAAAGGTCCGTTTTGCAATGCAAAACGGACCTTTTTTAATGGGGATAATCGGCTGGATAGTAAAATATAATGTGTTTTTTTATACCCCTCCCCAACGCTTTTAATATGAACTTCGTTATATTTGTTAGGAAGGCATAAAATTTTACTATTTAAGACATTATTTATTGATAAAACTATTTTACTAAATTTGCTCTCCATATAGATAACCCCTATAGAATACTATTATATCCCGTGAAAATGAAAAAAATATTATTTCTATTATTTACAACTTTATTTTTTGGGAGTGTTTCCGGGCTTAAGGCGCAATGCTATGGTAATGTTAATTATGACCAGGAAGTTGCCGCAGTCCCAACAAGCTCAAACAGCAATTCTTTTACAATTACTACTACACATTGCAATGAACTTATCATGATATCCTATGACGGATGGGACCGTACTACTATCGGAACAGGCCCCATTACAGTGGATGGTAATAATGCAACATGGATTAATACGGCCAATTCTCTGCTTAATCCGCCATCTACAGGCGCGGCCGAAACATATGCTTACATAGCTCCTACTGTAGGAGTACATAATATTGTATGTACTGAAAACGGATACGATGGCAACAGCGGATATGACATCAATTTTGCAGCCGATTTCTATGTAACCAACTCGGTATATCCATTGACTCTTGCCAACCTTACATCTGCCGAAACTACCGTAAGTTGTAATACCAGCGGACCTATTACTGATAATATAACGACTACCAAGCCCAATTCCATGATTTATTCCAATGTTGAATATAATGACGGATCGCGTAATAATGACCCAATTACCTGGACAAATGCCACATTTTTAGCCGATACCCATGTAGGTTACGGAATTGAAGGCTCGGATGCATATACATCCGCTAATGCCCCCGGTTTATATACTATTACTGCGGACAATTCAACCAGTAGCTTTGGTTGCGGTGGGTTAGCATTGGTATTGGTTGCCATATCTCCTCCTATTTGCGGTACGCCCCTTACTGCCACCTATACACAGGTGAATCCTACCTGCGGAAATAGCAACGGCAGTATAATCGTTACCCCTGCCGGAGGTGATGCACCTTATACGTATACCTGGTCTCCCAATGTAAGCACTACTAACAGCGCCACCGGGCTAAGTGCAGGAACCTATAGCATAACAGTTAGCGATGCAAATTGTAACGTCTGCAACCCTGCTGTAATTATAGTAACCCTTACAGGGCCTATTATAACGCTTACAACCAATATTACATCCAATGAACCCTGTTTTGGAAACTCGGTAGGCAGTGCTACAGCTATATTTGCAGGAGGCACACCTCCTTTTACCTATAACTGGACACCCACAGGAGGAACAAATGCCACCGCTACAGGCTTAACAGCCGGAACGTATACTATTACGGCAAAAGATGCCAACGGGTGTACCCATACTTCAACAGTAACCATAACCCAACCGGCAGTGCTTACGGCCTCTATGGGCATTCCTACAGACCCCATATGTAACGGAGCTACGGGAAGTGTTACCGTTACTGCCTCCGGCGGAACAACGCCCTATACATACGCATGGAATCCTTCGGGTGGCACAGCGCCAACAGCGACCATAACCGCGGGAACCTATACGGTAAACATAACCGATGCCGATGGCTGTACAGCCAGTGCATCAGCTACCATTACCCAGCCTGCGGCCATAGATATTACGATTACAGGGCCACCTCAAATTTGTGTTGGGGCCACCGGAACATATACGGCCACGGTAACAGGGGGCTCTATGCCTTATGCATACACCTGGAGTCCGGGGCTTGCTTCAACAACCAGCACAGCTTCTATAACACCTTTAATATCACAAAATTACACTGTGAATGTTACAGATGCCAACGGGTGTACTGCATCCGCTCAATTCACTATTGATTTAGGGTCATTATTAACCGTTACCACATCCGGAGCAAATTCAATTTGTAGCGGCACATCTGCAACTATCTGCGCCAATCCGATGGGAGGAACAGGAGGAAACACCTATCTATGGCTACCCGGAAACCTTACCACTCCTTGTATTACAGTTTGCCCCGCATCAACAACAACTTATACTATATCGGTGGCCGATAATTGCGGAACAAGCGCTACCGCTGCCACAACGGTTCGTGTAAATCCCTTACCCGACATAGGCTTTAAGGCCGACATTTATCAGGGTTGCACTCCTGTATGTACGCAATTCTATAATATAACAACCATATCGCAGGGAGGCCTGGCACAATATCAATGGACCTTTGGAAACGGAGATACCGCCGATATTAAAAGCCCCACTTACTGTTATCCAAAAAGCGGAACATATGATGTTAGCTTAACGGTAACATCAGACAGTGGTTGCAGTTCAACTTTAAAGAAAGTGAAAATGATATCGGCATTTACTCGACCTACGGCCGCATTTACCATTTCACCTCAACCTGCCAACATACTTGATCCTACCGTTCAATTTACCGACAATAGCACAGATCAGTATGGGATAGTATCCAGGTGGTGGAGCTTTGGAGATGTTGCGGATTCAAATAGCACCCTGAAAAATCCTACACATACATACCAGGATACCGGCCGATATTGCGTTGAATTGGTTGTAATGAACGAACACGGTTGCAGCGACACATCAACCAACTGCTTAGTTGTTGACCCCGTTTTCACCTTATATATTCCTTCTGCATTCTCACCCAATGGCGATGGTAAAAATGAAATTTTTGCACCCAAAGGACAATACATCAAGAGCTTTGATATGTATATTTTCGACCGTTGGGGTATGCAACTGTATCATACCACTGATATTACTAAAGGATGGAATGGAACAGTTGGCGGAGGTTCCACAGTTGCGCAGGAAGACACTTACGAATACAAAATAAAAGTAACGGATGCACAAAACAAAGAGCATGCGTATGTAGGAAACGTAACACTTATAAAATAAAGCAAGGAAATAATCCCCTTATATTTAAGTCCGTTTTGTCAAGGTAAGACGGACCTTCTTATTTAATCTTATTTACATACACTTTAATATTTGCCTCAATCGCATCTGCTCCATCTTGTATAATCACTAATTTCTTTTCATTGTTAAATAATACAAAAAAGGGCATAGAATAAACATTATAGTTTAAGCATAGGTCGCCATAAAAGTTATCTTTTTCCCACAATGATGCCCATTTAATTTTCTGAGTAGTTGGGGCTTTTTTCCATTTATCCCTATTGTCATCTAAAGCAACAGAAATAAAAGCAATCTTTGAAGTATCAAGGGTTTTATAGTATTTAACCATATCGTCCATTTCCTTTACACACGGTCCGCAGCCATTTGACCAAAAATGAAGCAATATCCATTTGTTTTTAACTGATTTTGAATTAAAAACTTTACCACGCACATCCGTTAATGTAAACTCCTTAAATGTATCGCCCACATTAGGGTATTTTCTTGCACCGGAAAGGTCTGCCTGCATTTGATGATACTCGGGATATATACTAAGTGCCGGACTTAATTTATCAAATAATGCCAATTTTTTATCATTGCTTTCAATATATAATGCATGTGAGTGACCAAAAAACCAAAGAGATAAATAGGAATCAGGATGCTGTTCCATATAAGGAATTACAATATTTAGTTCTTCAGCATATTTTTCTTTAGTATCTAGTTTTACTGTAAGTTTGGTAATAGAATCCCATGCTTGTATGTTATTTACATATCTATCTTCATTTTTATTCCATTTAATAATATCATTTATTTTCACTGTTTTAGTTGAATAGTTTATAATTAATTCCCTGTGCTTGATTTTCGGGTCAATCCAAATACGGGTATTCCAATTATAATTCCAGTTCGTTTTCGTGCTAGTATCTAATAGTATATAAAGATAATCTGGTTCTGCAATATTAAAAATATATGCAGTAGTAGAATCATTAACCCTCCTAGGTTTAACATCCTGGTATTCAGGTATAATAAATCCATTTTTTGGTCCCTCTTGTTTAATAGTTAAAGTACACTGCCCAATACTACATTGGATAATAAAAAAGCACATCGGGAAGAAAAAGTATTTTATCATAGCAAACATATTAAAAGGGTATGAGAAATTTCTCATACCCTTTATTTATAACTAAAACCATCAATACTACTTTGTATCTACATACCTGACTCCATTATATAGCATTATCCCAATATCCCTTGCAAGTAAACCTTCTCCAACAACAGGAATTTCTCTTGATGCCCACCATTCTGCAACATGTTTTGCAGTTTTGCCAAAAGCCTCAATTTTTTCGTCAATACTTTTAGCAGTAAAAAGGGAATATGCATCAGTTGCTCCGGCAATAACATCACCACCAATTTTGAATTTATTGGCTAAGCTTTCATCTCCAACTATCGTACTAATCGCCTCACCCAAAGTCGGGAAATTTTTTAACCCTTCGCTTAAATCCTTTATGTTAGGTATATCACTGTTACTTGCTTCCGATGGTACATTTTGTGGAGCCAAAGAGGCATGAGATGTTGCATCGGGTTGAACTATATAAGGTTGGTACCGTAATTGAGATGACGCATTATTGGGGAAATTTTCTGTATTGTTTTCATTAGCAGTCATGGGCGTTGGCGTTACCCCATACGTTTTTACTGGTGGCAGAGCAGCCAGCTCTTGAGAGGTAAAAGGGTTCCACTTATAACCATTATTCTCGGGAGGCTGATTTTTGTGCAATACGATATGGTGTTTTTGGGCAACCGTTTTATGAGGCGGAGACGTTCTAACCCATTTTATTTGCCCATCTAAACCCCTAACAAGTTCTAAATTTTGCGGATTGTATGGAAGCAGTAGAGGTTTTGCAGGCTTGCCCTTTCCCCCTCCACTTGTTATCCCGTTCTTTCTAAGCACAGCTAATGCCTCCTGGGCTATAGCCTGCTTATCTTTCATCTTTTCATCAAAACTGGTATAGGTTTTAGGAGGACAAACAATATTAACCTCGGTATCTCCATTGCCAAGCCAGCTTATATCCATCAACGAGCCTTCAGACAAATATATTCTCATGTTATGTTTTAGTGTATATCGGTACCTATCTTACTATCCGCAATGGCGGATAGTAAGAATTGCCAACATTTACTATATTATGTAAAGGCATTATACAACACTCACTTTTTGAAAGTGGAGTCATTAACAACTATGGTGTAAGCACCCCTACCCTTTGAATCCCACCTAAACATTTTAAAAATATTATATCTTCCATATACACTTATTGTATCTTTTCTTTTAATTATTTGCATCTTATCAAACAAAATATAAATAGTATCTAACACTGCGCTCCCTCCTGTAGTGGTAAAACAATAAAATTTTCCGGGTAATATTGTGTGCTTTTCACATTCAGAATCCTTAGTTGGATATCTAAGCCTGATATAATTGGTAGTGGCGAAATATAAGGTATCTCCGGTATTGTTTTGAATCCCTAAGCCATAACGAGGGGCGCACGATTCTATAAAAACCACACCAATACTAATACAAAGTAAACAGCTTATCATAATCTTCATACTATATTTTTCCATTATTGGCACTCAATCTGATAACAAATTTAGAACTTATTTCTGCATTTCTAATTTTTGTTTGTAATTTTTTATGGCCTCTATATTTTTATTCAAATCTGTTATCCTTTTCACATCCCCAGCTTTTTGCAACTCCAAATTGTTCCTTTCACTTTCTAATTCCTCAATCTGTGTATCAAAACGCATTTGAAATAATGAAATTACCTGGTTGTTGTCGGATAATTTACTGTTAGTAAAAATAATAGCTTCTATCTTTTTGTTTAAATCAATAATCTTTTGAGAATCCTCTGCAAGTTTAAAATCCAAGTTTTTCTTTTGAATTTCTATATCTCTAATTCTATTGTCAAGGTAGTTCTGGAATAATGAAATAATTTGGTGGCTTTTTTCATTGTCGGACAAATTATTATTCGTGAAAATGCTTGAAATATTTTGAGATCCTACATCTTTACTGAAACGATCAAAATTTTTATATCCCATATCAGCCATTAATTCTAAAGGCGCATTGTCGTGTCCAAAAAGTAAATATTGCGGTATAAAACTTAATAAGTAGCCTGGGGTACCCGATCCTATTCTATTAAATATATCTTCTTGAGGTAAATGCCCAATCTCATGTGACAGTAAAGCCAACCATTGATAGATATCATTTCCATTACTTCCTTCTCCATATGTTCCTATATTATCATAAAAATTTTCGGTAATATGGATCGTATTGTTAAATGTAATTCCTCCTCCGTAGGGAGGTGTGTCACGTGAGTACCATGGCACATAAAGGTCTTCAATACCTGTTTCTTTTACCTGCGCTGTCTTTAATCTATTAGCCGGAACATAGCTCATTAAAGAAAGTAGGGTTATTGCAGGTGCGGTCAATGTTCCGTCTGGGTTCACAATAGATGGAGGAGCAGCATCGGGGATAATACCATTAGGACTAGCTGGTGTAAAGGTTTCGTAAGTTGTTGCAGTTGCAGGAAAATTAGTTGGCTCTTGTATCATAGATGGATTCCATGTGTAACTATTATAAGCATTCTTCTCCGGCAAATTCACTACATCTCCCGGATAAATCAAATCAGGGGTTTTAATTTGCGGATTTATTCTTTCCAGTTCCGGCAGTGATATATTATTATCCTGTGCAATTTTTGTCAAATTATCGCCTTCTTGAACCATGTAATTATTCTCTGAGGGCAAGTAATTAATATTTCCAAATGGTGGCGGTATTCGATCCCATCTTATTTGCCCCTCCGGTAATTGAGTGGCTTTAAAGTATCCTAACTGTGGAACCGAATTGCGTTTTGCGTGCTTACCCGGCCCGGCATTTGTTATCCCTTTCTTGCTAAGCGCAGATAATGCCTCTTGGGCTATACCTTGTTTATCTTTTAGTTTTTCTTCTGTGCTATGATATGTCTTCGGAGGACACGTAATATTAACCTCGGTATCGCCATTTCCAAGCCAGCTTATATCCATCAACGAGCCTTCAGACAAATATATTCTCATGTTATGTTTTAGTGTATCTCAGTGCCAATCTTGGCATCAGCTGCGGCGGAGGTTAAAATCGCCACTAAATGGTCGTGAATATCAAAACTTAACTATATTTGATATTATACTCTTTTAATTGATGCTATATATATACTTGTAACAACAGATATTACTTAATTTTTTTGAAATGATTTTATTTTTTCCTTCCAGCACCATCAATTATTCTTGGATAAAATTTCTTCTGATAATTTTATTTGCCATTATTATTAAGCTTATTGTAGATTACAGAAAGAAAAAGAAATAGCTTTTATCTCCCGTCAGGATTATCTGTAAAACGGTTTGGGTTATAAGGCTCAAATTTAGCCTTGGTTGGATGTTCATAATCCGCATATTTTTCAAGTTCCTTTACCCTGTTATACCAATATTCACAATCTTTACTCAAAGGATTGATTTTATATTCTGTCTCGTATCTATTTAAAGCATCATAATATGCTATTTTTCTTGATTCGGGAATAAGATCATCTTTAATTCCAGTGTATAGCAAATTACCGACATCATATACAAGCAAGCCCTCTCCAACATAAGGAATTTCTCTTCGTGCCCACCATTTCGCCAAGTCTTCTGCGGTATTACCGAAAGCTTTGTTTTTTTCATCAATACTGTTAGCCGTAAAAAGGGAATAGGCATCCGTTGCTCCGGTAATAACATCACCACCAATTTTGAATTTCTTTACCAATTTCTCATCTCCAACTATCGTACTAACCGCTTCACCCATGGTTGGGAAACTTTCTAACCCTTCGCTTAAATCCTTTATATTAGGTATATCACTGTTACTTGCTTCCGATGGTACATTTTGTGGAGCCAAAGAGGCATGAGATGTTGCATCGGGTTGAACTATATTAGGTTGGTACCGTAATTGAGATGACGCATTATTGGGGAAATTTTCTGTATTGTTTTCATTAGCAGTCATGGGCGTTGGCGTTACTCCATACGTTGTTACAGGTGGAGGAGTTGACGGCTCTTGTATCAAAGATGGATTCCATGTGTATCCATTCGTTGTACTCTTAGTTGGCAAATTCACCACATCTCCGGAATAAATAAAGTTGGGGTTTGAAATTTGCGGATTTATTCTCTCCAACTCTTGCAGCGATATATGATTATCGTGTGCAATTTTTGTCAAATTATCGCCTTTTTCAACTGTATAATTATTACTTGAAGGGGAATAATTAATATTTCCAAATGGCGGCGGTATAAAGTCCCATCTTATTTGTCCCTCCGGTAATGAATGCTCTTAAAGTATTCCAACTGCGGAATCGAATTGCGTTTTGTATGTTTACCCCGGCCAGGCATTTGTTATCCCTTTCTTGCTAAGCGCAGATAATGCCTCTTGGGCTATACCTTGTTTATCTTTTAGTTTTTCTTCTGTGCTATGATATGTCTTCGGAGGGCACGTAATATTAACCTCGGTATCGCCATTTCCAAGCCGGCTTATATCCATCACCTAGCCTTCAGACAAAGATATTCTCATGTTATGTTTTTTTAATGAATATCTATACCAATGTTGCTATTGGCAACTGCCAATGTTAAAATAGCCGCCATTTGTTCGTGAATGGTGATTTTGTACAAATACCACTATTACAGAATCGCTATCGTCCAATTTTTTTTAAATAAATCGTCTGTATACCCTCACAATTCTTTTGAGGCATCGGGTCTATACAAATGACTGAGTCCATATACTTCTCCAATTTACTCTCGTATATTGTACCTTTGAAATAGAGATGGCTTCTTTCGTCGCATACAGTAATTATACTTATAACTACTGAGCCAGATCCAGCTGACCATCTTCCGCAACTATCAAATATAAACGGCACTTTCCTGTTAAAAGTAAAAGTTGAATCCGGTTTTAATTTTAAAGTTAGTTTTTTATATACTACACTATCCTTGTTATAGCCTTCTAGCTTTGTATTATTCAGGTCTATTTTATATTCCCCTACAAATTGATGAAAATGCACATTCCTTTCCCTGTTGTTATAATAATGCAAAAAAACAGAAAACAAAAGAATTATAAATACTATAGATGCTAAAGAATATCCAGTTACTTTTATGATTGTTTTAAGCATATTTTAACGATTAGCTAATATTTACAACAAAGGTAGGGACAATATAAATACTTTCATCGGAGGGCAAGTAATATTAACCTCGGTATCGCCATTTCCAAGCCGGCTTATATCCATCACCGAGCCTTCAGACAAATATATTCTCATGTTATGTTTTAATGTATATCGGTGCCAATTTTACTATCGGCAACAGCCGATGTTAGTATTGCCACTACCTCATCATGGACACTGCTTAATACTTTAGCAGGAGCAGCAATGGTATCATTCGTTTTCTTTTGCATATCTCCCATTTCATTTTAAATTTAAAAAAGTGAAAAGTAAATATACCAATATAAAATGCGTTTTGTAAAAAAGTCAATGACCTAATCCCTATCCTTCATATATTTTACAATGTCCATTTTTATTTTATATTCATCAGAACCAGAATCGCATCGCAACTTATGTAAAAGATCAGCAACATATATAGTATCATCCTTACTACCATGCACTGTGGTATACCCTTTTCTATAATTAGCTTTTTTGTCTACTATTAAGTATCTAAGAATTCGTACCCACAGTTCTTCCCCTACTCCTGCTGCCGCCTTCATAGCTGAAACATTTACTGCTGTAACATTTAATCCATCTTCTGAAACACATGCATAATTAACATTTGCTCCGGCTTCAACCAAAAGTTTTACGTTCTCCAAACTACCTGCCGCTATGGCTGCAATTAAAGGAGTTTTATCCCAGTAGGTGTCATACTCATCTGATTTTGCAACTGCATTTACATCGCCTCCATATTTTAGCAGAAGTTTCAAATAGGCAGAACTATCCGTATTTTGTGCTGCTATAATAAAAGCGGACTGTCCGTTTTTGGATTGAATATTGGGGTCGGCACCCAATTCGGCCAATACCTGTGCAGCGTGATAATGCCTTGCTTCAACAACACTGGCAAGAAGGGTTTCCCCGGACTCTTCATCCCGGTAATTCAACATGGATTTCGGTTTGCCGGAGAGTAATTCTTTAATTTTAACCGTATCGTCATCAGCTGATAATACTTGCCTAATAATGGAGCCATTTTGCATGCATCCGTTTAATACAAACAAAATAACCACAACAGGTAAAAAACTTAACAATGCATTAACACTACTCTTTATTCCTATATACATTGCATATGTTATTTAAATACGAATTTACAAATATTAATTGCGCTATTAGTATACATTACTTTTCAGAACCACTTTTCTTATCATTTTCTTCAATTTGCTTTTCCAGTATTTCCTGTATTACATTCAGTGTATGGTTCTCCGTTCTTTGCAATTCCCTATAAAAAAATATATAATCCTGGTATTCCGAACCTTTAGGCTTCAGGTATTGTGTAAGGGGTTCTAAATAATATATGTTCCCTTCAGCCTGCATTCCCTTACTATTTTGTAAGGTAGAAAGCATATCACCCCGAACCACATACGCATTGATATTAGCCTCATTTTTAACTTCATCTGCTTTAACATCATATCGTTCTTTAGTTCTCTCGCTTAATGCTGCTGCATTAAAAGTAATAGCAGGCCGGCCGGTTGCCAATGCGTTTAAACTCGCCTCTCCGCCACCTAATGAATGCCCTACAAACGTTAGCCGGGTATTATCATTGTAAAAGGAAGAAATTAAATTATCAAGTATTTTAGCATTGTTCTGAGATTCCTGGTACTGCTGAGAATACTTTCCATTAAACTGATCTATGTCATTTTGCCAATCTGCCGGGCTTCCCGGGTCAGTTCCTTGTGTTACATATACATACTCGTAAGTACCATCGGCCCGCTTACGCTGAAACAATGCAGAATTAAATCCGCTTCCAAACATACCCGAACCAAAAACATAATCAGTAATAAGATTATCGCTTTCAGAAAAAACAAAACTCGGAGGCAACTGCAGCGTATTATTCAGTTCCCAGCCTGCTAAATCGCGGTTGGGTGCCTCATCATCTTTGTATTTTCCATTTTCTGTTTTACTAACTTCCTGGGCCAAAAGCATTGCCACATAGGTTGTAGGTCCGGATCCTTTAAAGTCAGAAGGTCGAATAAACGATTTGGCAGGAATTACTTCCCCATCTGCAAAGCTAAGGCCTGCTTGATCTGCCACTTGGGTTGTATAGTTAGGCATACCCGGCATAGCGGAAGGATTCCACGAGTATCCATTTATTGCATTTTTAGTTGGCAAATTCACCACATCTCCGGAATAAATAAAGTTGGGGTTTGAAATTTGCGGATTTATTCTCTCCAACTCTTGCAGCGATATATGATTATCGTGTGCAATTTTTGTCAAATTATCGCCTTCTTGAACCATGTAATTATTCTCTGAGGGCAAGTAATTAATATTTCCAAATGGCGGCGGTATTCTATCCCATCTTATTTGTCCCTCCGGTAATTGAGTAGCTTTAAAGTATCCCAGCTGTGGAACCGAATTGCGTTTTGCGTGCTTACCCGGCCCGGCATTTGTTATCCCTTTCTTGCTAAGCGCAGATAATGCCTCTTGGGCTATACCTTGTTTATCTTTCAGTTTTTCTTCTGTGCTATGATATGTCTTCGGAGGGCACGTAATATTAACCTCGGTATCGCCATTGCCAAGCCGGCTTATATCCATTACCGAGCCTTCAGACAAATATATTCTCATGTTATGTTTTAGTGTATATCGGTGCCAATCTTACTATCGGCAACAGCCGATGTTAGTATTGCCACTACCTCATCATGGACACTGCTTAATACTTTAGCAGGAGCAGCAATGGTATCATTCGTATGCATATTAAAAGAAATATTTCCGCCTACTCCCTTATTTTTTGCACTTGCGGAAGGCGCAACCTGTGCCGGAGATATGCTGTGTGTAGTTGCAGAAGGCTTTATATTGGCGGAAGCTTGATTATTTAATGGGTTTCCAATAAAAGAGTTTCCCGCGTTGTCATCAGGATTTACCAAATAGCGTATTGAATTG
>Ga0302185_10002345_pt1 | contig 12521 bp, 12 predicted proteins | sample II_Bog_E1_1_FD_200231 | JGI IMG/M metagenome (GOLD analysis project Ga0302185, IMG submission 200231) | Peat permafrost microbial communities from Stordalen Mire near Abisko, Sweden - II_Bog_E1_2 | ecosystem: Environmental > Terrestrial > Soil > Wetlands > Peat | place: Sweden: Abisko... | reverse complement strand
CAATAGTAGCGGCATCACCAGTTTTAGGAACTGGGGTGATAATACCTTCCGACGCGAGATAGTTTTGCTTAACATAATTATTTCCTATCTTATAGTTGCCATCATCATCTTTAGCATTCCACAATGACTCAAGAGATGGTGCGGTAGTAGTGGTCTTGATAGACGGATCAGACGTAGTAGTTGTATCATTCGATGGTTCATCAGGAGCATGGCCAGTTAACTTTCCAGCCCATTTAGCTTGTTTACCAAACAACGCACCGCCTAATGCTTGAGCACCAAGATCCATTCCTGATGGCACACCTTGTCCAGTAGCTAGAGATATACCAGTATTAATAGCTGGTTGAGCAGCAGCATTGATGGATGAACCTATTAAAGCATTCTTAGCCTCTTCAGTTAATTCTTTCCCTACAAGTCTTCCAATTAGTCCCTTCCCAGCAGTTAAAACTTCTCCCGACGGTCTAAATCCAGCAGCCAGTGATCCAGCAGTAATATCTGTAGCTAATGCAGTTTTAGGATTAGCAGCAGCAGACTGTTCAGCCTCAGCTTGTTGTTGAGCGTAGATGTCAGCCGGAGTTAACTCTTCTTGAATCTTTTGACCAGCAGCACCACCTAGTCCACCTCCTCCAATTCCACCAATTAATCCACCAATAGCTGCACCTGGAATACCTCCGCCCGGAGGAAATATCATTTCACCAAGCGCAGCACCAGAACCCATACCTGCTAATGTTCCTGCTCCACCACCAATTAGTCCACCAGCGTGAGCTTTGAGATTGGATGCAATTGTATGAGATTTAGAAACATCATTTGTACTGTGTTCATTAGCATATGGTGCCGCAGCTATTTCATCATCAGAGTATCCTAATGAATGAAAGTATTTAAGATCGTCAGGATGTAATGTAGATAGATCAGGCATAATATTATTCTCCAGACCAAAGTTTGCGACCCAAATAATCTCCAGCATTTCCAATTAAAGAATTAACTTTTGTAGGTATGTCATGTTCTAATGTTCCCTCTGGAAAATCAGAAGGACGCAAACCTAAAGAATGTCCAATATTTGGAAGTAATCCTGTGCTCAAATGTGCAGCAGCGATTTTTTTCTTTTCTGCTTGTAACTCAGCAATCTTTACATCTCTATCAGCCTGTGCAGAATCGTGAATAGCCTTAGCAGCTTTGTTATGTCTATCTTGTATATCTTGTTGTGCTTCATCATGAACTCCATTAATAGTAGGTTGACTACCAATTAATGTTGGAACTTTCATTCCTCCTGTTACAGATGGATCAATTGTTGGATTTTTTGGAGGTAAAATTAATGATGCACCTTTAGGTCCAGTAACGGGGCCAGCATTTACTCCAGATAATTGTCCCATCATTGATGCTTGTAATGGAGGACGACCAAGAGTAATAGTCCCATCTCCAGGCATTACATGAGCATTAAATGGTGATTGATATATTCCAGCAGGATTTTGTGCTTCGTATGATTGTGTAATAGCATTAGCTCTCATGCCTGGGATAGTATAAGGCAGCTCACCTAATTGTTCTTGCGACCCTGCAACACCTAGTTGTGCACGATTTAATGCATCTTGGTTAGTATATGGCAATGTTGCACGTTGGCCTAACAATCCAGTAGTCTCATTACCAAGTTGCAATCCAGCATTATATTGTCTACTAGGTAATAGTGATTGTTCTCCTGCAAGTTGACTAGATTGTAGATTGAGCCCTTGATTTTCAACTAATGGCCGAGATTCAGGATTACCAATAAGTCCTGACATAGTTGCTTCTTTAGCAGCATTAGCAGCTTGTTGTTGACGAGCGACTGCTTCATTAAATTCTGCATTACCAGTAGCTTGTGGTCCGCCGTTATTGATAAATTGTCTAGCTGTAGCCTGTGGAACGGATCCAGCTGGGGATAAAGATGGATTAAGTATTGCTGATGTGGATGCATTCACATCTCCGGGATATGCCCAACTATCACTAGGAGTTGCTTGAACATCTGTAGAGGTGTTGCCTCGTAATATATTATGTTGAGCCTGAGCTAATGGTGCCATTGTAGCAAATTGACCAGCCAAATTGGCATTTTGGTCAGAGTAAGCTCTAGCAGTAGGAGATAATATCCTCTGTAGCATATTACCTTGATGATATACAGTAGTAGGATTGCCATCCTTATCTACAGGTTTACCATCTTTTATTCCATAGAAGTCAGGATTAATAGATGGAGTGTAAGTTGAATCCATCAAACCGCTAAGTAATTGTGTACCTAGTGACATAGTATTATTATTGTTAAACCATTCCTAATACAGATCCTATCAAACTTTTATTCACAGCTTGCCCAATAGCACCTGGTTGAGAATTAGATTGACCATTTTGTTGAATAGCTAATGGAGTAGAGTTAAGTGGTAGTGCAGCTTGTTGTTGAGCATGAGCATTAAGAAATGCTTGTCCAGCCTCATTTAATGGTTGTATGCCATTCTTATCTGGAGCGTTTAAATGTTCAGGTCCGAATTGTGGCTCAGGAGTAGATGAGTGTTTAGTTGCTGAGCCGCTCCATGTACCAGTTGGATCTTTGCTTAATGCATATGTATCAGCTAATCCATGTAATATGTTTCCGTTAGAGAAATTATCCCATGTACGAGAGACATTATTTGATAGATTATCAAATGGTTGAGTAACGTTTCCAATCAATGATGGGGTTGCTGGTTTATCTTTATACGGAGCTACACTATCTAAATTATCCTGCTCTTCATTATCATAATCATCACTCATAGTACCTCCTGTTCAAGTTTATTAACCATAGATGTGTATCTACTCAATGCCATTTCTTTGCGCCCTTCTTTGATATCATTTACGCAATTCTTTACTACTCTATACACATATTCCAATGCTTTCTCATCTCCTTGTATATGTACACAGATATTCGGAGCTATACGATAGTAACGTTCGACTAGATGTTTTGGAACAAATGAGTCACGAAATTGGCGCAAGACATTTAATTCTTCACAGTTGTCTGGTAAACCTTTATACTGACAGCAAGCAGTAGTTAAAAAGCATCCAAATGATCCACTAGAGTTTGATGATAATCCTGCGCCTTTGCCATAAGATTGATTGCTAAATATAGCATTAGATGTTCCTTGTGACGTTTGAGCATTGGCATTATTAGCAATAGGATTGAATAAGCTAGCTGCAGTTCCAGTAGTATTATTTGCTGCTCCAGCAGCAGTAGAAGCTGCGTTAGTGGCATTGTTCATCAGACCAATTTTAGAATTAAATGCTCCACCAAAATTCATGGCGTTAGCTAGAGTGTTGGTAGAGTTATTCAATCCAAGATTGCCAGTAGCAGATAAAGTTTGATTATTAGACCTCTCTATTGCATTACCTTCTCCAGGAGATAGACCATTAAGGTTAATCGCATTAACTGCTTGAGCAGCACCATTTACAGCAGCATTAGATGCAGTTGCTCCGGGTAAAGTATTGGCAACTGTATTAGTTGTATTTCCTATCTGAGGTAAAACTGATCCATATAAACTCATCAATTGTTGAGGAGTTAATTGTGGAGCAGATGTATTCTGAGAAACAGTACTACCACTACCAGCTGAACCATTATTTGATATCTGATTAGAGTTTCCGGACGATGAACCACCACTAAATAATCGCATCATGCGATCCATGTTAGTGCGATGTAAAAATCCGTTCCACATATTATCGTGACAATTTTGCATAGAATTTATTAGTATCAGGAGTTTTATATATTCCGTGTTTGCGCCACATTAGTTTGTAGCCTTTAAATGTTTGTTTAGCACGTTTAGCAAATGTTTGTAGGTTAGCCATATTCATTGCTAAATTTTCATCTATGAATAGTATGCCACGTTCATTATCTTTAGTAGCAATTATCATGCCAGATATTTTACTATTAGTAGTCGTCCACCATACCATATTTTCTTGAATCTTTCGGTCTAACAAATGTATAATATCTGATACTGACATGTCGATAAAACATTTGTTAGTTTTATTTGCTAGTACAAAATCTAACAAATCTCCAAAAGTTAAATCCATATAAGTTATCATTAGCGTCCTTGCACTCGATATGCATACCTCCAGTCACGACCAAATCCAACTCTATGTGTCATTTGATCATGAGGATTCTCACATAATGAAACCATATCATCAGTTCCTCTGTTGGCATCTTCGTGAATCTGAGCTAGCATTTGTTGTGACTTATTGTAATATCCAATGGCTCCTTGGGCATCTTTTTGCTCTTCAGACCACAGTTGTAAACATTTAGTTATGATAACTTCATCATATCCAACAGCAGGGAATTCATCAGTATCATTTGAAAAAGTCGTAAGAGCTTTCTTGTATAATACTTCTACCCATCCAATTAAAGGATTAACGTTAGGTGGAAACCATGGAGCATTAGAAATGTCTACGATTTGAAATTGTGCTCGAAGTTTATTATTGGCAATATAAGAGATTTGATTACCATCAATGTCTGACAGAATAATATCATAACCATTAACTGCTGTCTTAGTAAATGACGTAATATCATTATACTGATTAACAGTCTGAACTGGTGTTGATGATAGTGTGATAGTTTCAAATATATTAGATGATCCATTAGATGGACCAGACAAATGAACAATTACATTGGGCGTCTCCACTCCAGCAGCAGAGACTAATAGATGAGATTGATTAGATAATGATGTTTGAAGTGGATGTAAACCTTTCAACCTCCAGTTGCGCCATTCATCAACCCAATTAAATTGATTATATCTCGGACGCATTTGAGATAGATTTATTGCTATGTGATCATATGCTTCTCTCATAGCACGAATCTGACCAACGTAATCTGGTAGAGCAATAGTTTGATTGGCATTAACTTTAAAGTATTGTTCTTCATAGCATCCCACCATGTCTGACATGTGATACAGCTCTTTAGCAGCGGTATTGACGAATCTTAATAGTACTGATCTCTGAGTTGGTTGAGACGGATCAAGACCCATCTTATATCCGACTTGTTCTAGAATGTAATTTAGAGCCATAGATTTATTATTGGTTAACTACTGCTTGTGTCATTAAAGATTGCATAGGAGTAACATCTTCAGTTGACATAGAGACGAATACTAATGATCCTCCACCAGTCCATGTCAATACTATAAATGCTTTCCAACCTTGCCCAGAATTGGGGAAAGAGAATAGTATATTATTTGTTTGAGAATTAACATCAGGTCCGATATTGGGTCCACTATATCCAGTTGGAGGAGTAGTGTAATTAAATGATTGAGTTTGAGTTGCGTTAAAGCGATTGTTGATAAATAAATTTGCTGTGACAGAATAGTTTTGTGTGATATTGGTCATCACACAACGAAAATTGATTACCTTTTGTTCCTTCTTAGGATCTTGAGGACACATTGCAGCTAGACGAACAGCAGGAATGTCATCAGATGTAGATGCGTATAATTGGATAACTCTATCATCAGTTGTTATAGCATACAATGCTTGTATTCCTAGCTCAATTTTAGCAAATGCTTTAATCAATACTCCTCCAGTCTGAGCAATATCTAATGATACCCAATCTGAATTGATAGTATCAAACACAGCAATAGCAGGACCGAACGTAGTATTAACAGCGTATAATTCGTAATTGTTAAATAATATCGCAGCAACAGCAGAAGAAGATTGACTCAATCCCTGAAATGCTCCTTGAATAGTTGATGTAAAAGGAGTGTTGCGACCTTCGTTCTGTGTTTGTTGAATAGCATTAAATGATCTCACACCATATGGAGATATGAATCTTGTATCACCTAATGAATCAATTATAGCTCTATCAGACAAAGCTGTTCCTTCAAATAGATATGTACGAATAAACGTATATTCTCCAAATAGCATTGGAGCATTAGGCTGACGATTAAGTGTGACAGAGAAGTTGGCGTTGAGCGCAGATACAAACAGTCCACCAGTAGAGAGCGGACGTAAACATGTAATCGGCCCAACGCCAACAGAGTAGCTTGTAGTAGTTGCGTCTCCGCCTTTTGATCCATCAGGATTTACATTTATTACAAAATCTAACGGACGACCAGATATAGATCGATAAATTTGAACTCCATCCAGGGCGGTGATGTATAGTATTCCATCTCCTGTATATGCCATAGAAGTTCCAATAGGAACATATTCACGAGCATCGGTTAATAGCACACCATAATTAGATGGCGATGTTCCATATACAGCATTCCATTGTGCAAATGTTTGAGTTGTTCGAACAGTAGGAGCACCATTAGAATCAAGATAAATAAACTGTGGTTGATTGATACCATCTTGAACTAACAGCCCAGGAGTATTTCCGCCAAATGCAGCAGATATATTCTGCACTTGAAGGATAGGATTATTAGCTGGATTGACAGATTGTGATCCACCATAAAAAGACCCAGCTGTAACTGGAATAGTTATGCGTCCATAATTGGTTGTAGCTAATGGTACAGCTACAGTCCAAAATCTAGAAGCAGTAGTACTCATTAGAAATCCAGGAATATTAATCCAAACTGATATATTATACAATCTATAATATGCTAAACCAGCAACAAATACTATAATATAATTTCCAAATGTTACCATTTGTTGTTTAATGCCATTTGGAACTGAGACATCTATTACAGAAGAAGGAATAGAGTCTATCACATCATAACGATTGCGAGCATTGATTGCTACTCTGTATTGATTATTAGACAACGATTGGTTATACGACCAACGACTGTTGTTTGATAGACGTGTATCGTCAAGTAGGAGATTCATTCCTCCTATAAATGATTGTTGTCCAAATTCTCCCATAAGATTAGATGTACTCGGTGATACGAAGAGTAGATTTGGTAATCAAAAATGGGTTAGCAAGTCCTGCACTGATAGCATTCATCCATGATGCACTGGCGGTATCACTACCAAACGCAATATAATATGTAGCATTTGATGGATTAACAGCAGTGAGATAGGATGTATAAACATGCATCATTTTTATATCAGTCCCAGAACTATTACTAAGTAGGGATGTCCCACACAAAGGCGCTGTTGCTCCTGCTGCAGCATATACCCCTACAAATACAAATACATTTGCTCCAGATGCTTTGATACCAATTTGAGCAAATAATTCAATCAAAAGTTTACTTTGACCAGTGGTGTCAATTTTACTAAATGGAGTAGTATTAAATGCAGCAATCATTCCAGTACTATTGTACAATGGAGTAGAAGTATTATTTATTAATACAGCACCAACAGACCCTGCTACTGGTGTAGCAGAATCAAAGTTTACTATTTGAAGTACTCTTCCAACTGTATTCGAAGAAACCCAACCAACATCATTTGTATTATCTGTTACCTGAGGAATCTGTCCAGATGTACCACCAAGTATCATAGCAGCAGTAACAATCTTATTATTAATCGTCAATCCTGCACCAAATGATCCACCAATATTACCTGACGCTAATGGTACAGATGAAGTAGTAAGATAAGAAGATGGAGTTAGTCCAAGCGCAGTTAATAACCCTCCAAGGTCAATATTAGCAGGTTCAATAGTAGTATTTGCAATTTGTGAGCCAGTAATGCTTCCAGCAGGAATAGATGTAACACTCAATGGTGTCCAGTTGGTATTTATAGACCCAGGAGTAGCAGGAGAGGTAGAGGTATTATTATAGTTGATTATGTATGACGAACCTGGATTCCATATATAAGCTGTGACAGTGTTAGTAGCAGGACTAACTCTAATCCAAACAAATCTCTGCCATTCAGTAGTACTATTAGCTGCTGGAACAACTGGAACACCTGTTATATCAGTAGTGAATAGACACATTCCTCTATCAGAGGATGGTGTGGCAGTAGTAATTAAAGATGCTAATTGTGCGCCAGTAATAGCAGATAGAGCTGAGGGGTCAAAACCGAGAGCTAAGTCATTTGTATTCATTTGAGTTGATTAGTTAGTAGTTGGATATGAGCCAGATGGAAAGGTTAATGGTAAATTAAATGCACCAGTCATAGATGCTGTTACTGTTGGTTCTGGTAATGATACACCATAGAATGTAACATATGGTCCTGTTACTGGACTAAATATTGCAGCTGTGTATTCACCAATAGTCGGGACCGATAGTACCCAATTTACTCCATTAAAATATATTATTGGATTAGACTGTGGAAAAATAGGATTAATAACGATACTATTATAGTAATAGATTTGACCATTATTTGTTGCAAAATTATTATATACTCCATTAGCACCATTAGTTCCAGCATTGGTTACTGTTAATTGAGTTATGACAGATGCATTAATGCCATCCTGAAAATTCGTACTAATAGCATCAGGTGTAATTAAATTCCCGTCTGATGCATATCTATAATCAAAATTACCCAATTTACTAGTATAGATAGTCACTCCTGCAGTCTCACTAGCAATTCCTTGACTAGTATTCCATACCTCTAGTCTAAAATTCTTTTTAATCGGCTGATTAACATATGGTGTAATGCTACCAGGTAACATACTACCTGTAGCATCCCACAATAGATATCTAGTTACCACAGTTGAATTTACAACATATGCAATACAACATGTATAGTTAGGATTAGTCGGAGGAACAATATTCTGCAAACTAAATCCATTAGGACCTTCAAAGTTAAATGCTGCAACTATGTCAGAATATCCATTCCATGTAGATACTCCTTGATTAAAAATCGGGAGTTGAATGTATGTACTAGTTCTTGTTAATCTAGTAACTGGATTATCATCCAACCAACGTTGAAGCATTCTCGGCCAAGTCAATGCGCCGGGATCATTTAATGGAGGAGGAACCAATGGAGATGGCATATTATTTATAGTAATCGTTTAAAGCCCACACAGTTTCAAATGTCCCAAGAATCCATAAATCTCGTGGGGATGTTTCATAAGCTGGTTGACTAGGATTAACTGGATTATATCCACAAGCACGAAAGAAGTTAACTACAAACTCAGAACAAAACATTTTACCTTCTTCACCTTCATTAATTAGAGAAGTGAATGTCGCCAGACCTTTCCAGTCATACCCTTGACCTTTTGCAGCTTCATTAAACCATTTAACCCCAGCTGTAAAGTCAAATATGTTAACAGGCCGACGAACACAAACAGCACCATCTAGGCGTAACGGGTACTGGTTTACACCAATACCGTTACGGGAAGCATAAGACTGTCCATTTTCAGCAACAACCTCAACATGACCAATTCGCTTGCCAGTCTTGACGGCGATTAGAAAATCAACTGGGTCTTCTGTATAATACAGAATAATGTCACCCGGTTTTAGAATTGAAGGGTCAAAGAGGCTGTTCATACTTTATGGAGTTACAGTATTAGTACTAACTATCGAAGGTACTGGATTAGTAGCAGTATTAACTACAATAACCTTAATAGGTGCATTGGTAGTTGGTGGCATTGAACGTTGAATTGTAATCGAACCGCCAACTCCTTGCCATTGGATATTAACACTAGCAGTGTCGTTCCGAAACCCATAGAGAAGATTCGCCACTGGATCATTTGTAATCGAAGCTAATTCTCCACCTGACAATGGCACCACAGGAGTTGAGTCCTTAGCTGTAGGTACAATACGATGAATGCTAAGATTACCATAAGGAGTCGATGCATTAACATCAACGTTTGCGTTATCTTGGCTCAACACTGGACCCAGATTACCTGGATTGATATTACCAAGCTGTTTAGTTCCTGCACAACCAACTAGTGCAATGGCGCCAAGGCCAATAATTAATTTTTTCATTTTATTTCTACTTTCTCTTGTTTTGGCACTTCCGCCTGTGCCGATTGCGGACCCAAAAGCTTTGCTGCAATAGTCCTAATGCCACCAGACTTTTCCAGCGCATAGACTACAGTTAAGATACTAGCCCATATATCCTCTTTGTGAGAGTTGAACCAGTCAAGTATTGCAATGGTGGAGTTCATTTGTCCTTCTTAACGCAATCAGCTTTGCAGATTTTCTCCATGCCCTTGACAATGTTTTCGTACTGAAAGTTGGAGATGCCAATAAGCTGGTCGTGATATGCTTTGTTCACTTCGATGACGGTTGCCAACTTCCCGTTTTGTTGCACCTGACCCTTGACCAAATCTTTGATGTTGTCATCAATGCTCTTCTGGATTTCCAAGTTGTCCTTGTCGGCCTTTCGGTCACGCAAATACTTGAAGATGTCCTTCACGAGATTTGCAACGAAGCCAAGAATCATGGTGGCTATAACCACGGAGACTGGTCCATTGCTCACGGTTACTTCTGATAGCATATTAGTTGATTCCTTTCTGGGTTGTGTCGCTCATAAAGTCATTGTGCTAGAAATGCGTTCCCCCGTTTGGGCGTAGAAATATACGAACCTGGCGGGTCAAACATTCCCCGGGCCGCTCCGGTAATATCGAATGGTAATTTCCACGATTGCGGAAAGAAGTTGGCGCTTTGTGCTGTTAGAATAGCGGGACTGCTCGACAGCAGTTTATAGTTTCCGCCGCCCGTTCCAGTCGCGCCACCTGTCCACGCCGCAAAGGTCACGAAGCCAGCATAGCTATACACATTTGTCACACCAGACGGTGGCTCGCTTGAAGGAAATCCGGTGGCGGTATTTGTCCAAGGCGCGTAGCTATTCAGACCAAACCACTCTGGCAACTGATTGCCTTGGCCGCTCAGGTTGAACTGGAAGTTGTTGTAGTTTCCAACACCGTACACCTGGGACCAGTTGCCAATGCGGACGCCATTCGGTGGTCCGCCGCCGAAGGTGTCGGATTTAATGTTATACGCAGAGAAGATATTCTGAGCCACGCTCCAATTCAATTTCCACACGTTGCTTGCTCCATATTCCACATAAGACTGGTTGCATCGCTGGCCGACGATGGTGTTATACCATTCGAGAATATTATTTACGTTCGGCGCTTCCGATCCATCACCAGCGAAACCACAGAGCGGAGAAGTCGCGGAGTTGTAGCAGCCCTCTAACACGTTCTGAACGATGGCCGCACCAAAGGCGTTTGTTGAGATGTCCCAGAACAGGTATGGCTCTGAACTCGATAATTGTCGATAGAACGTATTATATGCGAAAATCAGTCCAAGCGGGTCTGGCGTTATCTGCCCCGTGAGAAAGCCGGACCAAGAGGCGGTATTATTTGCGCTGGTCGCCTTCGCTGTATTCCCTACTACGGTGTACACTCGGCCACCCGTAGTGTTGCCGGTCAGGTCACAGCCACGCGTTAGCATGCATGGGCACGACTGACTAGAATAGGTGTTTAATCCTTGCGGCAATTGCGGAATAGTGCAGTCCGTAACCCACCAGCCATTATCGCTGTAAATCAATGCAACCGCCGAAACATTTATGACGCATTGATCGAACCAAACGTAGCCGCCGCCCTGAAACATGTTTCCAGAGGAATGGTTGATCGTAACTCCGTGAACCCATGTTTTATTCCCGATGATATTGTTTCCGCTTACAGTGCTGAGAAACACGTTTGTTGCTCTAACTCCGGGATACGCGGCCACTTCCGCCCATCCAAACCCATTTGTGCCAGAGGATATTGACCCGCCCATCCAAGCGTAGGTTCCATTGGTCAAATAGATCGTGCTGCCCACGCAATCATTGTGAGCGTACCAAGTATTGTTGCTAGCCGCAACCGCCGCAGCCGCTCCATTGATCGTGGAGAATAGTCCGATGCTCCCACCGAGAGACCAGTTTGTAAGCACACGACCACTAGCATCGGCTCCGTTCGTTGGGTCAACCACTGCAACTGGAAGTCCATAGGTAAAGTTAGTCGAATAGAACGCGGTGCGTGAACTGTAGCACGGCGTATTAACCGCATTGATTCCATCCGACGCATCGGTCACGGAATTAGTATTTCCAACCCACGGATAGGCTGCGAAGAAATTGGTGATTTGATCACCGGACGTAAGAGCCGACAAATTCATTTGCGCGATATACTCCGGCACTGGGTTCGCATCCGGGATTGTATTATCAATAGTCATGCTTGTTACAATATTGGTCACGCCGTGCCCGTGATTGTCTGTAACCCAGAATTTTACTGCCGCAACTGGATTGCCGTATTGCGCCGACGAATGGAATGCCAATGCCCTTAAAGTCTCGTTCGTTGTGGTAACACATTGGAAGCCAGGCCACGACCAATTGGCGATTACGTGGCCTGCGTTCGCAATCGAGTTGTTTGTCACCACGAAGTTCGAGGCTGCGCTATTGGTAACAGTGCCGTCGTTATACCAGTTTTGCGCGATGTTGACCGTTAGATTTGAATCGGTCTGCCAAACATACTCGCTCAAAGCAATTCGATTCGTGATGACTCCTGACCCCATTGCTTGGTCAAAGTTTGTCGCGTTTGGATAGGGCAGGCGAACTTGAATGGTACCATAGATTGTGCGCTGAATGGTTGTCAGCGAGCCGGCAGTATTGTAACCTAGTGAGGTGACAGTCAGTGCTATCGGTGGATTCGTCAGAATATTTGGCTGCGGACAATTCCAATTCGTTTGTGGAGG
>Ga0302185_10002339_pt1 | contig 12554 bp, 4 predicted proteins | sample II_Bog_E1_1_FD_200231 | JGI IMG/M metagenome (GOLD analysis project Ga0302185, IMG submission 200231) | Peat permafrost microbial communities from Stordalen Mire near Abisko, Sweden - II_Bog_E1_2 | ecosystem: Environmental > Terrestrial > Soil > Wetlands > Peat | place: Sweden: Abisko, Stordalen... | reverse complement strand
TATAAATAAGTTTTGCTGATATTTTGATTATCTGAATTTATCAACAATATATTGAAGACCATTTTAATTTAACTAATTTTGATTTACTGAGTTTAGATTATAATAAATGAAAAACTTCAAATAAAGGGTTAAAACAGCCCCATAGAATTCGCAAACAGCATAAGTGAACACTTAAGTATCTCCAATAATGAAATCGAAAAATATCTTAAAAATAGAAAAGAAGGTATCATAGCTGGAATCATTTATGCCCATGAGTTTTATTAAAAAGAACTCGTTGTAGCTGTTATAACCATTAATTTAAACTGCAGCAAATCAAAATCAAATACAAAAAAGTAATTCATCAACAAATATTTTATAAAACCTCAATGCCAGAAAAAAGCTGATCCGAACTGAGTTAAGAAGAAATTCAAATAAGCCTAATTAAATGTATTTGCAAAAGATTAAAAATAAAATAAAAAAAATGAAAGCAATTTTGTAAATTCACAAAAGATAAACTGAGTTTGGCAGGTAGTAAATTACCAACATGATTTCAAAATGGAAAATATAAAATTTAAATGATACCAAGCAAATAAAGAATATTATTTAGCTCAATAATCAAATTATATAAAATTTAAAGGAAAAAAATGAAAGATTATAACTATCGCTAAATGAAATGCAATCTGGTAAAATAAAAGTCAATCAAAAAGTCACCAGAATGAAATAACTAATTAAATAAAAGGAAGTTTTATTTGATAGAAAATGTGAGGAACTTAAAGAAGCTAAAAATGAGATATAATTTCTCAAAGGACAAGTCCAATAGACCAATGATAGAATGAATCTATGGAAAGTTCAAGTCAAAAACATTTCTTAAAAGTAATCAATAAAACAAAATTAATTATCATTTAAAGAGTTGGAGGTAAACTTAATGAAAGAAGAACTGATGAACCGTGAGATCAATTTAAAAAACAGAGAGAGATAAATTGATGAGCTGAAAAATTAATATCAGAATCGACTACTGAAATTGGATAATAAATAACCAGGAATGAAAACATCTTTCGTAAATTCATGTAAGCCTCTAACTGTCACTAAATAAAAGAAATATTAGAAATATTATAAAATAATTTCTGCATAAAATTTGAATAAACCCAAGTAAAATGGAAATATTGTTTCAATTCGCAAACTTATATATTCAAAAAAATCTTTTGATAATCCTATCAAATAAGAAAGTCAAAATAATATTCTCAAAAGAGCAAAGAGTGTTCCCGATATCAGCAACTCGTATTTAAGAAATGAGCCAAATACAACTTCTTTGGAGAAGCAAACAGATTAAAAATCTTCCATCAGCAAAAATAGAAAAACGCCGAAATTAAGTTTAAGAATTAATAATTTGCGACGATAGTTGACAAAGTAATTAGATCAAATTCGGTAAAATACTCCTTTGGGAATACCATCATTAAAAAGTTGCTGATTCATAATGGTTTTTTATTTTGTTATTTTACAATCTCAATTGAATATTTACTTAAAATTATATGATTTAAACAATAAATTAATTGTTAATATAATATAAAAACGATCTTTAAAAGACAGTTCGTTATCCAGTACTTCAATGCCCTTTTGGCAAACTTAGACCTATTTTATGTTCAGTTCCTTCAGATTACAGGGGATGGTATTTTTAAGGTCTTACCAAACTTAGCTTTAACTTTTGGCCGCTTCGGCCATTCCTTCCAATCGTTGAAATATGAGAACTTGAGCGCTTAAATTTTTATTCTTGCATCTATTTTATAAAATAGTTTGTACGCCTTATTTCGTTATTGTAGTTTAATTTCAACTATTTTAGAGTGAATTGAGTGCTCTCTTCCTCCCTTGGTGATTTTATAAACTTCTGATCTTTTTTTAAGTAAAATTCCATCCATGTCATCTCATTGTCTATGAGGATTGGATTTTGAGCAGTTTGCTGAGCTTCATAAAGTCTTCGTCGTATTTCGTACTTTCTTGCTTCAGAATTATGAATTAAAGCAATTTTTTAAAACTCTCGAAGTTCTCCATTTTAGTACTGTTCTTTAAATCTGATGTACATGGTGGTTTGATAGAATTATTTGTAAAATTATCGATTTTTATTAATATTTTAAATTGAATTTTTCAAATAGGGATCCATGAGTTCGCAAATAAATTGAATAGAATGCTAAAGTATGATAGATTCATTGATATGTGAGTGATTGAAAGGATTATTGAATTGATTGCCCAGCTTGGGTAGACAAAAATCCAGCATAGGAATAGGTTGAGGGGTAATAAGCCTTCCCTCATCAACAATTAATAGATATTTATCTTACGTATTTATGAGAGATAGAAATTTTTTATGAACTCCTATTAAAAAAGGCATAAAATTTTAATTTGCTGCTTCGATTAAGTGGCCAGGCAGACTGTGAACGAGCATATGCTACCATTTAAGAGGTCTTATTAGTTGCAATAGACTTTCAATTATCATTACATTTAGATTTTGACTCTTACTCGTGACAATAATTTGTTTTTCAAGCAATATACAGCAAATCATTGATTTTATCAAGTCCAAGGAGAGAGGTAAATTAAAGAAATGACTGAATTGAAAGATAGTATTTTATTTTATATGATAAAGATGTAAAATTGATTTTTTGCTGCTTTTTTAAAAGAGAATATTCTCTCCAAGTTTATGTTCATTACATTTTTCAATATAATACTCCATAACAATTTCAATCGCTGGCTGTTGTTAATTTTAATCATTTTCGCTTCTACTCCATTGTTTCCCTTGAGATTTTAGATTGATAAAATTATTTACAACGTGCTATTTGATGGGATGATAAATATTTGGATTTTGCTTTCTAACTTCAGCGTGTATTTTTAATAAATTTACGTGAATCTTAAAATATGACTATGATGAAAGGAAAACAATGCATCTTGGCATGTAAAATTATTCAGAACCCTATCTATTATCATAATCATTCATAAGTCTTAAGCAGTTGCTGATTAATCCTCGCTCCTTGATAATTTTTATTTTACGTAATAGATTTGTGAAGTGCAATAGACATGTGAACCATTTTATCGAGTTATTACAAAATATTTCCATTTTTATTCGATTAGTGTTCCCGGATTTGTGGAGATTGTTACGCTATCTTCATTAAACACATGTTTTTATAGCAAATTCAACGAAAATATGGTTAAAGGAAAGCGTAAAATCCAATTACTTAGACCAAGGGGATCGGGTTTGAATTCCAAAGGTTGTTTTAATTTATCATAGCAGATGCCATCTTAATTAATATAAAGTTACTCTGTATAGTAAAGACAACGTAGCTGGTCATAATAATGATTATTAACTATCCAATTTATACACATCCTGCATTTTAAACGAAATTTAAATCTATTTCAGCCAGTTCAAAATTGAAATGAGAAGATAGTTAATTTTGAATTGGAAGGATGCGTTATCTTGATGATAAATCCTCTGAATAAATAAAAAAAATGTTCCCTATATCTTCACTATTGTTAGATGTTTAAATTATTTGAAAAGATATTGCAAGGATGTAAATATGAGTATGCTCTTCAATGAGATTATAGTTTTCAGATAATTAATAAATATCACATATTTTTATAGCTTGAATAATTCCGAAGGTTGATCTAAACTAGATCGTAATTTTATTTATTATTATCATTATTATAGCATTTGGAAGATTTGGCATGTTTCTGTTCAGTATTTATTCTTTCAAGCTTTAGTTATTAATTTAATTTGAGAGATAAATTATAATTATTCAGTAAATACAGCTGAAATGATTTCAATGTCGCCTCTTAAATTAAAAAATCATTTAATTTCGCATAAATCACTCCAAAGCATAAATACTCTTCAAAGTGACATGGGCTCTGCCAAATCTAAGCCTAGAAAAAAGCGATAGCACACAACTTAACATAAAAAGATAAAAAATAGAAAAGAATAAAATAAAAGACTGACATAGATATATGATCATTACTATTATAGTAAAGAAGACCTATAGAAGATAGATAATATTTTTAGAAAAGAAAGCAAAGTTAAAATAACAGGTAGCACTAGCAAAAAAACAGTAAAAAAATAAAAAAATATAACGATAAGATCAAATCAAAAAATTGATCAAAAGGTTTTTGCTATTGGTTCTAGATTTATTGGCGATAAAATTAAAACAGAGTCTAGAGTACCCATCAAAAAAATAAAATCTTAAGCGAATCTAATTAAAAATAAGCTCATATGCTAAGAAAAAATTCCTCATAAAAAGCACCTTATTGGATAGGTTCTTAGCTTAAAGAAACCAAAAAATTAAAAGACAAAACAATTGCTCTTTGTAAAAACATAAAAGAAAATTGTTTAATCCAAACCAAAAATTGAAATCATTAAAAATTATATGGGGTAGTAATCCACGCCATCATTTACAACGTCAGATGACATATAAATTATGAATATGGCTTAATAGGGAATCTTTGGGAAAATCTTTATTGGAAAAATTAAAAAAACAGGAGAAATAATAGCGATTAAAAGGATATTGTTAGATCCGTGCTCTGAAAACAGATAAAAAGATATAATAAAACTATTGCATAACGATTTCATAGTTGAGATCCTTGGAACCTATACTAAAACAGAGGGGAAATTATAATTTTTGAACATTATGATGAAATATTACGATTCAAATCTTAGTCATCGGATCAAATAAAATAAGTCTCCAATGAACTCTCTGGAGATGAAGATTATAATCTATCAGATCTTTAAAGGATTATCATACCTTCACTCGATCAATATTTGTCACAGAGATATTAAACCTGCAAATATACTCATAAAGGGATATGCAGCTGTTTTATGCGATTTTAGTTCAGCAAAAATCATCGATTCTCGTTAAACTAATATCTCCTATATAGGAATGAGAAATTATCGGGCTCCTGAAATCGCTTTTGGAGCAACATCCTACACAACTGCGATCGATATTTGGTCTGCTGGTTGTATTATTTTATAAATAATAAATAGGAGTTCTATTTTTAACGGTGAGACCAGTATTGACCACATTTACTAAATTATAAACTGTTTAGGGACTCCAACCCTTAAATAAGTCAAAAATATGAATCCTGACTACAATCTCAAATAATTTATATTTCCATGGATTAAAAAGAAGGACTGGGTTGAAGTATTTGTTTATTTATATAGATTTTTCCGAATGCAGATAAACTTCTTCTAAACTTGATCAGTCAAATTATGGTTTATTCTCCTCAAAGTAGGATAACAGCAATTGAAACACTTAATCATGCATATTTTGATTAAATACGCGATGAAGTCACTTACGAGCACATAAAGAGTCAATATCATTTAAAAGACTTCTTTAATTTCAGTGAAGATTAAGTAAGGGGATACAGCAACATAAAAAGCAATCTGATCCCTCATTGGTATGCCTTCTAATGAGATTGAGAAGTAAATTAATTTCTGTATAATTATTTTGCCATTACAATTAATCGAGGATATTAAATAGTGAGTTTATTAATTTATAAGTTCTCCTTTGATATAACATTTCATAACTAATAAAATGGTTATTCTTTAATTTAAACCTATAAATTAAACATGAATAATAGTTATTCTAAATTGCCAACAAATCGTTCGTCTAGCCAAAATTCTTTCACCTATCTTCGACCTATTACTGACAGAAACAATACTTGCCAGCAAAAAGGCAAATATAAACTGTTTGCCATTCTCATTTGTCGAGCAACATACCGGCAGATGCGTTAAACATTGGGATTAATATCGCTAAAGATGAAAAAGCGACGATAAAATCTAAATAAAATGGCATTGTTTTCATAAAAGAATATGAACTTAAGCGTTTATTTATCTTTTCAGCAGTTAAAAATTGCATCAAAATAAAACAAGAAGGTAGGAAATGTTTTGAAAAGCGTTGTTAACTTACTGCAAAGAATTGAAAAATATAAGGTTAAGACTTGTTTTAATCATCTTATCCTTCGCTATACTAGAAGCAGTCGCAATTGTATGGACAATTTCTACTCGCAGCGTGGAGCTACTTTTATGAGAAAGTTTGTTATGCTTTTTAAAAATAAAAAAAAAGAAGTATTCAACTCAATAATAGCATATTCTCGTTTTGTGAAATCATATAATAAAGTCAGAGTTATATCAGTTATTCACAACCGATTTTAAAAGCATTTTAAACAGCAATTTTTCACAAAGTTGACGCGTTTTCTATTAGCGAAAAATAGTCGTAATAACATTCATAGCGAAGTGGGAAATCTAAAAAGTCAGTTGCAGGATATGAGCGTACAACTAGAGAATAAAAACTAGAATATTCATCGTCTTTAAGGTGAATTAAATCAAATTAAAATATAAAAATAGAACCTCTCCGCCTATCAAAGTATCTCTCATGGAGAAATAAATCACAGTAAATCGCAAAAAGTAGGTAAGGCTAAGAGGCAAAGTCGATTTAGTTTTGACAGTCTGGAAAGCAACAATTTCTAGGATATGAGCATAGGATCTCTTCTAGGAAATCTTAGCAAATAGCGATCTGAATCTTTTAGTAAATATGATCCGAATACTGATTGTTCTTGTGGGTACAAGACTCGATGCCATAAATATAAAGCTTTAAACTAATCTCTAAAAAATCAACTATAAATCGTGAAAGAGGAGTTATAAGTGGCTAAAGACCTCAATTAGCACTTTGCAAACGAGATAAAAGAGTATGTGACTGGAGGAGATGGGTAGGGCGACTACTAGAAACTAACAAAGTAGTATAATATTATCCAAGAAGAACGAGATCAACTTCGTGAAAAGGTTTTCAAATATCAAAAGCATATTGCCAACCTTAAATCTGAATTTAGGATTAAAATGGAGGAGCTCTATCGCAAGGTGCGTAAGGACATGTGATATTCATCTTTCTATTTTTATGCTCCTTTACCATTTCCAAAGAAATGAGCTGTTATTTATTTAAATGGTTACTATCATTTACTGAGATCAGTTATTAGCTAATTTAAAAACCTTCGAGAATTTGTCCAATACAATAATGCGAGCATATATTAATTTAATGAAAAACTCATGCGAATTAAAAAATGTTTTTGGAGGCCATGAGAAGTAATTCTTGATAAATTAATTTTAATAAAATATTATTATATTTATCTCCATAAATGCCTGCAGTAGTTAAAAAAACCAAGGATGCCATTTCCAAGGCTGCCTCACAAAGCAAAGGAATTGCCAAGGTAAATATTCATCGAAATAGAAATGGACCAAGGGAAAAGTTAAAGAAAAAGCTGATAATGCTGTCTTTTTGGATCGCGCTACATATGATAAGATCCTTACCGGTATCCCCAAAGCCGGAAAACACATTTCCACCTCACTTGTCATCGAAAAATTCAAAGTTGTTGGCTCCATCGCTAGAATGCTCTTGAGAAGAGCCGCTGAGAATGGCAGTATCAGATCTGTTGAAACTCACAGCAAACAAACTATCTACACCCCCGTCGCCCAGCCAGAAAAGGCTGTTGTGGCTGAAGTCAAAGAAGTTGCTGCTGGCACAAAGAAGGAGAAGGCTCCCAAGGCAAAGAAATGATGCTCTTACCATTTAAATAATTAAAAAAACTCATCCATTATATTTTATCAAAGATTTCTTTTGAAAACCCTCATAAATATCTATCTTTTTTCACCATGATAGAGAAATAATGATAAGATAAACGATTGAATGCAGATGAAAATCACTCCTCGTAAGGATGGTCTCTAAGCCATTCTGAGTTGATAACTATGCCTTCCGATATCAAAAAGTTATTCCAAAGCTCTTGATCCGATTCCATGACATGAAAGAGTCCTTCTATGAGTTACTATATTGTAAAGGTAATTTCCTCATCTTTGGGAAATTGATTTTTTTATTTAATGTCCAAAGTTTCAAGCCTGAATAAAATCAATTTTTCTACTTCGATGCTGAGTTTTTATAGCTCAGTCTTGTCATTTTTTATTGTATTTTAGTGAATCTTTTTTTACACATTGGACAGGTGTTTTCAATCTGAAATAACCTAGTTTATACTTAAGACCAGTTTTTTATGCATTAAAGACAAAAAGCATGGGCACAATTGTCAATTTTGCCTTGTCTCACCACTTTTTCATAACAAATGCAACAAGTCTAAAGCGCCTTTTTTAATCTGGTTTCCATTAAAAGAACTGACCAAATATAATTATCAAAATTGGCATAAATAATAATAAAATTTTTTATCAATTGTTATCATTAAATTAGTTCTTTCTAGAAAAATTAAATCTACTTTTAAAAACTCTACTATAGTTTAATTATAATTTCAAATTTGGGGAGACCAAATGCTAATGTCAGACGAAATTGCTCAGAAATATGAGAGCTATACTAACACCAAAACCTATCAGAGCGATACCCTCGAGGAGCCAGTAGTCGATACAATAGTAGAGATCTGATAATTTAGAAAAGGGATTTTATGGAAATTTATCAAAAAATCGTTACTACCATGTCAGGTAGTGGAAATTACGATAAAATCAAGTAGCAGTGGGATCTGTGGGGACCACTCATCATTACGCTCGTCACAGCATCTATGGCAGCCTTTGGGACCGAAGGGTAAATCGATGAAGCTTTCACCAGTATATTCATTTGTATGTGGTTGGGACCTCTAATTATCACAATTAATGCTAGTCTTTTAGGAGTACAAGTGTAAAATACCTCTAATTTAGGGCAATTATACAAACATTGTGCTTAATCATTTATTGTTCAACTCCGATAATGATACTTTCCATCGCAGTATTCGTGATGAATTTTCTAATACACTCGTTTTTGTTGAACTTGCTTTTAGGCGGAACCGCTATGTATTTCGTTCTTCAAAGGAATAAAGATTTATTCAATTCTATGATTTCAGGAGAAAAACAGCTTTTGACTTTGTACCCAGTGCTTCTCTTCTATACCTTTATGTGCATCTTCATCGCTATGACGTGATCAAAATGATGTGACTTTAATCTATATTTTAATCATCAAAAAAAGAAAAAGATCAATAGTGGCTTTAAAATTTAATTGAATGTTAAGATTTACATCATCTCCTTATTCAGGAAAAAAATTACTTTTGAAATTAGGCTGCTTGGAGCAGGATTAAACCAAAATAGAGATATTCACATTGGATTTATGTTGATTATTATTTTTGATAATCATTCTTTATCTCACAATTATTGATATGACCGGAACTAACCCCACATTTGCCGTTCCCAGAACTTTAATTGCAAAACGTGGACCTAATGCCTTGGTCCTTGCCAGTGTAGTCACGGGATTTGCCTGGTATTTCACCAACCGTCAAGTTAGTGAATTCAATTAGCGTCAGCAACTACTCATTAATCGTGTTTAAAAAGACGAGACTGCCGAAAAATGTAATTTCAGTTTAATAAAGTCAAATAAAACTTCGACTTTCATCGTGTTTAAGATTGGGACTGCAAAAAGATCAACATTGACGGAGTGCTGAAGGGCGGTAGATTCTTTGTTAAGCGTAATCGAGGAACGCAGGAAGGCTATCTTGTTCTGGCTCCTTTTGTTGTCAACTCAATTAACTACGAGAAGAATGCTGAAGAGATTGAGGGCATGAATCATAATAGGAAATTTATTCTTAATTTGGGATGGATCCCCAAAAGTCATAAGCACTTTGTCTTTAGCACCATTCCAGGAGACGCTGCAGGAGAAGAAGTAGCTTATGAAAATCGAGAGGAAGCACTTAAAAAACAAAAAGAAGATGGATTAGTTCGCGATCCCCTCACTCCTGAACATACTGTCCCCATTACCAATGTTTCGGCTTACGTTCGCAAAGCTGAATCCCAAGACAAATGGAACGGACGAACCAATTACCCAAAATTGCAGTTATTCAAGTGGATCGATCTTTATAATTTGACCAGAGTTTTTCGTATCTTCAATGAGGCTGAAGGAGAGTCTATCTATTTGGAAAAGACCTTGACTTCGTAATTAATTTTTAATGAAGGTCCTAATAAGATCCAGTAATTCCAATTGCTGCCTCAAAAGAAACTGTGATTGCAGACCTCAAGACTTAATCAAACCATCAACAACTTAACTCTCGCAGGCAATTTTGGTTGACTACTGGTTTGGCTTTTGGGGCTGCCTCTTGGATCACCTTCTTCTGATTCGAAACAAATACATATCACATCTAATTATTAGTTTATATCAAAAAAGCGAGGATGCAAAGATTTCTGTTATTATGGACTGTATTCCTTAGTTCTTGCTTGAACATAATCTTATTTTGTTGGATTCATTTGACACTTACTTTATTTTTATTGGCAGAAGATATGAATGAAGAAGAGAGTTACCATTTATTTCTATTTTTTTATAGTTAAAAGAATCAATTTAATGAAAGAAGTAATCCTTTCATTACAACTCAAACATGTAGAGTAACAAAACTAATTGTAGTTTTGATCTAAGGGAATCATCAACCGATTATATAAATTGTTCTAATGCTCGAAATGAACTGAAGTCCATATGTATTATTTCCGAAGCAATAAACCAATCAGTCTACCTACCCTGCATCACAATTGATTAATAATCTAATCAATATTCCTTCTATTGCAATTTTAAATGTATTGAATTAATAGTCTACTCACAAGTATACAATTAAAAATATACAATCATCGCATGTCAATGGCATGAATCGAAAGTGAAAAGGATCGACACCCATCCACTTTCTTAAACTCTCTTGAGCCACTGTCAAACCTATAAAATTCCTGCACTCTATCAGCGGTAATTTATGTTGGTGCTTTTTCGCCGTATATCTTTTATAGTCGACTCTGGGAAGAATCCAAGATATATATCCCCTTTATTATCTTCCTCGAGTATTCTTTAAATAAAAAAATAAAGAATTCGTACTCACTGTCTTATAGGACATCGATGAGCTTTTCTCTATCTCTACGATTCAATTCTCCTGGAAAGCAGACGTAAGTAATTGCGTTTATCATTAATTTTTTATTTGATTGTTTGGTAAAGGAATTTTTGCGCTCTTTTGGCTCGATCTTCGGTTCAGCTAATATTTTTGATGAAGATTTTTATTTTGGATTCTCTCCCAGGAAAATATTGGTGTTTTTATTTGTACTTTTTCCTTTGTTTTAGGATTGAATAGTTTTAGGAGTTTTAAAGGGACTTATAGGCTTACCTTATCGGTCCTAATAAAAATCATTTGCGTGTTTGGGTATTGGTAATTTGTTATTAGGCTAATAATTATGAGAATAGTTTGCAAAGGGTTTATTAGGTGGGCGAGCATTATATTGACTTTATTGTGGCTCTACTGAGGGTGGAATTGGAATGTTACGATTGGGAATTTATTTTTAACTTTTAATAGATTTTTGATTCTTCTTCTCGATGGTACCACTTCTTGGAGGAAGTTCTGCATCATTTCCTTCATCCTTTTAAGTCTTTTATGGTTTTTTACTATAGCTGTTTCTGCCTTTTGGCATTTCTATTTTTTTCTGTGATTAATTCCTTCTAAATTCTTAAATTCTTTCCTGCCTTTTCTTTTCCATTTCCTTAATCTTTTGCTTTTTGATTTCCTCGATATTTTAGGGATCAATTGATTTATCGTTTTTTATTTAAAAAGCATAATTTTTGGGTAAGTCAGAAGCAGTCATGGATTCAGACTATTCCATAGTGACGAATACTCCTCTTTATTCATCTTTATGGGCTTGATTCAAATCATCAATTTCCTCTTCTTCTGCTAGATGTTCCTCTTACTTAGGTTATTCTTTTTTATTATTAATATAAAATGATCCTTTCTACTAATTCACAAGATCAGGTTCTTTAAAATATTTAGAAAATTTGCCTGACGAGGGTGGTGGTCTAGCTTGTTCCTATTAATCAGAAAAGTTTTATTCTGCTGTGGGTTAATTGCCCTGTTATTTTTGTACTCCATTTCTGCTCCATTTTGAAATATATTTTTCGGACTTGTTAACTATCAATTCAATGTTCTCCTCTTCCTTATTTTATTCATTTTCATGCTGATATTTTAATTATTGATAGTTTATGTAGTCCTCTAAATTTTTATTTCTTGCTTTCATGTTGAAAGTTATTTCCTCTAATTTTTACTACTGACCTTTTTATTTTTAGCATTTTTCATCCTTTTTAGCTAATTCAAACTGTGAATTATTCTGCAAGGGTTTTTTAACTTCGTTTTACTTCGATTTATCGTCTTTGAATATCGCTTAAGAATACATTGAGGGAGTCTAAGAAGACTGTCTATCTGAAATTTCTGTTTTAGATGTGTACTCCTTGCTGGAAATGCCTGATTTTTCTTTGTTATGTTAGTTTTGAGTCTTTTGCCTATTTTTCATGATATCAATCATGATCTGTTTTTTGATTTGTTGTTTTTTCTCCTCCTCTTCTGCTTTTTGGCGATCGTATTATTGGATAAGATTGTTGACCTTGGACTTGAAATGTTGTTTTTCGCTTTTTAAATCCATTTAAGAACAAATAATTAATATTATATGATATAATGAGAATATGAATCACTCTGTTTAATTAATAATTAGGGGTTGGGGTTGGGGTTGGGGTTGGGGTTGGGGTTGG
>Ga0302185_10002338_pt1 | contig 12555 bp, 11 predicted proteins | sample II_Bog_E1_1_FD_200231 | JGI IMG/M metagenome (GOLD analysis project Ga0302185, IMG submission 200231) | Peat permafrost microbial communities from Stordalen Mire near Abisko, Sweden - II_Bog_E1_2 | ecosystem: Environmental > Terrestrial > Soil > Wetlands > Peat | place: Sweden: Abisko... | reverse complement strand
CAGTATCGGCTTCAAGGGTGAAATATCGACTCGTCAGGAAAAGAAATTAGGTGAGTTGTTTGATCAAGTTCAACCTGAAGACTTAATTAAGTTTGGATTGATTCCTGAATTTATCGGCCGTTTGCCGGTGATGGCGGCTTTGCATGAATTGGATGAAACGGCGCTGGTGAAGGTTTTAACCGAGCCTAAAAACGCTCTGACCAAGCAATACCAACGTTACTTTGAAATGGAAAACGTTAAGCTCAAATTTACGCCGGAAGCCCTTTCAGCCGTCGCGCGTGAAGCGATTAAACGCCAATCAGGGGCTCGTGGATTACGGGCTATTCTGGAAGAAGTGATGATGAATTTAATGTATGAAATCCCGTCTCGTAAAGATATTAAAGAAGTCGTTGTGACCGAAGGCGCGATTCTTAAAAAAGAAGATCCCATTTTGGTTTATCAAAAAGGCCGCGGTGAAAACACGGCTTAACCTGTTCGAAATCAAACTTTGAACTTCTACGATTTTAATCCGAAATCTCAAAAGCCTCTTCTGCATTTAGCTCATGCGAATGGGTTCCCTCCGTCAACATATATCAGGGCTTTGACGCCTCTTTTGGAAAGATTTCATGTCATTTCTTTTTATGCCAGACCTTTTTGGGCCGATTGTCCGCCGGCTGAGACACTCGAAAATTGGTCGGTTTTCGCGGATGATCTTTTAAACGGGTTAGCGGAAGTTAAGGCCGAAAAAATAATCGCCATTGGACACAGTCTGGGAGGTGTAGCTACTCTATATGCTGCGGTTCGTCAGCCTGAACTTTTTAGTCATGTGATCCTAATTGACCCTACAATGCTGCCGCCCGCCTTTTTACGAAAAGTTATCTGGATGAAATGGTTGGGGATGGAAGCCCGGACGGAACTGGTTCAAGGAGCCTTAAGGCGCCGCCGTTATTGGGACAATAGGGAACAGGCTTATCAATCTTTCAAAGAAAAACCGCTATTCAAAAAATGGCCCGATGAAATTTTACGGGCTTACGTAGAAAGCATGACCGCACCCTCGGAAAAAGCAGGAGTGGAGTTGACCTATTCGCCTGAATGGGAAGCACAAATTTATCGAACTATTCCTGTGGATGTTTGGAAAAAAGCGGCCCAACTTAGTCAGCCCACGTTGGTGATTCGGGGCGAGAACTCAAATACTTTTACGGCTGAAAGTGAAAAAGCCTTTCGTAGCGCCAATCCTTTGGCTTCTTTCGTGGTGGTGAAAAACGCAGGACATTTGGTTCCGCAGGAACAGCCTAATGAAATAGGTCGCATAATCCTTAGCTTTTTAGGTTCCGTCCCTTAAGGATTAAGTTTGTGAAACATTTCACAAAGTTTCTTGACAGCCATTTTCGAAAAGTTATACTGACCCTACTTTGTGAAACATTTCACAAAGTTTTGAATATCAAAAAAGGCCTTTTAAGGCCAAAAATCACCGGTTTTCGACATTCCTTTCAACCTTCAGCCGGCACTTTTAAGAGGTTAAACATGCTCAAAAAATATGTTATGGCGCCAGGTCCTACCCCAATTCCGGCTGAGGTTTTAGCCGAGGCTTCTTTACCAATTATTCACCACAGGACTCCCCAATTTCAGGCCATTTTCAAAGCGGCCAATGACGGTCTGCAGCTCTTTTTTAGAACTAAAAACCAGGTGATGACCTTTGCTTCTGTAGGGACTGGTGCGATGGAATCCGCTATCGCCAATCTAACCTCACCAGGCGAAAAAATCTTAGTGGCTTCCTCAGGACATTTCGGCAATCGCTGGGCTGAAATCGCCAAAGCCTATAGTGTTCAAGCAGAGCTATATGAATCTGAATGGGGTCACGCGATCGACGTTGAAGAAGTTCGCAAACGTCTCAAAGCTTCGCCGGATGTGAAAATTGTTTTTACCACACTTAATGAAACTTCTACAGGCGTTTTGAATGATATCCAAGCTCTGACAAAAATAGTTCACGAAGCGGGTGCGATTATTGTGGTCGACGCTATTTCGGGATTGGGCGCGGCGCCTTTTGAAACTGATGCCTGGGGAGTGGACGTGGTTTTATCCGGTTCACAAAAGGGTTTTATGATCCCGCCAGGATTGGCTTTTGTGGCGATCAATCAAGCTGGCATTGAAAAGAATAAGGCGGCTAAAAATCCACGGTTTTATTTCAGTTATGAGAAGGCTTTGAAGAAACTAACTGAAGAAAAAATGCCGGATACACCTTGGACGCCTGCTATTTCACTCATCATTCAATTGAAGAAAGCGTTGGAGTTGATTCATCAAGAGGGGATGGAAGCGGTTTGGAAACGGCACGCAGCTTTAGCAAAAGCCACCCGAGCCGGAGTTGAGGCTTTAGGACTCAAACTTTTTGCGCCGACAGCGCCTTCACCAGCTCTGACCTCGGTTATTACGGTGGATGGGGTTGACAGCGGATTGATTAACAAAACTTTTAGGGATATTTACGGTATCAGCATCGCGGGTGGTCAGGGCAAGCAAAAGGGAAAAATTTTTCGCCTGGGTCATTTAGGTTACGCGGATGGTTCGGACATCATTTTGGAAATTGCCAGGTTAGAAATGGTTTTGCATAAAGTGGGCAAAAAAGTAGCTTTGGGTTCTGGTGTGAAAGCGGTTGAAGAAATTCTTCTCGCTGAAAATCTCTGACAGGGAGCGGCTAATGTTAAAAGTATTAATCACGGATAAGCTTTCTGATTTAGGGATGGACGTTTTTAAACGGGAAAAGGAAATTCAGACCGACGAAGTGATTGGGAAAACCCCTGAAGAATTAAAGGTGATTATTGGTAATTACGATGGTTGGGTCATCCGCAGTGGGACCACCGCAACCGCCGATTTAATTCAAGCGGCCACCAAATTGAAAGTGATTGGTCGTGCCGGTGTCGGCGTGGACAACGTTGATTTGGAAGCCGCCACTAAGCGCGGGATTATTGTAATGAACACTCCGGATGGCAATACCATTTCCACATCCGAGCATACGATTGCCATGATGATGGCAATGGCCCGCAAAATTCCCCAGGCCCAACAATCGCTCAAAGAAAAAAAGTGGGAGCGTAGTAAATTCACTGGCTGCGAATTGAACGAGAAAGTACTGGGTGTGATCGGGCTGGGCCGTATTGGAACCAACGTAGCGCGAAAAGCTATTGGTTTGGGTATGAGAATCATTGCTTATGACCCCTATGTCGATCCTGCGAAAAACAAGGGGCACGAATTTGAAATTGTAACCTTGGACGATATTATTAAACGTTCGGATTTTATTACCGTGCACACACCTCTCACCAAAGAAACGAAAGGGTTGTTAGGCGCTAAACAAATCGCATTGATGAAAGATGGCGTGCGTCTGATTAACTGCGCTCGCGGCGGTATTATTGATGAAACCGCTTTGTATGACGGACTCAAGAGCGGCAAGGTTGCGGGAGCGGCTCTCGATGTTTTCGAGAAAGAACCCCCTTTTGATAATCCGCTTTTGACTTTGGATAACGTGGTTTGTGTGCCTCATTTGGGCGCGGCAACCCAGGAAGCCCAAGTAAACGTGGCGGTGGTGGTGGCGGAGCAACTGGTAGAAGCTTTAAAAGGCGGCCGTGTTAAGAACGCCGTGAATATGCCTTCTTTAGATCCGAAGGTATTGGAGGAATTAAAACCTTATCTGACTTTGGTTGAAAAAATAGGATTGTTCCATTCTCAGCTGGCTGAATCTTTCATTAAAAAAATTGAAGTTGAATATTGCGGTGAGCTTACAAAATACGATACAAAACCTTTAACCTTAAGTTTGGTTAAAGGAATTCTTTCCAAAGGGATGAGCGAATCGGTTAATTACGTCAACGCGCTTTTCATCGCGAAAGAACGCGGCTACGAAATTTCTGAAACGGTTACCAGCAGTGCGGCGGATTTTTCCTCACTCATTAAGGTAACTGTCAGAAATGAAAAAGGAACTCATGTCATCGCCGGGACGGTTTTTGGCAAGACAGAGTTTAGAATCGTCAACTTGGATGGAAATACGACTGATTTTACACCGGAAGGAAACATGATCTGGATGGCACATCATGATCGGCCCGGGATTGTCGGACGTTTAGGTACGATTTTGGGAAGTAACAACGTTAATATCGCGGGTCTTTATGTGGGCCGCCAGGAAGTGGGCGGGAAAGCTATTGCAATGGTTAATGTGGATCATGAAGTTTCAGAGAAAGTCATGACCGAATTACGCGAAATTGCCCATATTCAAGACCTTAAGTTCATTAAGTTTTAAAAAGGCCTTGGTAGCGGTAAAGCCTTAAACGGACTACCGCTTTTCTTGACAGTCCCTAACCGGAGCTATAAGTTAATGCCTATGAAATTATTGTCCTTGATCGCTTTTCTTATTTTATTCTCTATTTTCTCGGTTATTGGTTTTTCGTCTGCGCTTCACGCGGCTCCCCAGTTTTGGACGAGTGAAGACGATACGCCCACACCCCCTCCGGCTCCTGGAGTTGATACCTCCAGTGTGCCCAGTTCTTACTTAACCGCTTCGCCCACACCCGTATTGGCTCCCGTGATCAAAGCGGTTTCGCCAACTCCGACTCCGAGACCAGGGGTTGAACGTTCTAATCCTACTGTTGCCGCTATTTTTTCAGCCGTTATTCCTGGTGCTGGGCAGGTTTATGCAGGCGATCCGTTGAAAGGTGTGGTAATAGCAGTCCTATTTGGAGTTGGGTTTGGGGAAACTATTGATAATTTGAGTTTGCAAAATGTTAATGGAACTATTCAATCCAAAGATGAAGATCTTGGAAATTTATGTGGATTGGCCACCTTGGCTATTTACGGTTTTCAAATTCAAGATGCCTCCGATACGGCTGTTGAATACAATAAAAAAAATTACCTTACATTTAACCTAGGCATTTCTCCCGGACCGAACGCCCGTCTTGCCTATATGTTTTGAGGGGTAGCGCGATGCCGCTATCCGCAGTCCTCCAACAAATTCGCAGGCACCATCAATTTTTAACGGCTGGGTTTCTTTTAGCAGGTTCCATTTTTTTACCCTTAAAAGTCATGGCCGTTAGTCTTGATCCCTATCCGGTTTATGATTCCTTTCATGACGAATCTTCCATTTCCTTTTTTCGCGAAGAGCGGCCAAGTTTTTTTTGGACGAATACGGGCGTGCCAGACATTTTTTTTAATCAACCCAATCAATTGTCCGCTCCCAGCACGCAATCAAATAATATCAATTACTCGGTTAACGGCATCGAATATGGTGTGAGGCTCAGTTATTGGATGACCGATCAATGGAGAGTAACGGGAACTATCCCCTTTGAAGCTAACGCTTTAGTGCAGCCGAATACTGTAGAAGCGCTGGGAAACACGGAAACAGTGGATCATTTCGGGGATGTGGAAGTGGGCGCCACCTATCTCGTGACGGGAAAGCGGCAGAATGGGAATTTTATCGGTTTAGACGGTTGGTATCGATTTGCCACTGGAACCAATCCCTTCAATCTGGCTTATCCCCTTCTTTCCTCGGGACGGGGAGCTTCGAGTGAGGCATTAGGTTTGGTGGCGGGGCAAAGGTTTTTGAATTTATTTTCGTTTTATGAGAGTTTCCACTATGAAACCACTCAACCGGTTTCAGTGCCGTCCTCCAATTCATTGGGATTGCCAGGTGGCACTTTTCAATGGCCGGATAATACAGAAGCGATGGGCCGGATTGAGATGGACGTGCTTCAAAGGGGTGAAAGACAGGTAACGCTGTTTTATCAGTACTCCGGCAGAATCAGCGGGGCTATGACACTTAACGGCCAATCACTTACTTATGGACAAAGTTTTGTGTTTAATCCGGTGACCAATAATTTTGTAGCGGTGGGAACGAGTAATCAGCTTTTTTGGTCCACGGTCGGAGGGGTCGCGAAGATCGACAAAGAGTTTACGGCAGAAGTGGATGTTTCCCAATTTCCTGTTTACTTTATTCAATCAATTCAAGATCGCCCTAATTCGGGCGGATTAATGTTGTCGTTGTCTTTGATTTTCAGACCCTTCTGATTTTCAGAAGTTTTCGACAAGATATTCTTCTTGCGGAGATTGTTAAGTTGACAGTGTTTAATAGAAAAGGTTAAATTATCAAGGTTTTTACGGCCTTGAAACGATAACATAAAGCTCTCAGAGAGGTTTTTAATGATTTGTCCTGCATGTCAGGCAGAAAATCCAGCTGGAACCAAAATTTGCGTGAAGTGTGGACAAGAGCTTCCGAATGAAGATGGTTCACCTGTCAATTCTTCCGGCGAGACATCTGCCGAAAAAACCATTAAACCTAAATCGAAATTCGGTATGAAAGATATGGCCCGCGATGTGGTCGACTTTTGCTGGCTTCTTTTAATTATTTTCCTAGTGTTTTTAGGGTTTTTAGGTGAAGTCACCCATTGGACTTTTCGTTTCGCGGAAACCGAAGAAGCTCAAATTCATGTGAAGCCGGTAATGGTCAAACCCATTAGGCATCATCATGCGGCACCAGTTCAGGAAGAGACGTCAGAAACAACCTCTGAAATAACCACCGTGGAGAATCCCCAAATACAATACGGAAATCCGGAGTCGTTTTATAAAAATGGTAAAAGGCAGTTTGATCTGCATCATTATCAATCTTCTTTCAGCAATTTGCGCAAGGCTCTGGAAATTGATCCGACCTACGCACAAGCTTATTTTGGTTTGGGTTATCTTTACGCCCGCTTTAATATGAATGATGCTGCGGTGCGCATGTATGAGATGGCATTGCGATTTGACCCCAATCACGTCGATTCCATGAATAATCTTGCCATGATGTATTTCCACTCGGGTAATTATGATGACGCATTGGATTTGATGCAAAAGGTCGTCGCAACGGGTGACAACGCGGATTCGGAATACAACCTGGGCAGTATTTATTTAGAAAAGAACCAGCCAGATGTCGCGTTGCAGGCTTTTTTGAAAGCTGTCGCTTTGCGGCCCAACGATGCCTCAATATTTAATAATATGGCCCTGACTTATGAAAAATTAGGAAAGAAACAAGACGCGCAGGATGCCTGGAATAAAGTATTGCAGTATTCGGATGATGCGGACTTGTTACAACAAGCTAAAACCCACTTGGATTTTCTTCAAACTCAAAGTTAATTTTATCAAACTTGCTAAGTTAACCAAAAAAAACCAGCTCTTATTTGGGCTGGTTTTTTATTTTACTGTATAGTTTGAAAAGCTCGCGGAAGGCTCGAAGAATAACTTTTAAATTGGCTCCCGTTTGGGTTCCGGCAACACGTGGGTAATGGGTGACGCCGACTTCCACAAAACGAAAACCCGCCCGGTTGGAGCGAGCTAAAAGCTCGGTAGAAACCATGGCGCCGCCAGCAGAAAGATGTACTTTGTCGATGACTCTGCGTTTGATTAATTTAAATGCGCAATCGACATCTTTGACTTTAAAACCAAAAAGTGTTTTTACAAGCGAACCCCAAAGATAAGCGTTCAATTTGCGGTGAAGAGGGTCTCTGCGGTTTTTGCGGAAACCTATAATTAAATCGCCTTCATCCAGTTTTTCAATTAATAAAGTAATTTCACGAAGGTCAAATTGAAGATCTCCATCGGTGAAAAAAACTAGATCATTTTTTGCGGCGTTATAACCGGATATGACCGCTCCACCATAACCTTGGTTCTTATCGTGGTGAACCGGGTGAACGTTGGGGTCTTCCTGGGCCAAGCGATTGATAATTTCGCGGCTCTTGTCTTTGCTTCCGTCATTAACCGGAATGATTTCCCATTTTTCAGCTAATTCCGGCAGGATTTGCTGAGCCTTGCGCACCATGTTTTCCACATTGGCTTCTTCGTTGTAGCAGGGAAAAAAGACGGATAAAGAAGATACTTTCGGCATTTTGTCGGCTCCTTTGACGTATCAACCGGCCAAATAATAACACAGGGTTGATTTGAAATTAAGGAGAATGGATGAGCTTTGTTCTGTCTTATTCTTTAAAAGCTGGGATTTGAACAGAAGGATCCACTAGCCTGGCGGCCTTATTGCCTACATCCACCGCAAAATTGGTTCCGCGGTCTTCTGGATAAACCAGAGCCATGTTAGCTAAAAAGACATTTTCTATAGGTGTCTCGTATGTGGGTTTCACGGAGCTGTAGTGGAGTGGTACTACTGGTTGGGCAAAAAGGTCCTGGGACAAGTGTATTTCCTCGACGACCGAGGGGTCGAATTTCGGATTTACTTTTTTTAAATAGGGCAGGAGCTCGGCGAAAATCTCATTCTTATTCATCTTGAAATACTTGTGATCCTGGGGAAGGTAATTGGCGACATACATTAAGTGTTTGCCTTGGTACCATTCTTTTGGTACGAAATTGGTGTGCTCAATGAGGGCCAGAATTGGAATGTCCCCATCGTTCATATTGATCCAGTACATGTCGCTGAACTTTTGTTTCATGACCAGGATAAGGCATTGGGCACCCAAGAAGTCCAGTTGGGTTAGGCGTTTTATGTAATCGGCTGGAAGTTCAGGACAGGTTTTTAAAAAAATGGGTGTCGCAGCGGAGAAGATGACTTTATCGAATGCTTTTGTCTGTCCGTTGACTTCGAGACCTTTTAATTGATTTTTATCGGTCAAGATGCGGCTAATGGGTTGGTTCAGGTGGATTTGAACACCAGCCTTGCGGACTGCTTCAGCTAACGCTTGGTTGAAGACCTCGAAGCCACCCTCAAAATAACCAAGCTTTTCGCCATCGCCTTTTCGGGAGGAAAAACGGGTATGGATTCGTGCCCAAAGCCAAGCCATAGCAACCTTATCGTAATAGCGGCCAAATTTTCCTTTTAATAAGGGTTCCCAAATAATGGACCAAGTTTTGGAACCACAGTGGCTTTTCATCCATTTCACGGCGGTGACATTTTCAAACTCTTTCCAATCGTTCTTTTTACCCAGGTAAAGACCGATAAGGCCAAACCAAACCCTTTCCCAAAGGGGAAGGGGAGAAAACTGAAGAATTTGTGCGGGGGTCCCGAACTTATAAAGCTTTCCGTGATAAGCGGCTCCCATTTGGCTGGGGAACCATTGAAGTTTGGATCGGATGCCCAATTGATCCACTAAGCCACGGATGCAAGTATCACTGGTAAAAAGGTGGTGGTAATACTTCTCTAAACTGGTGCCAGCCACCTGGAGGCCAGCTGCTAAGCCGCCCACATTACCGGAAGCCTCGAAAATCTCAACTTGATGACCATTCTTGGCCAAACGGTAACCAGCTGTTAGCCCGGCTATTCCCCCGCCTACGATGCCTATTTTCATTTGCGCGCCTTTTTCTTTTTGGGTTTAATCGCCACGGTCTTTTTGGCGGGCGGGGCTATTTTATTGATGTTTAAATGTTCTTTCGTATAAAAAAAATAAGCTCCGAGTAAAGTAATTGGGATAAATACCATCAGGTGAACCAGAATCATATAAGCGATGGCGGTGGGTTTATCGATCCCAAAAGGGGTAACAATGAGAACACCTATGGATTCAAATATACCGATACCGCCCGGGGTGCTGGGAAGAAGAATGGCCAAATTCACGATGGTCATAATCAGAGCGGCGGACCATAAGGTGAGCGGGGAAGGAGCGATTCCCATGCCAACCGCTAAAAAGTAGTAGGAAGTAAATTCACAGGTCCAAGCGGATAAAGACATTCCCAGAATGAGGAAAGATTCTTTGGCGTTTTGTAAGGTTTGAAGTCCGTCAATGAAGGTATGGGCTATTCTCCCTAACGGCTCCCGCCATTTTTTTGGAACCATTGATAAACAAGTGTTGATAAGTTTAACAGCTGTTTTTTTGAAAAGAACCAAAAGAAATAATATTAAAAAAACGATTCCGAACAAAAGGGAGACGATTTTGATAGCGGGTAAGCTGTCTTGTTTGATTGGCAGATTTCCAAAAAGCAGAGCGGCCCAGAGCACCAAAATCATAGTTAGACCATCAAAAAGTCTTTCTAAGATGATAGTGGCGAAGGAAGCGCTGCTGCTAATTCCTTCTTTTTTTCCGTTTAAATGAGCCCGTATCAATTCACCCGCACGGGCAGGAAAAATATTGTTGGCCATAAAGCCAATCATCAAAGTTGGAAAAAGGCTTTGAAAGGAGCATTTTTTTATAGGGGAAAGTAAAACCACCCATCGAAAACCGCGTATCACATATCCGAGCATATAAATCAGGAGCGCGGGTAAAAGCCAAATGAAATGAAATTGGGTAACCGCGGTCCAAAGTTGGTCTTTGTCGGTATTGTGAAAAAGATAATAAAAAGCCAGGATTAATAAAATGATTCCAATCCATGTGGTTATTTTTTTAAACATTGCTTTTCCTTAAGAAGGATTGGATAAACGCAAGATTGAAAATAATACATTCCTGCCGCTAAAACAAAGGAATTTTCGGTTCAGTCGGGCTTGTGGTTTGATAGTCTTTAGCAATATGTTAGTTTTTCAGTTCGAACGCCCTTAAAATGCCCGCTCAAGACTAACTTAGTAAGGAAACAATGAAGCATTTAAAGTTTGGCTCCATCCTAATGTTGAATATTGGTTTAAGTGTCTTTTTAGTGGGAAAGACGACGGCTTCTCAAAATGACACGACTATAGCTTATGACAGCTTTAAAGAGGCTTATTCAGCCGGTAATGATGCTTTGAAAAATGGACATTATTTGGAAGCAGTAAAAGCTTACCGGGCCGCCGAAGGATTGGCGAGCTCGGCTAAAGGTCGTAGTGATGCTTACAACGCGGCGGGTTGGGCTCTGGTCAGAGCTAAAAAATGGCCGGAAGCTAAGGCGGTTTTTAAGGAAGCGGTTGATGAAGACAATGACAGTACCATTGCTTTAAAAAATCTAGGTTTTGCTTGTTTTAATCTTTACGAATATGGTTTTGCAGGTACGGAAGAATTAAAAAACGCCATTCAATACTTAGAAGCCAGCGGTGAAAATGAAGATTTGTTGGATAGGGCAAAAAGCGAACTGAGTCTTGAAGAATCCTACGCCCAAACCACTCCTGAACCTGAGCCGGATTTAAAAGACAAAAGTTTTAAAACCCTTTTGGCTATGGGAGATGCGGCTCAAGCCAATGGCCGATATGATTTGGCGATAAAAATATTTAAACACGCGGCTATGGCGGCTATTTCGGTTACTTCTAAAGGACTGGTAGCTAATCGACAGGGTAAGGTGCTTTTGGATGATCGCAAACCTCGAGAAGCTTTAGCGTATTTCGAAGAAGCGGTAAAAGAAAAACTCAATGAGAAAGTTTATTTGAACAACTTAGCTTACAGTTATTGGGTGGTTTACGATTCGGGCAAAGGTACGGTAGAAGATTTGAAAAAATCCGCTGACATTTATTATCGAGTCAACTCTATCGATTCCACATTTCATAACGATATGTTCAAAGTGGTTTTAGATGAGTTAAAAGAGGTTGACCCGGCTTCGGCGAGTCAATATACGGTGGGTGACGATACCTCCGATTCGGATTCGGCCGCTGACGTAAAGGGGGCGGGCGATGATGGGGATAAGTGAGTTTTGAAAACAACAAGTATTTCCGAAAAAGAACTTCAACAGCTTCATAAAACAATTAAAGGGTGTTCAAAGTGTTTTCCCGAAGGAGATAACTGTCCTGTATCCGGTACAGGCTCTGTCAAAAAGGGCGGCCTATTTTTAATCGGTCAGGCACCCGGTATTCGGGAACCGCTCGCCCAAAAGAATTTCACATGGACAGCTGGTAAGAGGCTTTTTAAGTGGTTTTTAACCATCGGTATGACGGAAGAAAAAATCCGCAAGAATGCTTATATCACGGCGGTAACTAAGTGTTATCCGGGTAAGGCTAAGCATGGGAAGGGGGACCGCAAACCTAATTGGCAGGAAGTTGAAAATTGCGCCCCTTATTTGGATGAAGCTCTGCGAATTACCAGCCCTTCTGTAGTAGTGCTTATCGGTAGTTTGGCCATTGAACGCATAATGGGAGCTCAACCTTTTTCTGAAGTCATTGGTAAAGAGTTTCGAAAGGAATTGCCGGGAGGCTCCGCTTGGGTGATTCCCATTCCACATCCTTCAGGTGCCAGCCCATGGCCCCATATGCCGGGAAATAAAGAGAAACTTGAACAGGCCTTTGACATGATTCAAAAGAGACTCAAAAAGCTAAAGATCTATTCGCAATTCATCCCCTAGCTTTCCTTGTAACTTGTTCGTTTCATTGGATAAAATAACAAGCTCTTAACCATTTTCTTGGAGGCTCACGTGGCTCATTTCTCCGCAGTGGCAAATACCAGTAAAACTTTAACTCCTAAAACTGGAGTTCTTTTCGCGTTTGAAAAAGAAGAAGGGTTTTTTAACGCATCCGCCAAAGTCGGTAAATCCATTTGGAAACAAATTAAAGATGAGGGCTTTTTGGGCAAAGAAGGCCAGTCTGCGGTCGCCCATCCGCCCAGCGGTTTAGCTCTTGACCGCCTGATGGCATTAGGTCTTGGTCCTAAAAAAGAACTCAACCTTGAAAGTCTGCGCAGGGCTGGAGGACGATTGGCCCGCAAGGCTCGGGAGGTTCGAATCGAAAGCGCTTTTATCGAATGGCCCAGACAG
>Ga0302185_10002334_pt1 | contig 12565 bp, 11 predicted proteins | sample II_Bog_E1_1_FD_200231 | JGI IMG/M metagenome (GOLD analysis project Ga0302185, IMG submission 200231) | Peat permafrost microbial communities from Stordalen Mire near Abisko, Sweden - II_Bog_E1_2 | ecosystem: Environmental > Terrestrial > Soil > Wetlands > Peat | place: Sweden: Abisko... | reverse complement strand
TATTGGTTTGCCATCAGAATTGAAATATTTAGAAAGTAGTATTTAAGGGCCAATATTAAAAAGTAAGAACCCATCAGCAATCCAAGAATACCCCAGTACAATTAGAAATCTTGATTAAAAGGATTGGATGCTCCTGTTTATACTTAAATATACATAGCTAGAAAACGGAAGTAAGTAGTTGTGATTCCCTAGCTCATTAAAAACAAAAGCATTGTTATGGGCACGAGAACATAGTTGGTTTTGCTTGATAAGAAAAATGATGTATAAGTATTAAAGCTCACTGTGGCGTTTTTTTATGTAAAAGGTGATACAAATTTTGGAGGCTTTTATTAGAGAATACTTGCTGACCTTATACTTTTTACATTTTCTACCACTAATAATCGCTGCTCCTAGAGAAGCTATTCAGCGATCTTTTGCTCCTCTTCGTTCTACTACTCTTTTTTAAAAATATTACTCATTTACTCAAGCTATTTCCGGAGCTCATAAGGAGTACCTTTGATTTTGACGGCCCCATCTTACAAGATAATCACCTAATCGCAGTCATAGAGGAAACTGATCTGATGAGTGACTAGAATTACTGTCTTGGTCTTACTTAAAACTTGAAGACATCTTTCATTGATTTTCTTGCCTACTTTGGCGTCAACAGCAGAAATAGGATCATCAAAGATGTATATGTCTGATTAAGCATATACAGCTCTTGCTAAAGCTAAACGAGCCTTCTGTCCTCCAGATAAAGTGATTCCCTTCTCTCCGACGATTGTTTGATCTCCTAACTCCAAGATTTAAAAATCAGACTCGAGACAAGACACATGAACCACATGGTTATATAGAGTTTCTTCGTACTATTTACCAAACAGAATGTTTTTCCGAATGGTCATTGAGAATATGACAGGTTCCTGCTATACATATGATATTGAACCTCCAACTTCTAAAATTCCTGAATAATAGGGGATTTCCTGTAGTATTGCACCCAATAAGCCGCTTTTTCCGGAGCCAACCTTGCCTGTGATACCGTAATAGGTAGAATTTTTGAAGTGTAGATTGAGGTTCTTTAAAGATGGAGTGGTCAAATCTTTCTTCCAATACCCGTTAAAGTTTTCAAAGATAATTTACCCTTTTTCAACTCTTTGAATTTATTTTTAATTTTATTTAATATCCCTTCTCAAATATTGACAAGTTTAAAGAGGATTGTCGCTTTATAGTTTATCATTGGCTCCTATCAAATTTTATTGAGAGGTTAGTAAGTTATCTGATGGTATCTTTATTATTATTTATTCACGTCCTTTGTCATCAGGTTTATTGATAGGTTGGAACGTGTTGGGATCAATTTCAATCATGGATACGTTCTATATGTTGAAAATACTGGCAAACCGTTCAAATACTACTTTGACTTCATAGTAAAAGCCAAGACCCGTAGCAAAGATAAAGATAGAAATCTTAAAGTGGATAATTATATCCAAGGTAGAAAATATTTTAGAAAGCGTCAAATCAGTTTGAGCATAATGGGCTGCTACAAACATAGCCAAGGCAGCCCAAAAACCAATAGAGTTGCCAATGGCTCGCTAAAAACTGCGACCAATACTCAACTTTTTATAATTTATAATTTATTTTTCCCTTAAGCCTTGAATGATTCTACGAAAGGCGATTTCCCATCCATAAAGTTTAATGTATTTGATTCCTTCAATAATTTAACTGGTGATTTGTATCCTTTTATCCTTGTATACATTGATCTATTGAATAATTGATCCGTTTCTTTTTGATATTGCATTTGAGATAGGAAGTATAAGACCTACCATCACGATGCCTAACACTCCTGGCCATCCCAATCGAATGATCAAAAGAATGGTGCATCCGATCATAACAATTGGAAAATTAAATGCATTACAAAATAACCCCAACCTCTGTTCAATAACTCCAAAATCACTGGCTAACAAATTAATAATTTTGCCCAACTCCGAATTCTTTATCCCATAGTTCGTCATCTTTGATATCTTTGCATACAGAAGCATTGCAAGAGCAGCTTTTATTTTCGATGCAAGTACGAAAGCATCTGTGAAACCTACTTGTCTAAAAAGCTGACTCAAATACCAAAGAACTATTTCAACTGCACAATAAATATAAGCAATTGTATAATTTCCATCAGCAACTGCGTTGAATAAATAGAGAATGAGAATTGAAAAACCGATGCGAGTAAGGGCATCCAGAAGGTAAAAAGAAATTGATGTTAGAAAATCCGTTTTGAAAGTCATTATCAATAGTGTAAAAAAATCACCTGAATCAAGAGGTTCATTGTTGATTTTCTTTTCTTTTATCTTCAAAAAATTCTATGCTATTAATTTGCCCAAATAAATTGAACTATCCATTTATCTGATAGGTTTCAACTGTTAATCTTGTAATTCCTATTGGCCAGCCTCTTCATTGATTTTAAGTTTGTTCTTGATAAATAGGAGATAGCTAATGGCATGTGAAAGAGCCAGCCTCCGAGAGAGGATATTGTAATCCGACTCATAATTATCCTTGTACTCAGAAGAATCCTGCTCCAAGGAGGTAAAGTCACCGTCAATGAAACTCATCAAGATCAGATTCAATTTTGAAATAAATATATTCAGTAATTAATTAGCTTGATTAAAATTTATCAAGATCAAAGGAATTTTATTAATTATTCACTTTTAATTATAGAAGTAAAAATAATTCATTTTGATCGGATGCACTATGTCGATTACAGCAGTAGAAATTCATCAGTGAATTTAAATTAAGGTAATTCTTGACAAAATATATTTTTGATATCTTTTCACCATATTTTCATTTATCACCATCAATTTATGTTTTAGAACAAAATTAGTGCAAGCAGTGGAGATGGCTTGTCCATTAGGCGGTTTTGGCTCTACATCTATATGTTTATTCTATAAGTAAATCGTTCGATCGGGCTTCATGTTGATTGACTGACTCGGTTGCCTTCATGCCATCTCGTATTTTAAGTTTGTTTCCAATGGAGGTGTAGATATTATGTTTAATTTATTTTTATCTGTGAACTTAAATATTATGGTAAAAATTAATGCGAGTATAAACCAAAATTTATAGTCAACTTTGGTTAAGATGAAAAAATAAATTCAATCCATAAAACAATTATATTCTAATGAAAATCCTTGAATTCATTATTATATATACGCCCATTAAATCAATAAAACTATATAAAAAAAATATGGAAAAAATATTACATTTGCCAAGCTCAAAGGAGAAATTAGCAAAATGGCTGAGGAAAAAATAAAGAATACTCCATCTAAATATTGATACTTTTGATTGATTGATTTTAAAAATGTTAAAAATCGGTTTCGGGTGGATTCGAACCACCAACCCATCGGTCAACAGCCGAGAGCTCTGCCAATTGGAGCTACAAAACCAGTTAACCTTTAGAATTTTACTTCAATGATACCCTTCGTTCTTTGCCTTCCCAGAACATTAGAGAGCTCTTGATAATGTTTTTACCTGATTTTGGCAATTTAATGATTGCATGATGTCATATGTAATTTGTTTTCCTTTCAAAGGAATAAAGAAACATTAATGGATAGACTTGGTTCATTCCAAAATTGATGCATTTCTCGATTAAAAACTCCCACATTATTCATATGAACATCTATTTAAATAATTCGGAAAATTAACAATCAGAAATACTTATTCTTGTACTTCATGTTTATCTTCTCCAATTAGCATCCAATAATCCGCTAATTCAGCTCCTTTGCCAGCTTTTCGCTTTTTTCTCTCTGGGTAGTGCTCTCAATAATCTTTTCCTCCAGTTGTTTTATCTTTTCTTTATATCTTATTATCTTTTAGTTGTCTCCTTCGGCTGGTATCATTTTGACTGGCGCCACCGAAGCTTTGTTAGTTTAATTTCGAAGGAAATCAATTTATCGATTGCACTCATATAATTTTCTAGAGTTTTCTTTCATAAATTCCTCCAGTGTAGCTTTTAATTTCATATTTTCAACTTTAAGTCTAGTTACAGCCATGCTCTCCTCTTGTGGCAAATACATCCAATTGTATTGAAGCACTATTTTTGACTTTTTGAGGTGACTCTTTTTAATAGTACTTTCGGGATTCCTCACACTTTCCTTCTATTTATCAGGAGTTTTTCCCTGTTGAAAATTTGTTTTGCTTATATTAAGTATACAATCAGGACAGAGTTGGCTGTGGAAAAGTCCCGACTTTATTATACTATATTTGGTTTCTATCTCTTTGAAAGTTGATTCATTGCTGAGTTTCAATTTATTGCGAAATTCATCAATCAGAGTTTGATTGTGGCTGATGATATTCAATAACACAATTTTTTATTTGTAAAGATCTTTTAGAGAGTTTTAAAATTGTGCTTTGGATCGTTAAAATCCGGATTGGAGATGCTTAATGCGATTCTAATAAGTCTTTGTTATATTCATATACTCCTGATGGTCAGCATCTCCAACCTCAGAAGTCGTTGCTTTAGTGCAAAAAGGCGACAATTGAGAATGTTTATCGTCCTCCTTCGGGAGAGTGATGTTCTGATTGTTGCCGAAGAGGAGGGAGCTGTGCATGGGGTTATAGTTTTTAGCCAAGTTCGTTTTGAAGTTGGACATTAGCTTTATTTTTCAAACGTTAATAAATGTATTTATTATCAGTTCGTTATATTATGATTTTCGATTAATTTGGCTAGACTCCAACTAACCCCGATATTATTATTAAAATTAATTACAGTTTTTATACAACGATCATTGCTCACTAAATTTAGCAAAAAATATAAGATGGTAATAATTAAGTTTACAGCTTTATCAACAATTATCCTCAAATTAATCCATATTAATTATGTGGCTCTAAACTTATTTATTCGTTAGTTTTTTTCTACTTTTCAGGAGGCTATTTTTTTTATTTTTTATTAAGGTCTGTAAACTAGAGAGCACTCGCTTTTCAATTTGTTCCTTGATCTCTCTTCTCATGTCGCAGAGGACAAGGAGCTATTAATTTGTTGGTTCCTTATCAAAGGTCTATAATTCCTATAACTCAATCTGAATTTTGTTCATGCTCTCGTGTATAGAATGTAACTCTTGGGATATCTATTTTTTTACGATTTCAAACATTTGCCTATTAGATATGTGGTATTTTGGCATCAAATTCTATCTGCCAATAAATGAAGATGCTGATTGTGGGCTATGAAATTATTTGGACACGATTGAGTGGGTCGGGCTTGCTGCTTGACTGATGCCTGACGAAGAGGGAGATTTTCTTTTTTAAATTAACTAATGTTTATCTAAGCTCGCTCTTTTTGAAGAGGTCTGAGTCATGTAGAGATAATCTCTGAGTTTCATTTTGGTTTTGCCACTGCTACTTTTCTCTTCAGTTTTATTGTCATCATTTTTGATAACTGACTCACACAACCTCCCAGTTTTTCTCAATTCAGTGACAGTTTTTTCTAATTAACTTTTTTGATTGAATGACTCTCCCATTAAGGTGATAGGACTATCAATCTCTATTTTTGAAGGATCCTTATCTTAGAAGGATGTATTAAAGCTTACATCGAGTAATAATTTGCTATTTTAAATCCATTGGGGTTTCTGTTTCTGATCAGAGATGCTTTTCATAAGCAATGAAGGAGGATTACCTAAATTTACTTGTGGCTGAAGAGAAATAATTTTATTATCAGACTCATCTTTTTTGTTTTGACTATTTTTAGAAACGAGTGAAGGATTACTGTTTCTGACACTCGCAGAAGAATACTTTGATGATGTTTCGTTGTTAATATTTTGAGAATCAAGAGTAGACCTAACATTTTTGACGATTGAATTGCCTGTATATTTTAAACTGATGACTGACTCTTTAAGACCTTCGCGATTGCTACTATGACTATAATTACCCTCGTTAAAGTCTTAATCCTTAAAGTGCAGGCTAATCACCGAATTTTATAAACTGGTGGCCTCTGCATGGTTTTTATCTTTGGGATTAATGACATTGATTTTGATATCATTTGTCTTCTTTTGCTCCGAAGGAGTATCTCTCGAAGGGAAAAATGCTAAAGTCGATGGGATCTTTTTCGTTTGGTTACTGATTCTCATTTTTATAATAATGCGATGCGAAGGATAAACTTTTATTTGATATCAATATGAAGGAAGTGATTAACTTTATTATTAAGTTTAAGCAATATGCGTGCCTACACCGAGTTTAAAGCAGTAAGGACAAGAAATATATGATTTAATGTTGCAAAATAATTTAGGTGATTTATATCCCTTTAGGTTATATTTGCAGATGATTGTAGTTTAGGAAAAATATAAATCCAGAGTGACACCCTTCCAAACAATATATTTTCCAATCAATTTAGTCATAATGCATATTTAAAATTTTAATGATAAATAGAAATATATCAAGACAATATAAAATTAATTCCGTCATTAAAGATACAATGAAAAGCGATAATCAACTATTGATCTATTCTTTTAATAGAATCAGATTCTATCAAGTCCAATAATTCATATTCATCATATACCATCCCTCCAATATATTTGATTATTAAATTTACCTTCATCAGGAAAATTAAAAATCAAAATTAACATTGCTTTGAACCTTTAAAAAATATTATTTTAATTCAGCAAGTACAATTGTTTTGTTGATGATCAAAAATCATGTGCCTTTAACATCTTTAACTTGAGATATTTAATAATTAGTTTTTCAATTCAAAGTCAATCCATGATCTTAAAATCAAAAACATTCTCGAATGGAAAACTGCTAACTCGGAAAAAATAGCTAGAGCATAGTGAGAGGGATAAATCAATCATTGAAATTAGTAACCATAGTAACTATTTAAAGATTCATCTATTTATGATTTGTCATTCATTACATCATCAAGTATTATGTCACAGCCGATGACCACTTCCACTGGAACTCCAGTTGACGACAATCAGAACTCTGTCACCGCTGGTACCTGGGGCCCCGTTGTTGTGTCTGATTTCCATCTGATTGATAAGCTAGCTCACTTTGATCGAGAGCGTATCCCTGAACGCGTGGTCCATGCGAAGGGAGCTGGAGCTCACGGCTATTTTGAAGTTACCAATGATGTTACCAAATTCACCAAGGCAAAGGTCTTTGATTCGGTTGGAAAGAAAACACCAGTATTCATGCGTTTCTCAACTGTAGCTGGATAAAAAGGAGCTCAAGATACAGAAAGAGATCCCAGAGGTAATTATTCTAATATTCAGGATTTGCTATCAAATTTTATACTGAGGAAGGAAACTGGGATATGACTGGAAACAACACACCTATTTTCTTCATTAGAGACCCACTAAAATTCCCAGATTTCATTCACAGTCAAAAGAAAGATCCTCGCACCAACCTGAGGAGTGGAACGGCAGCTTGGGACTTCTGGGGATTGACCCCTGAAAGCACACATCAAGTTACTATCCTGATGAGCGATCGCGGAACTCCTGACGGATTCAGGCATATGCATGGATTTAGCTCCCATACTTTCCGTTGGGTAAACAAGGAGGGTGAAGCCTTTTGGGTCAAACTACATTTCAGAACTAAATCAGGAGTAAAGAATCTCACCGCAAAACAAGCTTCCGATTTGTCTCTTGATCCTGATTATGCCATTAGAGACCTTGTTAATCACCTAGATTCTGGCAAAACTGCTGAGTGGGACCTTTCAATTCAAGTGGTGCCTTAAAAAGATGGTTTTAACTATAAGTGGAACATCTTCGATGTGACTAAAGTTATTCCTCATGGTGATTATCCTTTAATTCCTGTGGGTCGCTTGGTTATTAACAGAAATGTTGAAAATTATTTTGCTGAAACTGAGCAAGCTGCTTTCTCCCCAGGTCATCTTGTCCCAGGTATGTAGCCTTCCATCGATAAAATGTTGCAAGGAAGATTGTTTTCATATGGCGATACTCACAGACATAGACTTGGAGCTAACTACGATCAGATTCCTATCAACTGCCCTTATCGCACTAAGGTCAACAATACACAGAGGGACGGACCTATGAGAGTCAACAAAAATGGAGGTAAAATTAGCTATATTCAGGTTCAGGACCAAATTATGAGCCAAACTCCTTCAATAATGGCAATAACACCTTTACTTTCAACGAAGAAGCTCGCTACTCTCCCTACAGAGTAACCGGACTTGTTGCTAGACACAAGCCAAACCACCCTAATTGCGATTTTTCTCAACCTGGTGTCCTTTTCAGAAGGGTTATGTGTGAGACCATGAAAAAGAACACTATTTCCAACACTGCAGGCACCATGAAAGGAGTCAGTCGTTCTATTTTGGAAAGAGCCATTAAAAACTTCCACAAGGCTGACCCTGAATTCGGAGACGGTATCGCAAAAGCCCTTGGATTCCCATCTGTAAAATCCAGACTATGATCTGATCAAATTCCCAAAATACCTATGACTACAGATATTTACCAAATAAATTAGATTCATCAATAATGAAATCATATCTAAATTTAATTGACATTTCATTTGATGTACTCCAAAGACTCATCAATAAGTGCCATTCAGCAGTTTGCGATTTAGTTCTTTGTCAGCGGAGTGTCAGCAGCCATATCAAAAACAATCGCCTCACCCATTGAAGTCATCAAGATTCGTCTTCAGCTACAGCAGGCCTTACTCGAAAAGAAAACTCTGCTAAATCCTTATAATGGGATAATAGACTGCTTCAAACGCCTTTATCAGTAAGAGGGCCTAAGGGCTTACTACAAAGGCAATCTAATTAATGTGATTAGATACTTTCCCACCCAAGCCCTCAACTTCGCATTCAAAGATTACTACAAACGAAAATTCAGTAGTCTTACTAAGCATAGCAGCTTTTGGGATACACTCTTAACCAACGTATTTTGCGGCAGCATCGCAGGTGCATCCACTCAATTTTTTGTTTATCCATTGGATTACATTAGAACAAGACTTACCAACGATATCTTAATGGCTAAAACGGGAGGATCCACACGACAGTTTAACGGCATCTTTGACTGTGGTTTTAAAACATATGAATGGGATGGAATGCGTGGCTTATATCGGGGATTTGTTTGTTCTTGCATGATGATGATTGTTTACCGAGGCTTCTACTTTGGTCTCAACGACAGTATTAAACCCCGTATCTCACATGAAATCCTCGAAAACATGTTTTTCAACTTCTGCATCGGATATCTCATTACTATATCAGCTGGTACTTTGTCCTATCCTCTGGATACAATTCGCAGACGAATGATGATGTCATCCGGATAAAAACATCGCTTTACTAGTGCTAAAGAATGCGCTACTCATCTTTATCGCGAGCACGGTTTACGCTCCTTCTTCGGAGGAGTTGGTGCAAACATGTTGAGGGCAGTTACAGGAGCAGGGGTCCTAACAATTTACGACAAATTCCAATTAATATTATTCGGGCGTCGCTACTCCACCGGCGAAGGCGGTGGCTGATCTCAAGATAATACTTAATTCTTTGTATAATTAACAGCTATTGATCACAAAATATTGAAGATGCCGATTTATCAATGCCCCATAAGCTTGAATACTTTGAAGAAAGCGTAGCACATGGCTCCGCCTGCCATTCCCGAATAGATCAGTTATTTTCTCTTCATTACTACATTAATTAGCCAATACAATTGCCTCCAAGCACGATAGAAGTACCAAATCCAGATAAGAATGAATTGAAGCCATCTTATTTGCCTCGAACATGTTCAATCATGCATTCAAACAGTACAAATACTCCACCAAAAGAAGCGAATCCTTTGCTTGTGCCCTTCATCTTTCGCCAATCTTTTCTGAGAACAATAGCGGTGGAGCGACGTACTTTTCCGATTTAGATTTATCTCATTTCGACAGCATTCATGAACATTGCCATGACAAGTCCCATTGCTCCCCCAAGTACATAAGAAAACGCGGCCTTTCCAATGCAGTTTCCCTCCAACGCTCCAAGCGGGGTAGACTCTATATGGCTATTCGGTTACTATAAGGGTTATTCAAAGGCTTCAATTCCTCCATTATAATATTTATATCCTCAATTAAATTGATAGTGGTTTATAAAAAGTTAAGATAATCATTGAGAAACCATTTTAGTTCTAATCTCCTCATGTTCGAAGTAAGCCATCTCAATTTCTGGCTTATTATTCTGATTGTTCATTGTATTAGAATAGGAACGGTTTTAGGGATATTTCGGAGAAGAGTAATGGAAGAAAAATATTGTTGCTAGGATGCCCATGTGGTAGCAGACGAATACGAACAGCAGATTGAATATTTCATTGGTTAATTCGTTCTAAATTTCAGGGTAAATACGTCACTAAATCGACAAATGTTGACCTGAAATATTACAGATTGGATCAACACCATCAATTGACCCATGCAATTCAGTAAAATCCACACACGAAATCGAGGTAGTGGATTATTCTGTTGCTCTTAAGGCAGAGTTTAATCAAGCTTTTGCTTTTATTGTTTTTAGTGGGCAACACCCAATAGTGCGAAGAGAATGGCTGCAGCGAGACTGACAGCATTAGCGACCAAGAAAGGTGTATCTATATCCTATAAAAGTTACCCATACAAGGACTGTTCCTATCTAATATTGAATAAGCCAGAGCAACAGCTATGAGCAGCTGGAAAATAGTAAATCCAACGTAAGCAAGTCTCAAGTACTTCGAATGATTTAATTTCTGGTGATTTGATTCTATTAATTTTAGAGCTAACTTCAGAACAATTATTGAAAAATACGCATTGTAGAAATAACAATAAAGGAAGTTGAAGATAATGAAGTCTGAGTCGAATGAGGACGCAATTATTACTGAATGGCATCGTATTTACATGAAAGAGTGAGAAACATCAACAATGAAACGATAAAATAGAAGTTGAGGCGCCTCTCCTTGGCCAGTCGGTAGATCATTATGTACACCACACCTCCAAGCATGGCCAAACTGACAACAACCTCGATTAATTTGCTGCGTTACAAGAGACTTACATGATGCATAGTGAGCCGAAGTGTTACTGACAGGCTAGGAGACCAGTATTCACCATAGATTCTTAGCAATCTAATAGTATCACCAGCTGCCATTATAAATTAATTCATTATTTTAACTGCAAGATGAATCAATGCCATCTCAATTAAACTATGCAATTAGAATTTGAACAAAACCAATCAAATAGATTTGCGTTGACTCCAGTCATCCCGTCAATAAAACCAAATAATAGAAAAGTTAAGAGAAATGTAAGATATATTTTGCTTTGAATTCATTAATGAAACTACTCATAAATCATTATGAATAATAACGAACATAATCGGCAAGGAACACCCATGTACGACGCCCTCGAGTCTGAAAAGGAAAAATTTAAGTACGCGTCATTGTAGGCAGTTTGGCTCAAGGGAGACCTATTTCTTTCAGTACAAAGGAAGCCATGCAACACTTATATAGAAATCAGCTGGATAGCATTCTCCACTAAAAGGAAAAGCAGAAACATCTAGAAAAACTGAAACTATAAAACGATAAACGCGAGTTCAACGAACGGGCCGAACAGAGCAAGTAGGCTGAGAAGATGAAGTAAATCTCTTATAAGAATGTATTCGAGAATGTATTCAGTATTACAACATGCTCATGAATAATCAGGCCCAAAATCAATAAACGTATATCAGTCCCTTCTCCAAAAGAGATGCCATGAAAGATACCCTCATTAATCAGGGCCTCGAGGATGAACGAAAGCGAGATAAGTTATTAGAATTGGAGATACGAAAGAAGGATCAAGAGAAGCGAATGCAATATAAAAATGAACTGCTCGGTCAGATTGAGGATAAGCGAAAGAAATAATACATAACCAAGCACGAGGATTTGCAATAGAAAGAGAAGTTTCAGAAAAATTCGAAGTTGCCTTAGGAGATCAATCGATACGAAAAAGAAAAGAGGAAGGAGGAGCATTAGAGGTATAGATAAGACCTTGACAAGATAAGGCAGTTTCGCAGTCAATCCCAAAGCGATACTGGCGTCAGTAAAATTCCTGAAGGTTTTCATAACATTCTGACAAACCCCTTACCGTATAATATTCAAAATCCTTACCTTCTTAAAGAAATGGGGATGTCCAAGAATCATTCATACCTCGCCATGAAAGGAGAGGAGAACTTAAAACTATGATAGTTTATCATTAATTATCGCTCCTTAATAAAGCTAGTTGATTAGTAAAGATCGAAGCATCTCTTAAAAATATTATCTATCTAATTAATAAGTAAAATCATGGGAATCAAAGCTTTATCATCTTTCTCTTGTACTCTAAAAATCGATTAATGTCCGCCAGAACTTATTTTATGAATCTCTTCTTTTTACCCACTCCTGCTCGCTCCTGCACTCCTTTGAGCAATTCCATCAATCCTAATTGGACAAAGTTTTTATCGAATTGTTAATTGGAGTAAATATCGAAGAGAGTATCGATCGTTTGAGCCCGCCATTCCTACAGCTACAAATAGGGGATATTTAATATCAAATTTTTTAGGATTACGCCAATTCGCAGGTTTTATTATGCTGTTACTTTTCCTTTTTCAGGGTTAAAATGAATTGAATATAATTCTAGCAGAGATATCCAG
>Ga0302185_10002332_pt1 | contig 12566 bp, 8 predicted proteins | sample II_Bog_E1_1_FD_200231 | JGI IMG/M metagenome (GOLD analysis project Ga0302185, IMG submission 200231) | Peat permafrost microbial communities from Stordalen Mire near Abisko, Sweden - II_Bog_E1_2 | ecosystem: Environmental > Terrestrial > Soil > Wetlands > Peat | place: Sweden: Abisko, Stordalen... | reverse complement strand
ATACTTCCTTCGCTCCAAACAATGAATAAAAAAAGCCGGACCGTTTTGGCGGTCCGGCTTTTTAAAAGTATGAACTGCCCGTAACCGGACAATCCCCCTTTTCCCCTTACTTGCTCTTAACTGCTGTGGCAGGAACTGGCGCGCTCTTTTGAGCACAAGCGCCGAGGGTAAGAGTAGCTGCTGCGAGAGCAACAACTGCTGCGATCTTGGTGATGGTCATGGTATAATTTCGCCTCCTTTCTGTGCTGGTTGCATTAAGTAAACTTACGAATTAGAGCCGTTAGGACAAAGCAAAATCCTGAATTCTTTTTATTTCCCCTGTTTTTCCATTTTTAGGGGAAGGTATCACTCTGTGATTTCAACAAGATCACCCACCGAAACTAGGTCAAAAAGTTCGATCATATCAAGATTCCGCAGGCGAATACATCCATGGCTGGCTGGTGTTCCGATCAGCTCCTCCTGATTGGTTCCATGAAAGTAGATATAGCGTTCATGGGTGTTGCTGTTTTCTGGATCAAGTCCATCCAACCAGAAAATACGACTCAAAATGAGATCCTCATCCCCTCCCTGTTGCGCAAGAATTCCGGTGCTGCTCCGGCCTTTGAAGATCATCCAGGCGGGCTCTCCAACTCCGATTTTCTCGGCAATCCGAAACCGACCCGTCGGGGTTCGAAAACTCCCTTCTTCACATCCCAAACCAAATCGGGACGTTGAAATGGGGTACTGTTTGATGTGTTTTCCCTGCTGATCCAGAAGTTCAAGCTGCTGAAGGGAGACTTTGGCCACGAGATGAAGCGGTCTGAGACGGTTCGCCATGCATGGATGCTTGCAGACTCTGCGAAGAAAAGACAATGATTACCCTTCGCCATCATGACAACGACAGCCATGCAGACAACCAGCCCCACACCAAAGAATATCGCCATTGTCGGTGCCACTGGTGCCGTGGGAATTGAAATGCTCCGGGTTCTTGAACGGAGGAATTTTCCAGTAGCCTCCCTGCGCCTGCTTGCTTCTCCCCGTTCAGCAGGAAAGAAACTTGCCTTCCGTGGAGAGGAATTCCTTGTTGAGTCCCTGACGCCCGATTCATTCGAGGGAATCGATATAGCCCTCTTTAGTGCCGGAGGAGGTATTTCCAAGGAATTTGCCCCTTATGCAGTTAAGGCAGGAGCCGTGGTTGTCGATAACTCGTCGGCTTTCCGTATGGATCCAAAGGTTCCGCTTGTGGTTCCCGAGATCAACGGTACTGACGTCGCGGCGCACTCCGGTATCATTGCCAATCCCAACTGCACCACAGCTATTTCGCTCATGGCTCTTCATCCATTGCATCAGGCATTTGGCCTCTCAAGGGTCATTGCCTCCAGTTATCAGGCTGTCTCGGGAACAGGTGCACGCGCCATTGAGGAACTGAGTGATCAGGTAGCCTCGATTTCCTTGGGGAATCCCGTGCTCAAGGATGTTTACCCTCATCAGATTGCTTTCAATGTCCTTCCTCATGTTGATTCCTTTCTTGAAGACGGTTACACCCGCGAGGAAATGAAGATGCAGTTTGAAGGACGCCGTATTCTTCACCTGCCGGGCTTTACAGCCTCGGTGACCTGTGTGCGTGTGCCTGTTTATCGGGCTCATTCCGTGGCCATCACGGCGGAATTTGAAAATCCTGTTTCCCTGGAAAAAGCCCGCGAAGTGCTCAACGCCGCTCCCGGCGTCCAACTCAAGGACGATCCTGCTTCAGCCACTTATCCCATGCCCATCGAAGTGAGCGGGAAGGATGATTGCGAGGTTGGTCGCCTTCGGCTTGATTGTGCTCTTCCCAATGCCTTGACCTTTTGGATCTGCGGCGACCAGCTTCTCAAGGGAGCAGCTCTCAATGCCGTTCAGATTGCAGAACTCTTGTAACCTGCTCCTCCTCATGCCGACCTACGAATACGAATGCAGAAAGTGCAAGAAAGGGTTCGAGGCATTTCAGTCGATGAAGGATGAGGCCTTTAAGACATGTCCCAAGGATAAGTGCCAAATGAAGAAATGGGGGAAGGGAGAGGTAAAACGCCTCATAGGAAGAGGCGCAGGACTGATCTTCAAAGGATCGGGATTCTATATCACGGATTACCGAAGCGAAGGGTATAAGAGCGCAGCAAAGAGTGATTCAGCCTCTGCTGCACCTGTCGCTCCCGCCAAAACTGAGTCGACTCCGACCAAGGTTGATAAAAAGCCCTCCCCAAAAAAGGATTAGGGAACAGACTCCTGATGCCCACTTTGTGATGTAGTGTTATCCAGGGATACTCTTCAAACCCATGCGTAGGATCTCCCTGATTGTCGCTTTTGGGATCACCCTTTTTTTTCCTGGGAGGGCTCAGACAAAACCACTTTCCATCTCTCCCGATGGAGCGTTTTCGCTGAATGGCACATCCTCTAGTCTCAGCGAACGGTTTTCAAGGAGACTTTCCGGCTTCGAAAAGCAGTTCGAACAACTTACTGACTATCCTTCCAGCGGTGCTCCACCTGTGGTTGTGGTGCTTCATGACGAAAATGACAACTTTCAGGATCGTGCCTCTCTGAGTGTTGACTCCGTGGAAGGGAGCCTTCCTAAAATCCAGGTTGATTTCTCTCCAGGGGAACTCGATTCAGGAGCGGTTTCATCGACACTGGCTCAAGCAATCCTTCTGCGTCAATATTACAACGGAAAGAGTCCCACTGCCGGATCACGGATCGTCGAGTTTCCAGAATGGCTGCTGCACGGGCTTGGGAAATTATCCGAGCCGGAAGCCACGTTTGCCGTGATTCCAGCCTCGTATCTCCGTGGAGGAACACCACCTTCCATCCCTGATTTGCTGCTCCAGAAGGCCCCCTCTGATTCAAATACCCTCCTGCTCGATATCTATGACACAATGACCGCTGAACTAGTCAGTGCAGGTCTGAAAGGCGATGGTGGTGCCAGGGAGATGAAAAAATGGATTGGAGTCTTTGATCCCAATTCTCCAAAGCGTCCTCCTTCCAGTTGGCCGCCTGGGTGGCCGATGGAGTCTGTGGAACGCCGGTGGCTGCTACTCATGGCCGAAAAATCCGGGGAAGATTCCGGCGTGGTTTCCATGCTCAGCTTGGAGGCAACTATTGAGGGGTATGATGAGATATTGAGCGAAGTATCAACTCCAAATCATTCCCTTGCTCTGCTCAAAAAGGAAAAAGGGGCTCTCTATCTGATCAACCAACTCTCAACACGGCTTATAGCCCTCAGGCTACGAGCAAACCCCTTGTCTGATTCTCTATTGGATGAGTCAATTCAGCTTTGTGCCAACTTTAAGAAATTTTCCGAAAAGAAAATTGCTGAAAGTGAAAAAAAGCTACTCTCACTACGCGCAGAGACAGTCAGCCGTTCCCAGGCGATTGATTCCTATCTCGATTGGTTTGAAGCAACGAAAGTTCCTTTCAAAAGCGGTTATTTTAATTCCCTGCTCAGAACAAATGATAGGCAGGTGCAAAAAGGCCCGATCGGACACTATCTCGATACAGTCGAACAGAGGGGCTGGTAAACTCCTAGCTAACGGGAGTGTTAGAATGTGTTCTTTCTATCAGGTTGTTTGAGGAGAATGTGGACTATCCTCAGCTATTAAATCATGAAAAGAAATCCTAGCATTTCTCTCTCTACGCTTCATTTTACGGCGCATCTTGGGAACGAGGGAAGTCATCATCCATCCAAGGAGTAATCCCCCGGCGATGATGACAGCTGGTTCGGGGACAGGGACGAGTTGAACACCACTACCATCAAAAGTTGCAGTACCTAAGAAGGAACCGTTGGTTCCATAGAAACTGATATGGGAAAGCTCTGTGGCATTAAGTGATCCCAGTCCGGCTAAATCAATAAGGGCTGTTGTTGTCCCTCCTCCAATGATTGTTCCTGAAGCTTCTGTTCCACTCCAATCCAGGATCGTGAGAGTGTTGGTAAGAAGGTAAGAGGCGATAATGCTGTTAAAGTCTAGAGCCGTATTTCCGGTTAGCTTTGAAAAATCAATGGTGCTGTTGGCAGTGAGAGTCAGTGTGCTGAAGCTATTGGTGCCAGCACGGGTTGTGGTTCCTCCTCCCGTGGAAATCGTCCCGCCATTGAGCGTCAGGGCCGTGTTGGTGGTGGTTTGGCCGTTTCCGCCCAGAAGCAGCGTGCCTCCGCTATTGACCACAATATTGGTGGAGGCAAGTTTACCAGTTGTCCCCAGACTCAAACTTCCCCCGTTAGTTGCGATGGTGGTGGTCCCTGTATAAGTATTGGTACCGGAAAGAGTGAGGGCTCCCGTATCGATCTTAGTGAGCGACCCATTTGTGCCGGAGATCGTACCGGACAAAGTCAGATTATTGTTTGTTGCCACGTCAAGAGTTGCGGTTGCGTTACTGGCAATAGTGAACGCATTGGTAACGGTGAGTGTTGCGAGTGAAGCAATCGTGGCATTGGAAGCAAAGGCCACCGTTCCCGAGCCCATAGCATTATTATTACTGATGGCGAGTGTGCCTGATTGAAGGAAGGTTCCTCCGGAGTAGTTGTTGCTTGCGGCAAGGGTCTGCGTGCCGTTCCCGTTGACAATCAGCGAGATCGAACCACTTCCCTGATTGATCGTTCCGCTATAGAGGTTGGTGGTTCCGGTCACCGTTGAGAGTGTGAGCGTGGAACTTCCGGTCGTTGAATTGGTGATGATTGCATTGGTGCCTCCGCTGAGTCCTTCCACCGAGGCATTGAATCCATTGAGATTCAGTTCGGGGATGTCGGCGTTCGCGTTTGTTCCAAAAATCAGTTGGGAGGAGGAGGGGAGAGCTGCATTATTCGAGATGATCAGTTCGGAAACATAACCTGAGGAACCGCTGTACCAGTACGGATTGTTGGTGGTACCAATCAGCGTTGGGCCGAGGTAGTTATTGGATCCGGCCAGAATGACGGTGCCCCAGTCCCAGGAAATGCCAAGGCCGTTGGAGACCGATCCCCCGGTAATGTTCCCGTTTACAGTAACACCGCCCGTGTTCTGCCAACCCGCGTCGATGTAGCCACCATTGGTTCCTAAGACGATCGTGTGTCCCGCACCAACTGTAAGGACGGAGTTGTTGTTAAATAATGTTCCAGCATTGAGATAGAGCGTGTTGGTGGCGTTTCCCAAAGCGGAGTCGCTGGTCATTTGCAGCGTGGCATTGTTCACCGTCACATTGCCGGAAAAGGTGTTGGATGCGGAAAGGTAAGTCCATCCTTGGCCGTTTATAAAATTTGTAGTTCCGTAAGTTCCGGTGATGATGAGATTGCCGTTGCCGGAAATTGTATTACTGACGGTAATAGTATCACTTTGGTAAAAGGAAAGAGTGGCGTTGTTGGAGAGTACGACAGAACCGCTTCCCAAGGACTCTCCCGTCCCGCCATTGCCGACTTGCAGCATTCCTCCGCTTACCGTCGTGGTTCCGGTATAAGTGTTGGATGCGGTAAGGATGAGAGTTCCCGTGCCAGACTGGGTAACTCCCCCTGTCCCCGTCACAGCTCCGGTGATCGTTGTATTATTGCTGCCAATCACCTGCAAATAAGTTTCTCCTGTAACGCCTGTCAACTGAAGATTGGCTCCGTTGGCATTCAATGTTACTCCGTAGGAGCTCCCGACTGCTGTCAAGGTGCCCATGCTCAGGGTATCGCCAATACTCGATCCGGTGACATTGATTGTCGTGTTTGCCACTTGGAAGCCGGTGGAGGCAATAGAGATGGTGTTGTTGCTCCCGGCTGACGTGAGACTACCCACATTGAAAGTAACCGTTGACCCTGCAGTTCCGAGACTTAGGCCATTGCCACCTACGAAGTTTAAGCTGCTATCGGAGAGAAGGGAAATGGTAGAACCATTCTGAAGCAGCAAAGCACTAGTGGAGACAGCTCCTGAGAGCGCGAAGGAGTTAAGGCCAGTCGTATTGCTGCTATTGGCTTGGAGTTCTAGCGTTGCTCCGTTGCCAACAACTGTGTTGTTAGCCGTCCCACCCGGCCTGCTGGAGTTGTTACCAGTAAGAATGGTTGTTCCAGCGTTGAGCGTGAGGGCTCCAGTAAAGGTATTATTGGCAGTCAGTGTGTTGGTGCCACTCCCGGTGAAAGTGAGAGCGCCAGCACCGGAAATCACTCCCGTATTGGTGAGGGTGTAGCCACCGTTATTTTCTGTAGCCGTGACGCCCGTATTGATCACCTCCGCATTGGTAATACTCAGATTGTTCAATGCCGCCAGGGTACTGTTGCTAGCATAGGTCACTGTCCCAGTCCCGAGGGATGCATTATTACTGATTGCAAGGGTGCCGGCATTCAGCGTGGTTCCTCCGGAATAGCTGTTGCTTGATGTGAGTGTTGCGGTGCCTGTGCCGCTGATGGCCAGACCGCCGGTGCCACCAATCGTGCCGCCGTAGCTTGACGACGTGTTAGTTGCATCCGCAATGGTGAGAGTGGCCGAGCCGAGGGTCACGGTACCGGCACCGTTAAGTCCCGCCACGGTGTTGTTGAAGTTCGTAATGGAGAGTGTCGCTGCATTGGAGATGTTCAGGACTGAATTGGAACTCAGGGCATGAATCGAAGAGGCCTGCAAGATTCCCACAGCAATCGTTGTCGGTCCTGAGAAGCTGTTACTGCCGCTGAGAGTATCAGTGGTTCCCGAATCCTGAGAGGAGATAGTCAGCGAACCTGCTCCGGAGATGTTCCCAGAATAGGTGAGGGCATAGGTGGAGGGATTGGTCAAGGTAACTCCCGCTCCTGCAGCGAGCACGGTTGCATTAGTGATGGTTATTCCACCACTGGCAAGTGACCTCATCAGTGTATTGTTGCTCGCAAAAGTGATGGTGCCTGTACCAAAGTCATTGAATCCATTCACGCCGAACTGCACCTGTCCGCCATTGAGTAAAGTGCCACCCGAGTAGGTGTTGTTTCCGCCGGGATTGAGTGTTATCTCGGCATTGGTTCCCGAGGTTAGGGAAAGAGTGCCTGTTCCTGAGATAAAGCCAGCAATGACTAGTTCTTTTGTGGGAGAGGTGCCAGCGCCTGCATCGAATGCTCCGATCACCCCGCTCGCAATCACGAAATTGTTATTCAGTGTCTCCGTCGTTGTGGTTCCGTTGAGAACCGTGCTGTTGGAGGCGAAGGTCACCGTTCCTGTGCCAAAGGCACTTCCGCTATTGGCAGCTACCGTGCCCCCGTTGAGAATCGTGCCACCGGTGTAGGTGTTGGTTGCCGTCAGTACCGTGGTGCCGCTGCCTGCGATGGCGAGTGTCCCCGATCCTGAGATCACCCCGCTGTTGGTCACATTAAACCCGTTGTTGTTCACTGTTGCCGTCACCCCGCTATTGATGACTTCGGCATTGGTTAGGGCCGTGAGAGTGGTCAGAGCCGTCAGCGTTCCATTGCCACTGTAGGTCAGCGCTCCAGTACCAAGGGAGGCATTGTTGCTAATGGCGAGCGTGCCGGCATTCAGCGTTGTCCCACCTGAGTAGGTGTTGGCTGCAGTGAGTGTCGTGGTACCGCTGCCGCCCTTTGTGACTCCCGTTACCGAGATGATGCCGCTAATGAGAGTGTTTCCTGAACCGGCGTTGGTCAAATTATAGGCTCCGCTAACATTGCCTAGAATGGAGAGAAGGCTTGTGGAATTGTTGGTCCACCCTTGATTGGCCACGAGGGCAATGGCGATATTGGAGGAAGTGTTGCCGATAGTCACAGCCCCATCTGTCGAGGCCACAACAATACCATATTGACCGAGGTTCAGCGTATTGGTGGTGGAACTGGATGAATTAAGTGCTGTCGTCAACGTGTTATTGGAGAAGATCAAGCCTGCGGCAGTTTGAGTGTTTGACAGGGTGACAATTGTCGTGGTGTTTGCAACACCGGACCTCGAACTATTAAAAACCGCTACATCATTGGTTACCCAAGTCGTGTTTCCGCCAGTTCCAGCAGCGGTGGTATTCCAACCGTTTGTACCCCAACTTAAGCCGCTATTGGTATTCCAATAAAGTTTTGTCTGAGCGTGGGCGACAGGAGAAAAAAAGAGGTTCGCAGCAATGATCATGAGAATCCCTGCGGCTCTTTCCAAAATACGGCTACACCTCGAACAATTCGACCAGTCTTGTTTTAAGATAGGGAGAACAGACTCAGAAAAGTCGCGTTTAAAACTGGAAATATTCGAGTTCAATAAATATTAATAAAAGCGTGTACATTATATTCTATTATACCTTGGTCAATAGTCAACTTGAAAAAAGCCATCAATAAAGCTGTATTCCGGCGAGTTCTATCAACCTATACCTAAGTGTTTCAGTAGGTAAGACAACTCTCCCATCTCAAATGTTCAAATTGAGAACGAAGGAAACTCTCTCTTGGCGCGTCTAAGAAAAATTCTAAGAATCAAGAGGTTCGGATTCTAAGACCCGCTCTATTCGCCATCGTTGGGGCAGCAAGGAAGTCATCATCCCTTCGAGGAGTAATCCACCCACAATGATGAAAGCTGATTCGGGAACGGGAATGATCTGAATGCCGCTGAAAACACCAGTTCCTAAAAATCCACTATTGGTGGTTCTTCCCTTATAGAAACTGATGCTGGCTAGTTCAGAATTGTTCAGAGAGGTATTGGTAACCAGAAGCTAAGTTGCATTCGTCCCCACCGGGGTGCCCCAGTTGAGCAAACGCCGCCGCCCGAGGTTTCCCAGTAGTTTATCGTCTGAGTACGTGCTGACTCTGAAAAAAACAACGTGTCAGCGGTAGCAATAAGAGGATACGCCCTCAATGCACCAGGAATGTCCAAAAAATCATCCCTCAAGAAACGGCTCCCTGCTCCAGCGGAACAGATCAATTTTTCCCCACTTTCAACTAGCCTGGAACGCGTTTTCATTTTTCGCCTTTGAGACTCTTTATGATTGAGCCGGAAATCCCTAAAATAAAAATGCCTTCAGGCTGTCCGGTTCGTAAGGGAATAACCCCTTTATCGCACCCATCAAAAGCCACTTGTTGGTATCACAAGAGCCCCTGAAAAATTCCACGCATCGGGCACTTGCATCAGCGACTCTCCCCTTTATGATTAAAACATGCTTTCACTCACCCGAGGCGAACAACTCGTGCTGGTTCTCATGCTCTTTGCACTGACAGCAGGAGCAGGGATTCGTCATTTTCGTCTCATGAACTCCCTGCCTCAGGAAAATTCCTTGGGTTCGGTAACCCCACACTAGAAAGATATTTTAATTTAACGACTTGTGAAAGTATCAGGATTCAACGAAGCCGTGGCAGAAGCTGTCGAGAAAGACGCTCAATTCCGTCCCGAGGGATATCAATTCCTGAGGGAGTCGCTCGAAGCCATTATTAAGAAACGCAGCAAGGGAAAGCAGGTTCAACCGATTTCCCAGCATGTGACGGCCACCGAACTACTGGAGGGGTTCCGCAAACAAGCTCTCAAGGAGTTTGGACCGATGACCACCACGGTGCTTGATTACTGGGGAATTCATTCGTGTCAGGATATCGGGAAAATGGTTTTTCATCTGGTGGATGCCGGGGCCTTTGGCAGGACAGAAGATGATCATCCCGATGGATTCACTCAGGGGTTTGATTTTCATGAGGCCTTTGTGGCACCCTTTCTTCCTCCCATTGACCAATCCGCGACCACTGATACCACGACATCACAAGCTTCTCTTTTTAACCCATGAACCGCCTTATTTTTCTGATGACTCTCTCCGCCATACTCCATTCTCAGCCATTGAATGCTTCGCCAAAAAATCCGGAACATCCCGCCACCGTCTCCTCGGAAACTCTTGATTCCGTGGTCAGCAGACCCCAATTATTTACTTATCCAAACGGTCTGACATTAATCGTGGAAGAGGATCACTCTGCGCCCGTCGTGAGCGTCCAGGCATGGTGCAAGACAGGTTCGATCCATGAAGGTAAACTCCTTGGTGCCGGACTCTCCCACATTCTCGAGCACATGCTCTTCAAGGGGACTACTTCCCGGGCGCCCGGCGTGATCGCCAGTCAGGTGCAGGACCAGGGTGGGTATATCAATGCTTACACCTCCTATGATCGCACGGTTTTCTGGATTGATGTTCCGGCCAAGGGAGCCTCGCTGGCGCTCGACATTCTCTCCGATGCCATGATGAACGCGACATTACCTCCTGAGGAATACACCAAGGAGCAGGAAGTCATCCGCAGGGAGTTTGCCATGGGTTACGATAACCCCGACCGGACTGCATCACTACTCCTCTTTAGCACAGCCTATCATGTCAGCCCCTTCAAGGAACCCGTGATAGGCCACCTCGATATTTACAACAAACTCAACCGGGAGAATGTGTTGGAGTATTACAAGCGTCGCTATGTTCCCAACAACCTTTGCTTTGTGGTTGTCGGCGATGTTGATGCCAATCAGATCCATGATCAACTGGGGGCCTATTTCGAAAAATATCCCCGTGTTGCTCTGGAGCCAGTTACGGTGTTAGAGGAGCCACCGCAACTAGGGAAACAGGAAGGGCGCGATTTCTTCCCGACTGATCTGAGCAGGATAAACATTGCCTGGCGTGCTCCTGGTGCCACGAGTCCTGATGCGCCTGCTGTCGATGTGCTTTCCTCCGTGCTCGGTGCCGGAACCAGCTCGATCCTCAACACCGAAGTGCGTGAGAAGAAGGGCCTCGTCCACCAGATCGGGGCTGGACTCTACACCCTGACTCCAACCCAAGGATTGATTTACATCGGGGCGATTGCCGATCCAGCCAAGCGCGATGCTGCGGAAAAGGAGATTCTTGCCCAGGTGGACCGCGTTGCCAGAGAGGGCATCACGGACGCAGAACTCGCCAAGGCGAAAAAAGGGATGCTTTCCAGTCACTACAACACACTCAGCACCATGCGCGGACGAGCTACCGACTATGGTGATGGATGGTTGATGACGGGCAATCCCGAGCAGGGGAGGCGTTACCTCGAGGCCATCGAACGAGTGACCCCGGCTGATGTGCGTCGCGTGGCGGCACAATATCTCAAGGAAGATGGATTGACAGTCACATCGCTGGACCCAATCGGAGAGAGTCAGACCACGGCAGCTCCTGCAACTCCTCAAAAAGTAAGCGAGGTCAAGAAAGTGGAGCTGAGCAACGGTCTGCGCGTGCTTGTTGGCGAGGACAAGCGTCTCCCGCTGGTTTCAATCAGCGCTGCTTTCCGCGGAGGTCTTCTAAGTGAAACTCCGGAAGACAACGGCATCTCTTCGCTTCTGGCCAGCACGATAATCAAGGGGACAAAGACACGAACCGCCCAGCAGATCGCTGAATCGGTCGAACATCTCGGCGGATCAATTGGCTCAGGTTCAGGGAACAACATCGTCTCCGTTTCCGTCGAGGTGATGAAGGATGATCTTCCCTTTGGGATGCAGCTTCTCTCGGATGTTTTGGAGAACGCTACATTCCCGGAGCGTGAGGTCACCTTGGAAAAAGATTCACAGATCGCGGCAATCAAGGCCGAGGATGATCAGATCACGTCGGTCGCCCGGAATCTGCTCAAGCCACGACTCTACGGAAATCATCCCTACGCTCTCCGAAATAATGGCTCTCCGGAAACCGTCGCCAAACTTTCACCCGATCAACTCAGAAAGTACCGGGATCAGTTTATTGTCGGCCGCAACGGCGTTCTCTCCGTTTTTGGTGATGTGAAGAGCGAGGAAGTAATCGCTCTCGCGAAAAAATACTTTGCCTCACTTCCCCCAGGGGAAAGCGCTTTGGTGACCCCACCGGTTTCAGTACCGCTCTCCGCTTCCGTCGAGATTTCGGAGAATCGCCCCAAACAACAAGCAGTCATCATGAAGGGATATCTCGGCACGACGATTGATGCCGCAGACAAACCTGCCCTGGAACTTATTGAAGAGGCTTCCAGCGACCTCGGATCAAGGTTCTTTGTCCGAATTCGCGAGAAACTCGGCTTGGCTTATTTCGTGGGAGCTTCGAACTCCGCCGGACTTGCGCCGGGAGCCTTTGTCTTCTACCTCGGTACAGATCCAAAGAAAGTCGATCTCGCGCGTCATGAATTTGATGATGAGATTTCAAAGCTGGCAAACGATGGCCTGACTCAGGTCGAACTTGATAGGGCAAAGTCAAAACTACTTGGCGCGGAGGCTATTCGGAATCAATCCAGCGCAGCGCTTGGTGGGCTTTGCGCGACCAATGAACTCCTGGGACTCGGCTATGACCACGACAAGGGCCGGACACACGAAATTGAGAGTGTCACGCTTGATGACATCAAAAAGGTTGCGCAGAAATACTTCCGTGATGGCAAGAGCGTCGAGGTCATCGTCGGACCTCCCGTCAAAAATACCGCCCCCCTTCATCAGCCCTGATGGAGAAAAAGGCTGTTAGCAGTTTAGGCTGTAGGCTATTAGGTCGGAAGACCGAGAAGAAAAACTATAAATCAGAGCATCAGAAGTCAGCCCTCAAATCTACGACCTCTACACTTGCTTCCATTTCATGAGTTCCAGATTATTCCAATTCTTCTCTCAGCGTCTCCGCGCCTCTGCGCGAAAAACTTCAGACTCTCCCAATTCAGAACCTACAGTCTCATACCCTAACCCCTAATCACCTATTAC
>Ga0302185_10002331_pt1 | contig 12567 bp, 15 predicted proteins | sample II_Bog_E1_1_FD_200231 | JGI IMG/M metagenome (GOLD analysis project Ga0302185, IMG submission 200231) | Peat permafrost microbial communities from Stordalen Mire near Abisko, Sweden - II_Bog_E1_2 | ecosystem: Environmental > Terrestrial > Soil > Wetlands > Peat | place: Sweden: Abisko... | reverse complement strand
TGCCTGTTGGCGTACTTCGTCACTTATCGTGACTCCTGTTTCTCTTCTTTTTCTTTTCATTTTATCTGTGTTAAAGTTAGTGATTGTTAACTTTGACACAGTTTAGATTACGCCCTCTTTCCCTTTGCTGGATTTGTTGTTGATACTTAGCGACACCCTGTTCTACATATGCTGCTCCTTTTGTTAGAAGATTATAAAATGCTTCCGCCAGTTTCCGGGCACCTGCCTTTATTGCTATCTTACTGTCTTTTTTTGCTTTTAAACGTCTCATAAATGCGCCTATTGCAATATGCTTGCTATTGAGCAAACCCTGAGCAATACTTCTAAATATCTGCCCTGCTTTGCTCCCATTGCGCATTTTTATTCGTCGTTGCATTTTTCCACTTTGGTTGCATATTGGTGCTAACTGGCACCAACTAACAAAATGCTTGATTGTTGGAAACCGCTCCATATCTGTGCCGACCTCTCCTAAAAGCCGCAATAGCGTATAATCATTAACCCCTGACAAACTATTGCCATCAACACCATAAATGTTCAGTAGTTTTTGATGCAGGTCTGTAATTTTAGGTTGATGATGGCGTACAAGTTTTGGTGCAACTTTACCTTCTACAAAAGATTTCCCTTTTTGCAGTTCGTCCAACAGTTCTTCTATCTTTTTATCTATAGTAATGATATGTTGCTGATGCAGTTTCCACATATATAGATTTTGGGCAAGCAGAAACAGCCAACTTTCATTATAATTACCTTCCAGTGCTTTAATTACTTTTTCTGCTTTGTTATCTATTATCCTGCTATCGCATAGCAGTAATAGTTTGCCAGGATCCCTCTCGCCGTCAATAATGGCCTCTATGAGCCTAATCCGCTCGCTCCATGTATTTGTGATAAAACAGTTGTGAGTTTTATATTCATTAACTCAAGACACTTTTGCATTTTATTTACATAAGCACTTCCCATACTAATAATATCTTCCCTTTCTCTGACCATCATGCGGAGTTCCTTTAGTTTACCTGATGGAACATAACTCTGCCGTACCAAGCCTGCTGAAAATACCTTTTGTATCCAACGGCAATCTTTAGGATCGGTTTTTCTTCCTTTTACTTGTTTTACTTCTTTAGGATTAACAAGACAGACCTCTAATCCGGCCTGTTCCAAAAGCTCGTAAAGTGCTATCCAGTATACGCCGGTTGCTTCCATACAGACCCGTTCTATACCCCATAATTGCAAGTCTGATACGCATCGTCGATAATCTGCTGTAAAGGTTTGATATATAAATACCTCTATCCCATCAGGAGAAACAAATATTTTTTCTGCGCCAATATCAATGGCCGCTGCTCGAGCATTTACCTGCTCAAATGTGATTACTTTTGCCATAAGTTTTTGTTTTAAAAAGCAGCCCTCGGCTCAAAGAACTTAACATTAAGGCATACTGCCAAACGGGAATACTGCGGATAACAGTATCACCAAAAATTGATGGACGGTTCTTTGAAGCAATACTCAGCGGCAGGTAACGACACTAAAGCAAGAGAGTGCTATATTGCCTTGGGTTGCTTTTGCCTTGCAAATATCCGTATTGTCATTGGAGGTTGATTGTAGCATCGCTAAATAGAAGCTCAGCATGACAAACTCGAAGATTGCTTTGTCGCAGCCTCGCTTCAGGCTATGCTTTGCTACTCGCAATGACGCCTGTTGTGTTAAGTGTGTTTTAAAAGTACAATTGGATTGCAGGTTACACCAATAGATTATTGATATTTTTTAACTGGTCGGGGGCTAGTATTTGCGCCAGTTGCACGTCGGGTATGTTGCGTAGTTCGCTTACTATGCTCAGAGCATCATCTTCGGGGTTGGCTGTTTGTATCAGCCACAGATAGTCGAGCTGGCGGGTTTCGGGCAAGAGTGATTCGTTGCCGTTTTTCAGTTTATAGAGCAAGTATTTATGGCTGCTGTTGGGCAGGTGGTATTGATAAATGGGGAAGTAGTATTTACTGTCTTTTTTTTGCAGGCATAAATTCTGGTCGGGGTCACGCAGAAAGTTGATGTCAAAATGCTGGTTGAGTATCCAGCAAATACGGTATCCCTGCTGTGCAGTGCTGATGCCGATCATGGCGGTGTCTTCAAAAAAATCGTCCTGCATCGCGGATGTATCCAAAACTAGCTTTGCCATAGGTGTCTTTTTTTGCTTTTAATGATCAAAGGATAAAATTGCACCCCATTATACAGACGTAATGTATTGCGTCCATGATATAGAGATGCAATACATTGATCCGTGAAGTAGAGATGCAAGGTATTGACCCCATGGAGTGGAGGCAATGCATCGATCCCATGAAGTAGAGATGCAAAGCATTGACCCTATTAAGTGAAGGCAATGCGTGAACCCTCATTAAGTGGAGGCAATGCATTGCGTCTCTACCCGGACCACTAATATCCGAACAAACAATTGGTTTAAAAAATCATTTTCATCCCTTAAGCAGTATACTTTGCGAGATATTAATGATTTTCTTAAAAAATACCACTTCAAATTTCCTACATAATTGTATATTTCCAAAACAAATTATACAATCATGACTTCCGGACTAATTATTTTGGGCTTGATCATCGTTTTCCTGGTGATGAGTTTTGTTACTGTGCAGCAGGGTACAGTGGCAGTTATTACCGTGTTCGGTAAATTCAGACGGATACTACATCCCGGTTTGAATTTCAGGATACCTTTCATAGAGCAGATATTTAAACGGATATCTTACCAAAACCGCTCGATGGAGTTAAAGTTCCAGGCGATATCGCAAGACCAGGCGAATGTGTATTTCACTGCAATGCTGCTCTACTCGGTGCTGAATGAAGAAAGCGAGACCATAGAAAATGTGGCTTTTAAATTTATGGACGAGCGCAGCTTTATGCAGGCGCTGATAAAATCGGTGGAGGGTGCTGTAAGGGCATTTGTGGCCACTAAGAAGCAATCGGAAATATTGCTGCTCCGCTCAGAGATCATACTGCATGTAAAAGACCAACTGGACAAGCAACTGGAAGGGTGGGGTTATCACCTGATGGACATCCAGATCAACGATATTACTTTTGACGAAGACATTTTAAAGTCGATGTCGCGGGTGGTGGCATCAAACAATCTCAAAGCAGCTGCGGAAAATGAGGGCCAGGCATTACTGATCACGAAAACCAAAGCGGCAGAAGCAGAAGGCAATGCCATAAAAATATCGGCAGATGCAGAGCGCACGGCGGCGCAAATGCGCGGGCAGGGTGTGGCGCTCTTCCGCGAGGAGGTGGCCCGTGGTATGGCACATGCAGCAAAAGAAATGGAAACTGCTAACCTCGATGCATCTTATATTCTGTTCTCGATGTGGACAGATGCTATAAAGCATTTTGCGGAATACGGTAAAGGCAACACAATATTCCTTGATGGCTCCAGTAATGGCTACCAGCGTACCATGCAACAACTGATGTCTACACTACAGGGATTTGATGGCGAAAAAGAAAATACTGAAAAGTGAGTTTCCAAAATCCAAATTCTGAAATGGTTAGACCAATACAAAAAAATAGGCACTAAATAGGGTTTTTTATTGTTTTTTCGGTTTTTTTTGTTGAATTTCCTTACTTCTTTTTTAATTTTTTTTTAATTTTTTTACGTTTTACTTTTGACCTACAATTGCATTACAAATAAAAAGAAGTTTTCATGATAGATGTTTTGTTGGGGTTGCAATGGGGGGATGAAGGAAAAGGAAAAATAGTAGATTACCTGGCCGAGCAGTATGATATTATTGCACGGTTCCAGGGCGGCCCGAATGCGGGGCATACGTTATACCTCAATGGCACTAAGGTAGTGCTGCATACCATCCCTTCAGGCGTTTTCCAGGAGCATTGCCTTAACCTGATAGGCAATGGGGTAGTGATAGACCCTGTGACTTTGCAAAACGAGATCAATAAGATATTGCCGTTGTGCCCCACATTATTAGAGCGGCTTTTTATATCGCACCGCGCGCATCTTATACTGCCTACACACCGGGCGCTGGATGCGGCATCTGAAGCTTCGAAGGGAGATGATAAGATAGGGTCTACATTGAAAGGTATAGGCCCGGCGTATATGGACAAGACGGGCAGGAACGGGCTGCGTATAGGCGATATTTTAAGTAAGAATTTCAAAGAGAAATACGATAAGCTTACTCATAAGCACAAGCAAATGCTGCGCCAGTATGGGCACACCATAGAATGGGAGCAATGGGAAAAACCGTTCTTCGATGCAGTAGAATTTATACGTTCGCTACAAATAGTAAATGCAGAGTACTGGCTTGACGGGCATCTTAAAGATGGTAAAAGAGTATTGGCAGAAGGCGCGCAGGGTAGTATGCTGGATGTAGACTTTGGCACTTATCCATTCGTAACCTCTTCAAATACCATTGCAGCAGGAGTTTGCAGCGGACTGGGAGTTGCACCATCTACTATAGGCGATGTATATGGGATCACTAAGGCATATTGTACACGCGTAGGTGGGGGGCCTTTCCCTACCGAATTGCTGGATGAGACCGGTGAAGCACTGCGTGCTGCGGGAAGTGAATTTGGCGCGACAACCGGCAGGCCGAGGCGCTGTGGATGGATAGACCTTGTGGCGCTGCGATATGCAGTAATGCTGAGCGGGGTAACCAAGCTGATCATTACCAAGGCGGATGTGCTGGACAATTTTAATCCGATCAAAGCAGCCGTAGCTTATCTTGCGGATGGTAAGGAAACGAAAGAGTGGCCTTACGACCTTTGCGATATGGATATTGTGCCGGTTTACGAGTCGTTTTCGGGTTGGGATACACCGGTGAGTTCCTGCGAAAAATATGAAGACCTACCGCAGGTATTCAAGGATTATTGTCGTTTTGTAGAGAATTATTTAGGAACTAAGATCGCATTTATTTCAAACGGTACGGGTCGGAATCAATTATTGACTATTTCTTAAAAAAAATATATTTTTTTTAGTCAAAAAAAATTTGGCAATTTCACCAAACTATTAAAATTTTACGGAATCAAGCATAATGGCTATGAAATCAAATACCGATAAAAAGATCGCAACTAAAAAAAGCGCACCGGCAAGCGCAAAACCAGCACCGAAAAAGGCAGCTCCTAAATCAAAGAAAGCTGCTGATGACGATGATGATGATGATATGGAACTGGAGCTGGACGTGCCATCAAAGAAAACCGTATCAAAGAAAGCGGCAAAACCTGCAACTAAAAAGAAGAAGGTTGATGACGATGATGACGATGATGATGACCTGGATGAAGCGCCAAAAAAATCAGCATCAAAAAAGACTGCTAGTAAAAAAAGTAAGTCGGATGATGATGACGATGATGACGACATAGACGTAGAAGACGACTACGACAAAGAAGACGAAGACGAATTTGATCTGGACAAGGAATTCGAAGAATTTGATATGCCAAAATCGAAAAGCAAGGCGGCAAAAAAGAAATCAGCGAAAGATGATGATGACGACCTTGATGAGTTTAAAGACCTTGGTTTCTTTGCAGAAGGCGGTGGTGGCGGTTTTGATGACGATGATGATGACTTCTGATAAAACTTGCATCCATTGCAAAGACATATAGCTACTTTTCCCCTCGCCCCCGGACAGGCAGGAGAAATAAAAAAAAAGATGCTGGATTGGGCTAAACAATTCAGCATCTTTCTTTTTTTAGACAGTAATCATTACAACCTCACCAACAGCAGCTACGAATGCCTGCTTGGGGCCGGCTCGGTTGATGTTATCAGTGATGATGGGGACATATTGTGGAAAGTGAAAGCGATACATGATGCGCGGCAGGATTGGCTTTTCGGGCATATATGCTATGATTATAAAAATGTGCTTGAACCTAAATTGTCTTCATCTCACGCGGAGCATATAGGTTTTCCCGATGCAGGTTTTTTTGTCCCTCAAACTGTTTGTCATATCAACACACAGTGCACGGTACTTACTATCGAGTCTTTTGATGAGCCGGCGCTCATTTATAAGTCTATAAGTGAAGTAGAAGTTACGAGTGTGCCCTCGCTCTCAAAACTGCAATTCAGCAGTAGGGTCAGCAAGCAGCAATACCTGGAAACGATAGCAAAGTTGCGGACACATATCGCCGATGGCGATTGTTATGAGATCAATTTTTGCACAGAGGGTTTTTGTGAGCATGCTGATGTGCAGCCTTTGCAGGTATTCAATGCGCTTAATGCACTATCCCCGGCACCCTTTGCCGCATACTACAAGTGCCGGGATAAATACATGATGTGCGCCAGTCCCGAAAGGTATCTCCGGAAGACAGGCAGCAAAGTATTGTCGCAGCCCATAAAAGGAACAGCACGCCGTTATAGTGACCCGGCAAAAGATGACGAGATAAAAGAACAACTGCGGAATGACATAAAGGAGCGCGCTGAAAATGTAATGATCACAGACCTGGTGCGCAATGATCTTGCGCGCTGCTGCGAAACGGCAAGCATAAAGGTGGAAGAACTTTTTGGTATCTACACTTTTCCGCAGGTGCACCAGATGATCTCTACCGTTTCGGGTGAAATGCGGAAAGGCGTGCATTTTACGGATGCTATACGTCATTCTTTCCCTATGGGAAGTATGACCGGGGCCCCAAAATATAAAGTCATGCAGCTAATAGAGCAGTATGAGCACAGCCGGAGGGAGCTTTTTTCAGGCACTGTGGGTTACATAACGCCTGGCAGTGATTTTGACTTTAACGTTGTAATAAGGGCGCTTTTTTATAATGAAGCATGCCGATATCTGTCTTATCAGACCGGGGGGGCTATTACTTACGATAGTGTTGCCGAAAAAGAATGGGAAGAGATGAGGCTCAAGGCGTGGGCATTAGAACGGATATTTGCGTGATTTGTGCCTGCTTCTTCATCTATTTTAACGCTATTTTCTTGTATTTTTTCCAAAATACCCCTAACATTGCACTCCGAAATAAGCCAGTGCGATGGTGTAACGGTAGCATCACAGACTCTGACTCTGTTTGTCTAGGTTCGAATCCTAGTCGCACTACATATTTTTATATATTTTCAACATAGATCCATGTCCTATGTGGTTTTTTTATTCGGGTATGCTATAATGCATATTCATAAAAGTTTCAACCGGCTTATTGGGCGTGTTTGAGTTTATCGCGCTTACAATAACTTCGCTCAATTTCTTTTGGGCATTTTTATCAAACCGCAGCCACCTTGGTAATAACTTCTCATCCTCAAATATATAGGCGGGGTCAATGTTTATGTATGTTGTGTCAATATTGTTCAGGTGCATATTAAAGTCACTGGGCGGATTGTTGGTCCATACTTTATACTGCCCTTTATAGTCGCCGCGAAGCATACAAAACATGAAATAGATAGGGTGGTCCATACCCTCAATAATGATCCTTTTCGTAAAGCTGTATTCTCCGCTTTCCATTTGCTTTGATTTTAAAGTTTTTGATTGTTTTGTGTAAAAATCAAAAAAATATTGAAGCAGCCCGGCCCTAATGTTGAGTATTTGTATGAATTTGATGAGTAAAGATAAGGTGGTGATGAAACTGAATTTTGCTACCGGCTATAGCGCTTATTTGCCCCACACCAGCCGTTCCAGTAGTTTCTGATCGGTAAAAATGCTGGCCCTGTACATATCAATGCCTTCCCATTTGCCGGTAGCCTTGTTCCATTTTTCAGGTGTGGCGCTCCAGACGATATGTTGGTCGGGCGTTACTATAAAAATGTTACTGTACTGGTCGCCATACAGAGACGCAAAAATGGCGCGGTCGGGCAGCTCAATTACATTCCCGCCTGCTACAAATTGCATGGGTTCTGCCATGTTCATTTGCGGCACCGGGCAATCAATTTCCCATACCTTTTTAAGCCATTCATCGCCGGTTGCGGGCATCTCCATCTTTATAATTCTAGGGGGTACGCCTATCATGCACAGGTTATTGTTAAACAGGTATAGATCCCCTTCCTGCGATAGCCTGGCGGCATGCTGGTAGCAGAACAATACATTTCCCATGCCGTTAATGCCGTCCTTATAGATGTTCCTGTAATCGTTCAGAACTTTGCCCTCTGGATATTTTATTTTCAATATCCTGCTCAGGTTGCGGAACCCAAGGAAGATCGTCTTTGTCTTTTCATCAAAATAGAATGAGTTTTCGTGGGTGTCAAACAGCGTCATCATTTTGCGCACACCCAATTTTGGGTCTGGTTGCTTAAAATAACCTGATGATCTCCATGACCATAACAAGGTGCCTTTTTTATCGTATTCAAGTATAGTGCCCAACTCCATTCGGATATAGTATCCCTTTTTTATGCTGTCCCAATACACATATGGGTTCTTCTCCAACCCTGACCGGTGAAAGAAAGCGGAATCCAATGGTTTGGGTATTTCCCATGGGATATACTCTTTTCCAAGCACCATATAGTTGCCGTTTGGGCGCCTGGTAAATTCGTGGTGGTAATATTCTACACTGTCGCCGCTTACTTTTCCTTTTTTCGGTGTTTTCCATAAAATGGCACCATTATAGTTGATCTCATATGCATCATCCTTCAGCAGGAAGGTAATGGTGCCTTGCGGCGAAAGTTTCAGGTCCCGTATTTCACCCAGGCTTTCATCTTTTATGCCCTTTAATGATGGCATGTACCATACAGGTTGGCCATTCATATCATACATGCCCCTTGTCCCGTCTACAAAGAAATAGGCCCCATTATACTTACCGTCATTTTTTGTCACCCTGATCCGCATGCTGCCGGTATCAAGATCGGGTATGGATGTAGTGCTGAAATGATGCAACTCACTTTTGCCAGTTGACTTGCCGCTCATGAAGACCGCACGCCAGGTGTATTGCCTGCCAAACGCAGGTAGCTCTGCTATTGTATTATTTTTATCACTGCTTATGGTAACAGAAATATTTTTTTGGAAAGAATCCTCTTTATTATAATTGCCGGTTGCGATCTCTATATTGTATTTGACATCTTTAGATTTGGCGGGGACACTAAACCCCACCAGCCTATAATTGAGCTTACTTCCCTCTTTCGGTAAAATTTGGGCACAAGTGTTATAGTATATTGATAAAAATGCTAATAAATATAAGATCCGGTACATAAGATATTTTCAGCGCTGATAAGCGAAATACTATCTGCGAATATAAATAAAGTATACCTTTTCCCCGCAAGTTGATTATGTTTGGTAGTCCGTCAGTTTGAAAGTTAAAGTTTTTTAACTTTTGCGGGTGTTTGCTGATTTGTAAATTTGGGGTATGAAATCGAAGCGACCATATCGCCCTAAAGACCCTATAGAACTTGCAAAATACATCATGGAACTATCCATCGGTGAACGTCAGGAAATATACGAAGACAAACCTTTGGCTAACGTAAAACCTCCAAAAAAGAAAAATACACCAAATAAAAAAGGGTAATCCCTTATGGAATAATGTTCAATTTATTTTGAGCAAATAAACCTATGATAGTCCCCGTAACCAACATAAGTATAGCAGTACCCAAAATATTTTGACGATACACGCTAACAGGGACAGGTGAACAAGTACTGGTAGATGAGCAATTCATTTTAGTTGTAAATTTTAAGGTAACTCTGTGCGAATAAATTCGTTATCACTACAAATATAACAAATTATTCCCTTTTTCTCAGCATAAACTTGTGCATTATGCACAAAGCCGTTAGCCGACACAAAATATTTGTGTCTAAATCTATGTTTCTTATCCCTGCTCCCTTTGTTTGATTCGTACTCGAAAAACATCTTCTCTATATCCTTTATCGCTACTTTCCGCTCCCAGTCCTTACACTCTACCCATGCGAATTCAGTTGTATGCTTTTTAGATAAAACATAAAATGTGAGAGCCAAAACCTCTGTAATTGTTGCAATGAAAATTATGCTTTTGTTCAACTCTATATCATTGTAATAACAGTATGCAACCAAACCTATCACACAGACAATTGTAAAACACGAAAATGTAACCGATATTCCCATCAACCACTTACCTAATTGACTATTTTTCTTAGCCATAATATCCAATTTGATTCCGCTTGCATTATTGCTTGAATGCTGTGTTGTGCCGACAATAGCCTCAGAGTATCCTAATTCCGTTTTCATAAACTCACAGAACCTCATTTCAAGGTCTAAACCTTTATCGTAGTTAACTCGTCCTGTTTTCGCAGCAGCCATATTCGCGCTAAAGATATAAAATGTCTAAAAATATTGGGATTTATCCCATTATGGTTATTTATAAATGTTTGTATATTGTGGCTTCACCAAAACGAATCTATGTAAACATCAAAACATATTGTATCAATAAGCAAGTGCTGCTACTCCAAATTACGACCTTGAAAAAGTTAGCACTCATCCGATTAAAGCAATTGATTATGGATACGCCATACGGCGTAACTGTGTCTTTTGTATCGGATGGGCTGTCGTAAGCCTTGGAGTAGCAAAGGAACCTCAGTTACGCTATTTTTTTGCTCACTCATCAACAAAAAACCAAACAAAATGAAAAGAACGAAAACGATTACTTTGACAGCCGCAATCACGGCAATTTTTCTTGGCGCAACAATCTTCAGCGCATGTACAAAAAGTAGTAATAATAATGCTGACCCATGTTCGAGTATCACTTGCCAAAATGGGGGCACTTGTGCAAATGGTGTATGCACCTGCCCAACAGGTTACACTGGCACGAATTGTGGTACGCTTGCAACAACTCAAATACAATTTACTAACACCACGTTTACGCCTATCACAATTACTGTGAATAGTATTAATTCAACGATACCCGTTGGTGGTACTGTATCTTACTCAGGTACTTATGGCAGCACGCTGAATTTTACCGCTAATACTTATGGTCAAACATCGACAGGCGTACAGGTGGGAGAAGCTATCAGTTGGAATACATCTGTAACTTTCCCAAGTAGTAGCTCACTGAATTATGACTTATTCGTTCCGTCTACGTATTTTTTTCTTAAGATGCAGAACGCTGATGCGTCATATTCTGCACAGGGTCTTTATGTGAATTATGGTACAACTGCACAGACGTTGGATAATACTTTCACTATCCCGAACAATGGTACAACTTACAATATAGGATATTATAATGCTTATACTAACACCGAGCTTTATGTATTATCTAACCCATCTGGAGTACACTGGTCGTACTATCCAACATTCACTTTTACTGCAAATCAAACTACAACATTTTCACTTAATTAATCACTCACAAAAATATAAATTTTATGAAACACACACTTTTAGGAATATTGATTTTCATTGCGTTGCCTTTTATAACACACGGGCAAAATATGTTGAAGTTGGAGAACAATACGAATCACGATATATGGACAGCGTATGCCACATATGACGGTAAATGTTGGGTGTGCGTAGGATGGATAAAGGTTGATAAATACAACACTCGAAGTATTGATGTTGGGAATTATAGCGGACAATTTTTCATTCATGGAGAAAACAGAGCAGCGGGCATGGAAAGGAATTGGGGTGACTATGATATGCTATGTGTTGAAGAAGGAGAAGCATTTAGCATTCGTTGCCCACGAGATATTAATTGTAAAGTAAAAAAGATGTTTTCACTGATAAATTCAAGTATGGACGGGGTTTCTAAATTCATTTTTAACCCGTAATTACACACTCAATTTTGTAATAATCCCGCTCTTATATGAGTGGGATTATTTTTTTACTTTTCACACTCATAAAAGACAGTTTTGATAAGTCAAATCAATTTGTATTTTTAGCCCGCAATGACTGGTATATATTGCTCACTAAAAATGCTTTTAGTTCCTATGGCTTATGATATAAAAAAGGACAAAAACCCGTTTGCTATAAATATCCTCAAATTACAGCGGTATAATTTCGATTTCTTCTCTACAGAAGAGGTCGTCTTATTTGAGTATTTAATTGTAAAAGCGCAAGCATTCGGATATAAGGAATTCTATCATTCGACACAAACTATATCATCCGAAACGGGCATAAAGCGCAGGAAACTACTTTCCATTTTAAACAGGTTTCAAGACCTTGGATTCTTAGAAATAGAAATAAAGGGCTTTCCGAAAATTAAATATTTCTTTGTAAACCTCCTAAAAATACAAGATTTAATACCTCAAATCTACCAGTTTGTACATTCGTACCAACTGGATGTACAAACGTACAAACTGTATGTACAAATGTACCAACCGTATGTACAAACGTACCAACAAAAGAATACTAATAAGAATATTAAAAAAGAAACTAAAGAAGAAACAATAGTGGTAGATACAGACATTGCTTCTTTTTCTACTACTATTAATGACTTTTTGTTCGATTTAAAAAAAGAATTGAAATTAAATGACAAACAAATTGAATACAAGATGTCAGAATTGCAACCAGTGTATGACAATTATGAAAAAGACGACATATTAACTTTTTTGCGCAGTTTTTTTCTGAAAAAAAATTCTTCAAATATATCTCTGTTTTTAAAACAAGACCCATTGAACGGGAGGAAGAACGTTTGGATAGAACAAGAAATATCGGATGAAAAAGAAGCAGCTAAAAAGGTTGCAGAATCATTGCAGGAGGTATATAACC
>Ga0302185_10002328_pt1 | contig 12572 bp, 10 predicted proteins | sample II_Bog_E1_1_FD_200231 | JGI IMG/M metagenome (GOLD analysis project Ga0302185, IMG submission 200231) | Peat permafrost microbial communities from Stordalen Mire near Abisko, Sweden - II_Bog_E1_2 | ecosystem: Environmental > Terrestrial > Soil > Wetlands > Peat | place: Sweden: Abisko... | reverse complement strand
CCATGCTCATGCGCTGAATGGCATAGACAGAGTCCACGACCCAAAAGTCGCCGGTGAAGCAGTTCTCGCCGGGGCGCTTTGGGGTGAACTGCACCAGGATGATATTGTGTCCATAAGCCTGCTGTGTATCTTTAATGCTGTATTTGTAGTAGAATAAGCCATCATTGCTAATAGGGCTTACATACTTCTTATCAAAGATGGGGATAAAATTTTTGTACACATTCACATTTTGATATAACGAGCCCAGGTATTTCACCACATTGCCATTGTTCACACCCTTCACCATGCTGGCCTTGATAAATTCCCGTTGTTTCTTGGGGCTTCTTCGAAAATAAAAATCAGACAGCGTCTCGGTGAGATATAGCGGCAGAAATGGTTTGGAATCTGAAGTAGAATCAATGTTATTGAATATAAAACTATAACTCTTCAATATGGGGATCTTATCAAATTCTGACTTTGTCATCCGTTGCAGGTCAGCTTCCAGCCTGTTATAGGCTACATACTTATAGTTGTCGGCTTTATCCGGATTGTTATAGGGTTTTCGCGCAATGATGTGGCGCATGAGCACTACAGCAGGGTCTTCGCCGGCATGTATCACTACATCATTAAGGCTCGCCGATGCCCTGCCAAGTTCTACGATCATATTGTAATCGTACTGGCCCTTGTGCAAAATTTTATTTACAGGCGTATAGCCCAGGGCTTGTATGTGCAAGGTGTCTGAAGGCAGTTTTTCTTTCTTGATAATGAAGTTACCGTTAAGGTCGGCTGATGTGCCGGACTGTGTATGCGAAAAATATACTATCGCAAAAGGTATCCCCTCCCCCGTGTTCATATCTTCCACTTTACCATTGATCACGTAACCTGAATGTTTTGCCGAAACCTGGGGTTCTCCACTCACCTGTTCAGGTATGACTATAGGTGTGTCGATCTGTATATCCTCGGGCTGTTTAGTGGTGTCGGCATGGTACAAAGTATCGGTTGCCTGCGCAAACAATGAACCACTGGTAAATAACAAACAAATAATAATAGCAACCGTCCTGAGATTCATAAGCTGAAACCAACCAATCGTAGAGCAAAGTAATGAATTGCAAGTAGTATTAAAAAATCATTCTATTGCCTAGTAATATAATAAATATATGCCGCCGGCGGTGGCGTGGTCTCTATACCCTTATAAATAAACACCACTACATTTCTTATATATTTGGGTTACAAATCGCATCATGAATAAAAGAAAACTCGGCAACACCGGCATTGAAGTCGCACCGTTGGCTCTTGGCACAAACGTATTTGGCTGGACCATTGACGAAGCGAGATCATTTGAGATATTAGACGCATTCACTGGTGCGGGGTTTAACCTTGTTGATACAGCCGATGTATACTCCCGTTGGGCTACACGCCACAAGGGCGGCGAATCAGAAACTATCATAGGCAACTGGCTGAAGAAAACCGGTAAGCGTGATCAAATAGTACTCGCCACTAAAGTAGGCTCTGATATGGGCGATGGTAAAAAGGGTCTGTCAAAACTCTACATTATACGGGCTATAGAAGACTCCTTGCGGCGGCTACATACAGACCATATTGATCTGTACCAATCGCACTTTGATGATGAAATAACGCCTGTGGAAGAGACCATGGAAGCCTATTTTCAGCTGATTAAGGAGGGTAAAGTAATAGCCACAGGCACATCAAACATGTCACCGGAACGGCTAAAGCAGTCGCTTGACTCCAGCCGGCAGAATAATATGCCGACTTATGAAACCCTGCAACCCCATTACAACCTCTACGACCGCGAAACCTACGAAAAAAATTATGAGCACATTTGTGTAGAGAACAACCTGGGCGTGATCTGTTACTTCCCACTGGCCAGTGGCTTCCTCACCGGTAAATACCGTAGCGAAAAAGACTTCACCAAAAGCGTCCGCGGCGGCAGCATGTCTAAATTCATGAACGACCGTGGCATGCGCATACTCCAAGCACTGGACGAAGTAGCCGCACGGCACAAGGCAACACAAGCTGCCATAGCCCTTGCGTGGCTCATAGCGCGGCCATCAGTGACCGCACCTATAGCAAGCGCTACGACAATAGCACAGTTGCAAGAGTTGATGAGCGCTGTTGAGGTGAAATTGAGTGATGAGGATGTAAGGAAACTGGAGGTGTAAGGACTATGCCAACTCACGATTTTTTCTATTAGCTCCCATAACCCTTATCTTTGGTCGAAAAAACAGGCAGTATTGAAGACTAAAATAAAAATAGCGGCAGTAAGCTATCTGAACACCAAACCACTGCTATATGGCATTGAGCATAGCGACATCATTAATGAAATAGATATTGTTCTGGACTACCCTTCCCGTCTAGCCGAGAGCCTAAAGAATGGCACTATAGATGTGGCCCTTCTGCCAGTAGCAGCAATACCCGGCATTCCCGGAGCCCACATTGTAAGTGATTACGGCATTGGTGCCGATGGCAATGTAGTGTCTGTAGCCATTTTTAGCCAGGTGCCTATGAAGGAGATAGAAACCATATTTCTCGATTATCAATCCCGCACCTCTGTAAGGCTAGCACAATTGCTGCTGGAAAACCACTGGAAGAAAAAAGTGGTGTTTCGTCCAGCAGCTGAAAACTTCATTGAGGATATTAATGGTACACATGCCGGTGTAATCATTGGAGACCGCGCACTGGAGCAGCTGCACAATTTCGAATATGTATACGATCTTTCAGCAGCATGGAAAGAATATACAGGACTTGATTTTATATTCGCAGCATGGGTGGCCAACAAGCCGCTGCCTGAAGATTTTAAAGCCCGATTTAATACAGCCAATGGCGAAGGGCTAAAGCACCTGCAACAGGTGATCAGCCAAAACCCTTTCCCACACTACAACCTGCATACTTACTATACCGACAATATCAAGTTCTACCTTGATGAAAAGAAGAAAGAAGGCCTTGCGAAATTTTTGGAGTTGATTGGACAAACCTGATTCATTCTTTCTTTTTCTTGCGCGGAATATACTGCTGCACGGGCCCTTTTGCGGCAGGTACCTTGGAGGCCTCTTCCGTCTTGCTTGATTCAGCTACCATTTCATTGAGCTTATCAATTTCAGGTGCCGTGAAATAACGCCACTTGCCAACGGGCAGATTACCAAGAGATACATTCATGATCCTTACCCTTGTCAGGTTCATTACCTTATAGCCCAGGAATTCGCACATGCGCCTGATCTGCCTGTTGAGGCCCTGCGTGAGTATAATGCGGAACCTGCGGCCACCTTCCTGGCGCACAAAACACTTTTTGGTCACCTTGCCCAGCACAGGCACACCATTGCTCATTGCCTTTATGAATTCTGGCGTAATGGCCTTGTCTACAACTACAACATATTCCTTTTCGTGATTGTTGCTGGCGCGTAGTATTTTGTTTACAATATCGCCATCATTGGTCAGGAAGATAAGCCCATCAGAGTCTTTATCCAGCCTCCCTATAGGGAATATGCGTTTGGGGTGGTTAATGAAGTATATGATATTGCTTTTATCCTTTACATCGGTGGTCGATGTAACGCCTTCAGGTTTGTTGAAAGCAATATAGATCGGCCTTGCTTTGGCTTTGTTCTTGCTCTTTATGGGTTCTCCGTCCACTTCTACCACATCGCCCGGGCTTACTCTTGCGCCGGGCAGTACCAGTTCTCCGTTTATCGTTACTCTTGCCTGCTCTATCAGCTTATCCGCCTCACGCCGTGAGCAGAATCCGGAAGAACTGATATACTTGTTGAGGCCTGTTTGTTCGCTATCCATTTCCATGCAAGGTAAAAATTCCAAAGCACAAAATTTAAAATTCAAAAACCTAAATACACTACAAGCCCTCAAAAGGCAACTTATTTTTTGACTATCTACCGTCTACTCTATACTTTTGGCCTTACTAAATCAAAATCATGAGCCAGATACAGGAATTCAACGACTACCGCGCCAAAATGAACGAGGTAATACTCGGCAAGCAAAATAAAGTGATCAACCGACTGTTTAATTTAGATACCAACACTTATGCCGAAGGCGCACTTTCTACCAAAACAAAAGAAATGCTGGGGCTAGTGGCTAGTATGGTGTTGCGTTGTGATGATTGTATAAAATACCACTTAGGCAAGTGTCATGAGCAGGGAATTAATACAGATGAAATGTACGAGATATTCGCAGTTGCCAACATTGTGGGTGGCACTATAGTAATACCACATACACGCAGGGCAGCTGAGTATTGGGAAGAACTCAACGCCACGGCCACTAACTAACAATGCAAAAAGGCATGCAGATTATGCATGCCTTTTGCTCATATCTTTTTCCTTTGCTTTTTCGACCATGTGTTCCAGCGCATCTACGGTTTCCGTTATGGCATGTTCAAAGGTAGTACTGTTCTTTTTTGCAAAATGATCGTAACCAGACACTTCCAGTCGCATTTCGCAATAGTTGTTACGTTGTTCTGCTTCCGGGCCTTTAGTTAATGTCACGTCTGCTCGTATTACATTGTGCAAATGATGGCCAAACTTATCTAACTTTTCATTCACAAACTCTCTCAATTTGTCGCTTGCTGTAAACCCGATTGACTGCAGGATGATATCCATAATTTGTCTTTGACGGAGTATCACCATAATCATACCGCCGCGCAATTAATAAATATGCCATATCAAAGTGTCATTCACTTTACTCCTCCATATGATCTATTCGCTCTATTTTATTGATACCTTCCAATGCACCGAGCTTGTTACAGAAGTTATTCAGTTCCTCCCTGTCATGGACATATACCATAATGTTTCCTTCAAATATTCCATCTTTTGAGTCTATGCTCAGGGATCGCATATTCAGTTTCAGCTCTCCTGATATTACATTAGTGATCTTCTGAATCACACCCACATCATCCATACCCACTATGCGCACGCCTGTGAGGAAAGATATTTCTTTATTTTTGGCCCATTTAGTTTTCACTATCCTATGGCCATAATTAGCAAGTAGCTGGGCAGCATTGGGGCAGTCGGTCCTATGCACTTTAAGCCCTTCACCGGACGTAACAAAACCAAATACATCATCGCCCGGTATTGGTTGGCAGCACTGAGCCAATTTATACAATACCTTATCCGACCGCTCACCAAAAATGATCAGCTCTCCCCCACCTTTCCCTGCTTTTATCTTAGCGTCTTCAATGCTTTTAGTGTCTTGTTTTATTTCTTTCTGATGCTGCAATTTATCGCCATAGATACCAAAGTCATTTACCTCTTTAAGGTCTATACTACCCACAGCTATAGCATAATAAAGATCCAGCAAAGACGGTTTTTTGTAAAAATGCATTACCTCATTCAGGTTGTGTTGCGATGCCGGTACATTCAACGTATCCAACTTTTTCTTCAGTATGACCTTGCCATCTTCGGCTATTTTTCTTTTGTCTTCCTTTAGATAATTCTTTACTCTCGACTTAGCCTTCGCTGTTATTAAAAACGACAACCAGTCTTCCGACGGGTTTTGCTTTGACGAGGTGATCACTTCTACCTGGTCGCCGCTCTTCAGCTGATAACTGAGAGGTACAAGCTTATAATTCACCTTTGCACCTATGCAGCGCATACCCAACTGTGTATGGATATCAAACGCAAAATCGAGAGCGGTGGCACCTTTAGGCAACACACGCATATCACCTTTAGGCGTATATATATATATCTCTTCTGTAAAAAGATCCAGCTTAAAATCCTGTATAAAATCTATTGTATCAGTATCCGGATTGTTCAGGATATCTCTCAAATGCTTGAGGAAGCTATCGAGTTTGCTCTCCTGTGCCGGCACACCCTCTTCTTTATATTTCCAGTGTGCAGCAAGCCCCTTCTCTGCTATTTCATTCATCCTTTCGGTGCGTATCTGCACTTCCACCCACTTACCTCCGGGACCCATTACAGTGGTATGCAGCGCCTCATAACCATTGCCCTTCGGCACACTGATCCAGTCGCGTAACCGCTCTGTACTGGGATGATAAAAATTAGTGACTATGGAATACACTTTCCAACAATCCTCCTTCTCATGATCAGGAGATGATTTGAGGATCACACGTATCGCGAAGAGGTCGTACACCTCATCAAACGTGACGTGCTTCTTCTTCATTTTATTCCAGATAGAATTTATTGCTTTCGGCCTGCCATAGATCTCAAAATCAAAATCATTATTTACAAGCTCTTCTTTTATTGGTTTGATAAACTCATTTATATACCTGGTCCGGTCGCGCTTGGTTTCTTTAAGCCCCTGTGCTATCTCGTTATATATTTCAGGCTGCGTATATTTTAGTGCAAGGTCTTCCATCTCGCTCTTTATTTCATACAAGCCTAACCTGTGTGCAAGCGGGGAATAGATGTAAGTAGTTTCAGACGATATCTTTAATTGTTTATCGCGGCTCATGCTGTCGAGCGTGCGCATATTGTGTAGCCTGTCTGCCAGCTTTATCAATATTACACGCGGGTCATCAGCCAGCGTTAATAATATTTTCCTGAAGTTCTCTGCTTGTATTGTGGTGTCAGCTTTAATATCCACCACATTCGATATCTTGGTAAGCCCGTCTATGATCTTGGCAATATTACTGTTGAACTCGCGGGTTATATCTTCCAGGGTTATCTCTGTATCCTCTACTGTATCATGCAGCAATGCACATATCGCCGAGTTCACCCCAAGGCCTATTTCCTCTACTACAATGCGTGCAACAGCGAGTGGGTGTAGAATATATGGCTCCCCCGATTTACGGCGCATGTCTTTATGTGCATCTACAGCTATCTCAAATGCATGACGTAACAGGGCCTTATCCCCCTTTTTCAGGCCTTCCTTCAATGAACGTAACAGGGCTCGGTATTCCCTGAGTATTTCTTTCTTTTCTTCTTCGTCTGTTTTATTATATTCACCTGTTATCGGCGCTACCTGTGTTGGCATATGTTCCTCGCTTACATCACTAATTTACGAAAAAAAATGCTTCTTATTTCAAAATAACGGCAGTAACATCATAAATATATGCTATTTATCAGCGCCATACTGTCCGGATGCTGTTATTTCTTCTTACTTGTTACCAACACAACTATCCCAGCCAATACAGCTATTCCACCGGTATATACAGGCCAGCCAATGCTGTGATTCTCTGTCTTATCAATTTTTACTGGCCCGATGTCAGCCACTCTTTTTTCAGTTTGGTAATCAAACCCACTGAATACAAACATTAATATTCCGGCAATGATCAACCCTATTCCTAAAATGCGCATATCGTTGTTTTTATAAAATGCATATAAAATCATGCCCGTATTTATTATTATTCATCATATTGCAGTTATGTAAATAACAATTCTACCTATGAAATCTCATACTTCAGTACTTACTTTCCTGTGTGGTTGCATTTTGTTGGTTACCTGTGATTGTTAACGCCTGTTTACAAATGCGATACCCGTAATCAGTTTTACAAATTTTGAAAGTTCTGAGTTAAATGCGGTAGTAATAAAAGCCTATAGTAATGATGGAAATTTGACCAGTTGCAAAGCTTGCAGGTATATTCAAATGTTACAGAGCATGGAACAAATACTATATTTTTCGATAACAATAACACCACTATCCTAAGTTTTTTCATTGATTACACATAGAAATACCTTCTGTAAATAAAACCTGATATATCAGAAATATCAGTTCACAAAGTGACAAAATGAATGCAAATGCCTGCACGTCAGGAATGACTTATTATCTCAACGACACCATACATACAATAGCCCCAAATGGTGTATTGGCAAATCGGGCGGACTATATTAATATTGCCAATTAAACCCCTGCTATTGTTTGTAATTCAATGAATAAAAGGTGGTGTATGTTTGCGTTGACTTATCGGCAAACATTTTCCTGTAATTAGATGCACTTATAATAAAAGTTTTCAGATCCCCGGGGTTGTAACCTTGAAAAACATTAGAGGCAAGAAGATCATTCATATACACCTTTGCAGAATCTGCATTGGGGAATTTCTGCACCACCAACACCATCTGGGTAGTGTTATACATATCCAGCAGCATATTGAGATTTGATCCTCCATAATTGCTTGAATCAAATTTTTTAATTCCTTTTTTCAAAGCAGCTGTTTTTGAGTCAAGCCCGGGCAGTAATATAATGCAATAATGCTGACTATCGGCATGATAGACATATGTAGCAGGCACTTCAGGTAGCACCGGTTTCACTTCCTTAGGCGGCGCGGGTTTTGGCTTTACCGGCTTCCTGTCCAGCCCTACGATCACTTCTGGCTTTGGCGGCCAGTCTTTATACCACGATGGCATGCCACCATTACGGACCTCGCTGATGTATTGTTTCACATTCGTAGCATACGACATCAGAGTATCGGTAGGATATGTCCGTATAAACCTGTTCACGAGAGTATCGGCTGCATTATACTCACCATTGCCTGCATAACACATGGCTTCAATAAGTTCAAAACGTTTTTTATACACAGGATTATCATACTGCTTTTTGGCTATACCTATGCGTACAAGGGCATCGGTATATTGGTGCTGCATTACAAGGTTGTAAGTTTCTTCATAAAAAATATTTTCGGGCTTGCCGGTTGCATTCACAGTAGCTTTGCTCTCAACATGCTTTGGCCGTAAAATGTTTGCATATTGCGATTGGGGATATTTTGCGATCAGCTCGTCACTATATTTCTGGGCTTTGTCCAGGTCATTCTGTTTTATGGCTATCTCATAACGCAGGTAAAGCTCTTCTTCTTTCTGGTTATTATCAGGATACCGGGAATCAAGAGTATCCAGCGTGCTGTTGGCCATTTTATAGTCTTCCAGTTGTTTGGCGTAGGCTTTAGCCATCATCAGGTACGCCCTCTGCTCCAGCTTAATCGCTAATTCTCTCTGTGGTGGCTGGTTTGGTATACGCTGCAACAGGCTTTCCTCCGATGGCAAACCGTTAGTATTGTTCCCTCCATTACTACCGTCATCATCCTGGCTGCCGTTATTTGCAAACGTAATGCTCGCAGCACGGCGCCAGTTATCCGTGAGTGATCTGTTGCCCCATTTCTTCTGAAAATCTGAGATCCCTTGCTGCACCAGCCCTGGGTTTGAAAAATACCAACCTGAGCTTTCATTGTCATTGTCCTGGTCCATTGGTACAAGAGCCATCACACCCGAATTCTCTGCATTCTCTATACTGTCTTCCTGCTTCTGTTCCAGGTAGCGCAGATATTCACGCACCACAGCTATCTGCTCTTTATTACTTAATCGCGCCAATGCCAGCAGACTGTCCTGTTCGTGTATCACACCTGCCGGGCCAGACACTTCTTTCAATCCTTTGCTCCTCTGTGTTGCCCGTGTTATTGCATCATCCTTCACACCTGATGAATATTTTATTGCACTGTCATAAGCAGCCTGTGCACTTGGATATTGGGCGGATGAATAATATACATCGCCAAGTGCTGCAAATGACAAGGCCTTTTGTTTCTTCGTTGCTTTGGGTGTTGCGGTACTCTTGGTCAGGTACTTTATCGCATCAGGGGCTTTATCAGCCTTAGCGGCAAGTTGCCCAAGCACAAAATAAACCTGGTCATAGTAATTGACATACTTACCATCATTGAGTATTTTTTTCAATGGTGTTATAGCATCATCTATATTTTCTCCTGCCAGCAAACGGTTATAGGCAATATATTTGCGGCTGTAAAAATCCATCTCGATCTTCGGGAAATAGGTCAGCACTTTTTCAAAACTACTTGCTGCATCCGTATACTTCCCTGCATCTTGCAGTAACTGGCCGTTAAGAAATGCAGCACGAAGACGTAGCCAATTGGGAAGGTTGTTGTCTTCCATGGCAATGGCTAATTGTTCAGAAGCCTCAGCGTTATTTTTTTCTGCAAGGTCGGCAAAACCTCTTTCCACTGCAAGACGGCCTTTAAGATTATCAGGCAACTTGCTGTCCGACTCCAGCAAAGACAGGACAGATTGCGTGTTCTCCACATTATGCGACTCAGTATATGTGCGGGCCAGCCAAAGAACAGCCTCATTGTGTACTGATTTATGCTTTAAGAAATCAAGCTTAGATGTTTTTTCTTCCTCCAGTATAGAAGGGGCCTCTTTCGATTTACTGCTACTACTGCTATAGCCATTTTTCTTTGCCAGCGCTTTCTTCTCCTCTTCATCCTTGCTGATGATATAGCGGAAAGCAATAGCGGCATTATTATAACTACCCTTATAGTAGTAAGCCTGTCCCAGCAACAGATACAGGTCGTTAGACCACTTGACCCGCGGATCGTGTATCTGTATGCCAATGGATATTTTATGGACAATACTGTCCATATCTCGGGCTATCATGGACGAATCCCGATTCGGGTCGAAGGGGTACAAACCAATAAGAGAATCATAATTCTCCTTACGCGTTCGCTGCATATTATCCAATGCCTCCCCCATCTTTTTATTTGCATTAAAATAATAGTTGTAATGGGTAAATGAGTTTTGCAGCCCCCTCCGGACCGGCGACCACTTCTTTTTTAGCATCGATTTGTTAGACCAAGCCTCATGCTTTTGCTTCATCTTCAGCTCCAGCTTAAACTTCATCGAATCCAGTTTCTTTTTCTCCTTTGCCTTAGCTAATAGCTCTTTTTGAGCTTTTACCTTAGCCAGGCTATCCGTTTTTGCCTTTCTTACCAGTTTTATACTATCAGTAAATTTTTGTCTCACTAATTTCGTGCTATCCGTTATATGCTTTCGCGAAACCTTAGCGCTGTCCAGTGTATGTTTCCGCCAGGTGGCAAGACTATCCCTAAAGTGTTGTTGCACTGTCTTAATACTATCCATCCGGTTATGTCTTACTATAGAGACACTATCGGCATACCGTTTACTTGTTTTATATTTTCTTATTACCGCCAGGCTATCCGACCTTCTTTTTTGTATAGTTTTTATACTATCCGTTCTGGCTTTGCGCATTGCAGTAAGGCTGTCCGTTATTTGCTTACGCGCCTCTTTCAGCGAATCCATCTTTGTCTGCCTGGCCGCTGTGAGTGATTTTGTTTTTTGGGCACGCGCACGTGTCACACTGTCCTTGTAGTGCTTGCTGTTTTTGTATTTATTTATGGCCGCTGTGCTGTCCAGTGCATGTTTTCTGATAGCCTGAATGCTGTCAGTCTTTGCTTTGCGGGCAGAATTAGTGCTATCGGTTATATGCTGGTGGGCTTCCCGTGTGCTGTCTATTATGCGAGTGCGAGCCGCTTTTGTACTGTCGGTAATGTGCTGGCGGGCATCACGCAAGCTATCTGCTTTATTTGCACGAGCTTCCCTTACGCTATCCGGATTGCTTTTGTGGCTGGTATCCGATACGTCTTCCAAATCATCATCCAACGTCCTGGTCATGACGTGTGAATAGGTAAGGCTACTAAACAGGAAAAAACCTAATACAAAAAATAATATTAACCTAAACTTCAATGTGTTATCTCTTTTGCCCTCTAATACAACGCAAATGGAGCAATATTATTATATAAGTATTGCCTAAAGAGGGGGTAAAATGCCAATCCTTCAAAAATAGTCAAAAAAGCAAATAAACCTACCGTCAATTAATTGTAAATTAACAAAATGGAATCCCTCTTTATCAACGAATCTCCCATAATTTCGATACAACAAAGCTATTGATAACCATTTATGAAAACCAGCAATATATAATCAAAGAAATGGACGAAAATCAAAGTACAAATAAATCAATGCGATATGCCAGCCTAGCCACACAATGGATGGTGATGCTGCTGCTGGCAGTATGGGGCGGCCATAAACTTGATGAAAAATTAAATTGGAGAGTACCTTTATTTTTAATTTTATTCCCCTTAATTTCATTGGCTCTATCATTATGGCTGCTAATAAAGGAGCTTAATAAACCAGGAAAATGAAATCAAGATTCAGCATAACAACACTCATTATTTTCGTGCTATTCACTGCATTTTTTTATGCATTGAAAACCTATGCTCCTGCTTACAACTTCATTGCCCTTGAATCAGGCAACCTATTGATGGCAATACTTTCTTTGAGTGCTTACTACATAGTGATGAAACAAAAAGAAGGAAGGCCACAAGCTTTTGTGCGTGGAGTGTCGGGTGCGTCTTTTTTAAAACTAATGGTATGCATGATCGCTATATTAGTTTATATAGTACTCAACCGCTCACATATACATAAACCAACCGTAATTGCGCTGATGGGTGTATATGCGGTGTACACCATAATAGAAACATTAACATTGTCAAAATTAGTAAGAGAATAAAACTATGAAACATTCATCCGAAAGCGAATATGTTAAACAAGGAAGCTGTTTATAAGTATGATCTTCCGGATAAAAAGTTCCATCAGGCATTAAAACAAAAAATTACAATCTGATGAAAAAGCAGGAAACATCATTTTCTTTTCTAGAACAATTTTTACCACGCGGAGCTTACGAGCAGATAGCTCCTTTTTTCCAAACTCATACCATTCACCTTACGATCACGCATGAGCGCAAAAGCGTGCTAGGCGACTATCGTCACCCTGTGCCCGATGCGCCATATCACCGAATAAGTATCAATGCTAACCTGAATC
>Ga0302185_10002327_pt1 | contig 12579 bp, 13 predicted proteins | sample II_Bog_E1_1_FD_200231 | JGI IMG/M metagenome (GOLD analysis project Ga0302185, IMG submission 200231) | Peat permafrost microbial communities from Stordalen Mire near Abisko, Sweden - II_Bog_E1_2 | ecosystem: Environmental > Terrestrial > Soil > Wetlands > Peat | place: Sweden: Abisko... | reverse complement strand
CCAGCTAAAAGATTTTGAGCATTTTGAGGGTAATTCAAATGCATTGCGCGTACTTACCAATAGTTTTAACGAGCCAGAGCCGGGAGGTTATAAACTGACCTATACGACGCTGGCATCGCTGGTGAAATACCCATCCTCTTCGTCAGAAGGTTTCAATAAAAAAAACGGGCTTATAGCTACAAAAAAATCAGGCTTCTTTGATTCTGAAAAAGATACCTACCATAAAATAGCCAACCTGCTGAAGATCCCTATTAAAGAAGGATATAATGATGTATTTGCCCGTCATCCATTTGTGTACCTCACTGAGGCTGCCGATGATATTTGCTACAGGGTAATAGACCTGGAGGATGCACATAGATTGCACATCATTTCGCTGGAGACATTCATGGATATGTTTCTCCCGTTTTTTGAAAATGAAACAGAAGTCTATAAGACACGTGCTTATATTGAGAAGAAGCTTGCCAACATTAATGATGATAACCAGAAGGTGCAATATATACGCGCCCGCTGGATAGGGCTGATGATAGACAAGATGTCTGATATATTTATGGCGCATGAGGAAGAGTTACTGAATGGCACGCTGGAAAAGGACCTGTTGAAATGCCTGCCTGGAGCTGATCATAAATTGATAGACCGCATTAATGATTTTTCCGTAAAGCACATTTACAATTATAAGGCGGTTGTAGAGATTGAGATAGCGGGCTATAATGTAATAGGCGGACTGCTGAAGGAATTTGTGTATGCGGTGTTAAACCCGGCACTACCTAAATCAAGCAAACTTATTAAACTGGTATCGCCACAGTTTCCTATTTCAAAAGATGAAAAAGATATGTATCAAAACATACAGTCGCTGGTGGACTTTATATCCGGTATGACCGATCTGTATGCAATAGATATTTACCGTAAGATAACCGGAATAACCATACCTGAAATTCGTTAGATGAGCCATCCTAAAGACCTGCGAATTGAGGACTATACTTACCAGCTCCCGGATGAACGGATAGCTAAATACCCGCTTGCAACAAGGGATGCGTCTAAACTGCTCATTTACAAAAACGGAGAAATAACAGAAGACACTTACCGCAATATAGCCGCACATATCCCCGCTGATACCTTGATGGTATTTAACCAGACCAAGGTGGTGCATGCGCGGCTACTGTTCACAAAAGCATCAGGAAGCGTAATAGAAGTTTTCTGCCTGGCGCCCCATGACAGGTATACAGATATACAAACTGCGATGCTGCAAAAAGGCAATGTAGAATGGGAATGCCTTGTGGGCGGCGCCAGCAAATGGAAAGATGGTGTGGTGTTGCAACTGGCTAACCAGGCGCCGCATTTTATGTTATCGGCAAAGATCATCAACAGGTCGCAGGGGGCATATACGCTATCGCTAGAGTGGGATAATGATGAGCTCACTTTTGCCGAGGTGCTGCACTATGCAGGTAAAGTACCATTACCACCCTACCTGCACCGCAATGCAGATGCCGATGATGAAGAGCGATACCAAACAGTATTTGCAAAGCAGGAGGGAAGTGTTGCTGCGCCGACTGCGGGGCTGCATTTTACGAAAGAAGTGTTGCAAAGCCTCACTGAAAAAAACATAGAGAGTGCCTTTGTAACACTGCATGTGGGTGCCGGTACATTTAAGCCGGTTAAGAGTGAAACAATGGCGGAGCATGATATGCATGCTGAATGGATAGACGTAAACCTCGATACTATTCACCAACTAAAAGCGCACCTGGATGGGGCAATAGTAGCTGTTGGCACAACGTCGCTGCGCACGTTGGAAAGTCTATATTGGATAGGGAATAAAATGGTGAATGAGGATAAAGTTGACATACAGAGCATAGCTGTAAACCAATGGGACCCTTATGGGGAAAAGCCAAACTGCACTGCGTTAGAATCTCTTGATGCAATTATAGCTTATCTCCAGGAGCATAACTTAAGCAAGCTCATTACCCGCACACAGATATTGATCGCTCCCGGTTATACTTTCAGAATAGTGGATGGATTGGTTACGAATTTTCACCAGCCACAGTCTACGCTATTATTGCTGGTAGGGGCATTTATAGGCGCAGACTGGCGCAGGGTATATGACTTTGCGATGGGCCATGATTACCGGTTTTTAAGCTATGGAGATGGCAGCTTATTGTGGATGAATTCAAATATTTAACATTGATGTAATACCGATTTCCTAATTTTGCAAACCAAAGCACCCATATTGAACACTACGAAGTTTATTGAAGCCGCATTAGAAGAAGACGTACAAAATGGCGACTATTCTACGCTCGCCTGTATACCTGCCGATGCAATGGGCAAGGCGGTATTAAAGATAAAAGAAGATGGCATCATAGCCGGTATAGACCTTGCCGAAGAAATCTTTTATTTCCTGGAGCCGGGTTCGGTTTTTACACTTTTCAAGAAGGATGGTGATAAAGCGAGTAAGGGAGAGATAGCGTTTGAAGTATCAGCCAGTGTACACACTATTCTTAAGGCAGAGCGGCTGGTGCTGAATTGTATGCAGCGCATGAGTGGTATCGCTACGCTTACTAACAAATATGTAGAGCTGATCAAAGGTTATCCCGCGAAGATTCTGGATACCCGCAAAACAACTCCGTTGTTCAGGGCATTTGAGAAAGAAGCCGTGCGCATAGGTGGTGGTGTAAACCACCGCATGGGCCTTTATGATATGGTCATGCTGAAGGACAATCATATAGATTTTTGTGGTGGCATAGAAAAGGCCATTACAAAAACTAATGAGTTCCTAAAGGCCAATGCCCTTAACCTTAAAATAGAAGTAGAGACGCGCAACATAGATGATGTGCGTAAAGTGCTGGCTATAGGAAATGTGGATAGGATCATGCTGGATAATTATACACCGGAACAGATAGAAGAAGCCGTAACACTGATAGGTGGTAAGTACGAAACTGAAGCATCGGGTGGAATAACACTGGATAATATAGTAGCATATGCACGCACCGGGGTAGATTATATTTCGGTGGGTGCCATAATACACCATGCTGTAAGCATGGACCTCAGCCTCAAAGCACAAATATTATGAGCAAAAAACACATCGTGTTTATCATAAACCCAAAATCGGGTGTAGAAAGGCAGAAAGAGATAAACCAGGCCATACTGGCTCATCTTGATGAGCATAAATATTCGCACGAGATCTGGCAAACACAATATGCCAAACACGGCACTACCCTTGCTGCCGAAGCCGCACAGCAGGGCGCCTATGCCGTGGTAGCGGTGGGCGGTGATGGATCTGTGAATGATGTGGTGCGCGGCCTTATGGGTACAAATACACTTCTTGGCATCATACCCAAAGGCTCAGGAAATGGCATGGCACGCACAATGCGCATACCACTGGATACAGCAGAAGCCATTAAACTGATCAACACCGGCAACGCAGGTGATATGGATGTGGCGTTTGCCAATGGCGAAGCATTTATCAGTAATGCTGGAGTGGCGTTTGATGCACTGATCTCAAAAAAATTTGCTAAAAGCGAGCGGCGTGGCTTAATGGTTTATAGCTGGCTGGTGACCAAATATATGTGGCTCTATAAAGAACGGCTATTCAAGATAACCGTTGATGGTAAAGAATATGAATCTCTTGCTTTTATGGTAAATGTGGCCAATGGCCAGCAGTTTGGTTATAACTTCAAGATCGCACCTATGGCCAGCTATTCAGATGGCGTACTTGATGTGATCATCATCCGTAAATTTCCGAAGATACTGGGTGGAACGCTTGTGGCGCGGGCTATGGCAGGCACCATTGTAAAAAGCCCCTTTGTAAAACATCTTACCGGCAAGGAAATAACCATTTCAAACCCGCTACTCAAACTCATGCAAACCGATGGTGATGCGCATGAGTGTGTGAATGAAATAAAATTTACTGTAAAGAAAGCCGCGCAGAAAGTTCTGGTGCCTTAAACATATAAATCAATCCCCATCCTCATTATGCTCTGAGGCCATACCCGTAAGGTCATATATTTTCTGTATGTCCTTTAGAATGGATTTGAAATTAATATCCAGGTCTATTAGTATACCCGTATGCAGATCAAACACCCAACCATGCACAATAGGGTAGCCTTTCTTCTGGTAGCTTTTTTGCACATTTGCGGTCTTAATAACATTTGTGGCCTGCTCCTTTACATTGAGTTCTACTAGCCGGTTGTAGCGTTGCCTTTCATTTTGTATTGCATCCAACTCGGCGGCATGCATCCTGTATACATCGCGTATGGTGCGTAACCAGGGGTTCAGTAAGCCCATGTCTTTAGGTATCATGGCTGCTTTTACACCGCCGCAATCGTAATGTCCGCAGACAACAATGTGTTTTACACCCAGGTGTTTAACAGCAAAGTTGATGACAGACATAACATTCAGGTCTGTATTATTAACCAGGTTGGCTACATTGCGGTGCACAAATACATCACCTGGCTCCAGGCCCATGATCTCATTGGCAGGTACACGGCTGTCTGAGCAGCCTATATATAAGTAATCAGGCGTTTGGTCACGGGCCAGTTTTTCAAAAAAGTCTGCGTCGTTGGCTTTCATTTGCGCCACCCACTTCTTGTTGTTCTCAAAAATCTGTTCGTACGTAACCATGTATAAAAGTAAAAAGGAAAAAGGAAAAAATCAAAAACATGCTTGATTCTCTATTCGATATTATCCCGGGCTGCCCACTCGTCCCGGAGGAGGCCCGCAATAACCACATCATGGGGCATACCGTTTCTCATTATGCTTTGCCTGATGATACCTTCCACTCTAAAGCCGAACTTCGATGCCACCTTTGCACTGCGTTTATTTGCCTGCAAAAAATGTATCTCTATCTTATTCAGCCCTATTTTATCAAAAAGATATTCAATGAATTTTAGCAGGCTCTTGGTTACGATACCTTTACCTTCATATTCCGCGCTGATCCAGTAGCCTATTTGCGCGCGTTTTGTTTCCTGGTCCCAGGCATGCATTCCTATTCCTCCTATCACTTTATCATTCTCAAATATACCAAGGGCCAAGGCCTCTTGTGTATGTTGCTGATGTAATGACTGGCGTATGAATTGCAACGAGTGGTCAGTTTTTGTGGTTTTGCTTACCCAGTCCAGCCAGGGATTGAGGTGTTTGCGGGAATTGTTTACAGCTTCAAACAGCTCTTCTGCATCAGCAACCTCGTAAGTGCGCAGGCGTAATTTATCATCAATAGTTATAGATACCAAGTCTAAGTCAAAAGTTAAAAGTCAAAAACCAAAAAGTGTACACGTAATTCGTGCAAATCAATATCTATTATTTTGGCTAAAGCCAATCAATTTTTTATTTTGTCCCCCGACCTAAAGGCCGGGGCAATTTTATAATTGAAAAATTCACTCTTACAACGCTTATTGTTTATCGTTTGAGGTTACCTTTTCCCATATTTCGGGTATGCGTTTTATCCATGTGAGTTCGCGCATTTTAGTTTTTGCATCTACAGCCGGTGAGCCAAAGTAAGTTTTGCCCCCTTCCAGGCTGGCCGGTACGCCGCTCTGTGCAAGTACTATTGCGCCCTTGCCAATAGTGAGATCTTTGCTTACACCTACCTGCCCCCATAGTATCACTTCATCTTCTATGATCGCTTTTCCGCCCACACCCACCTGCGCTGCAAACAGGCAATTTTTGCCTATCACTGCGCCATGGCCTATATGTATATGGTTATCGAGCTTGGTTCCCTGGCCTATAATGGTATCGCCGCTCACTCCTTTATCTATTGTAGTGCCGGCGCCGATCTCTACATAATCTTCTATAATGACACGGCCGCAGCTTTCCATTTTGTCATACTGCACCTCGCGGTCTTTGCGGCGCTTAAAATAAAATGCGTCTGCACCGAGCACACAGCCTGCATGAATGATGACATTATCACCGATGACACAATGGTCGTAAATCGTAACATTGGGATGGATAAGACAATTCTTGCCAATGCGCACATGATTACCTACAAAAACGCCGGGTTGTATATGTGTGCCTTCGCCAATCAAGGCACTATCACTGATCATTTTATAAGCCGGTTCGAACGGGCGGAAATGTTTTACGATTTTAATATAGGCGCTGAATGGGTCATTGGTAACTAGCAGGGTTTTGCCGTCCGGACAGGGCACTTCTTTATTTATAATTATTACCGTAGCAGCCGATGTGAGGCATGCATTATAGTACTTCTCAAAATCAACAAACGAAATGTCCCCTTTGGTTACTTTATGTATCTCATTAATACCTGTAGCTTCCTGGGCGGCATTGCCAACGAGCTTTGCGCCCGTAAAATCAGCGATCCATTGAACAGGAACAGCTTTTTCAAACTTCATATGTTATAACTTTGAAACAAAAATACAATCTTGGGGGGAATTAGGAATTTGTATTTTGGAATTTGGATTAACTAATTAGTTTTCGGGATTAAAAACAGGAACATAACACGTTAATCCAAAATACAAATTCTATTAACTTCGATTACCTAATCTATTATTTTGACCTACATCAACCTCAACGGAAAGATCACAGACGACACTGATGTCGCCATACAGATAGATAATGGCGCATTCAGATATGGCTATGGCCTGTTTGAAACGATGCTGGTAAAGGATGGGGCGATCAGGTTGGCCAACTACCATATGCCGCGCTTATTTGCAGGTGTAGAGCAATTAGGTTTTGAATTGCCGGCATTTATGACTGAGGAATATGTGGAGGAAGAAGTACTGCGGACGGTTAAGAAAAATAAACTGGAAAAGCTTTGCCGGGTGCGTTTGCAGGTATTTGCGGGGAGTGGTGGTTTGTATGGCACCGGATATATGCATCCCGGTTTTTTAATAGAATGCTTCCCACTGGATGAAAGCACATTGCAACTGAATACTAATGGCCTGGTAGTGGGGGTAGCTAAGGGGATAGCAAAATGCAGGGACACGTTATCGCACCTGAAATCCTGTAATGCGCTTATTTATGCCGTTGCCGCCAGGCAAGCCAGGGAAAATAAATGGAATGATGCTTTGATGTGCAACACCGAGAGCTATATTATAGAAAGCACCATCGCAAATATTTTCTGGATAAAAGACGGTATAATCTATACCCCCCCTCTCTCTGAGGGTTGTGTGGCAGGCGTGATGAGGCAATTTATTCTTGATGAAACCAAGGTGGTCGAGAAACCTATGCCGTTCGGTGAGCTCATGTATGCCGACGAAATATTTCTGACCAATGCCATCAAAAAAATAAGATGGGTGGGGGAATGGCATGACACGAAATATAGCAATGAGCAGACGCGGGCCATTTATGAACTACTGGGCAAAGTTTAGGCATGAATTTTGTATTCTTTTTTGAATACATCACAACCCGGTATAAACTATACTCTTATGCGTTTATCATACTGTCTGCTTGCGGGTTTTATATTTTCTGCATTTACATCTGCGGCCCAATTAGGCTTTGGGCCTGAAGTGGGTTTCAACCTTTCGAACTATACAGGAAAAAGTGATGGAAAAAAGATAAGCCACCAGCCCAAATATGGAGGTATGTTTGGTGGTATTCTTGAAGTAGAACTGAACGAGCATTTTTATTTGCTGCCTGGTTTGTTTGACTACCGCAATGGTTATGCCAAATCATTTGCCGGAGGCACCAAAACCTATGCTGTAAATACCCTGGAAATACCTGTAAATATAGAGTACAAGTTTGGCCGGCCAGACCGTGTAAAATTCTTTGTTGGTGCAGGACCGTATTTTGACCTTAATTATGATGGCACTGTGGTTACATCGGCATTGCCTGTATATAGCACATATGATATTAAGATGGGTAATGATGCCAGTGATGATATCAGGAGCTTTGATATTGGCGTTGGGGTATTTGGGGTTTACCAAATAACACGTGGCCTGTTTTTCCGTGCACGCTACCAGTATGGGTTCCTTAACATGCTGCCGGAGGGTAATTCAAACAATTCATTGTACAACCGTAGTTTCAGCCTGTCGGTGGGTTATGTTTTCCCGGGCGACCTGAAAGCAAAGAAGGAACCAGAGAAAATAAAAGAAGAAGAAGAACGGGAGCAAATGGAACAACAAAGGAAACAACAATAATCGTTGCTTTTTGAGTTGATACTATACTTACCTTTGGCCTGTTCTTAAGCGCTCCTCTATTTCGCCATGCGGTATATCTGTTTTTTGCTGATCTCTCTTTTTTTTGCTGCACCCGTTCAGGCACAGCTTGGGTATGGGCCCGAAGTAGGTATAGGCATGAGCCGGATGTATTTTGCCCCGCCCATATACCCAATAGATTATACCCAGGTGTCTACGAATGCCGTGGCAAGTGGCAAGATAGGCGGACTGATAGACCTGCCGCTCAGTAAGCATTTCTATGCACAGGCCGGTATATCTTTTGCCCGTGAAGGCATCGTCAGGTCATTTTCTTATGACTTGAGTGATAGTTTTAATGAATCTATACACCAGACACTGTACCTGAACTATATACAGGTGCCGGTAAGTATAGTATATAAAACCGGCGTACAGGGTAAAGGCCGCGTGATCTTCGGGGTGGGCGCTAACCCTGCCTACCTTATGGGCGGCAGGAACGAGCTGCAGGATAACCAGGTGTTCAAAGGTGTTGCCAACCAGACATCCAGCAATACATTAGTAGTGAATGTTCTTAGCCGCTTTGATATTGGCGTTAACCTTTCGGCAGGCTATGAATTACCAACCGGTCTTTTTTTCCGTGCTTATTATGTGGATGGCGTTAATGACCTCAGTCTCAATTCAGAGATCGATAAAAACAGGATGTGGGGCATTGCCGCCGGCTATATCTTTGGTAAAGGCCGGAATATTAATAAGGATGACGAAGGCCTGATAGATAAGACGCCAGCCCAATAGCCTCCCAAATACCATATTTTATGGATATCTCTAACGGTAATTTACAAAACAAATTGATTTAAATCATTTTATAAATTTAATTTATCATTGTATATCAATTTTAACAACTTTTACTAACATTCTATTCACATAAAGATTATTTTTGTCGCTCACTTTGTCTAAGAAGTTGGAACAAATATGATCGTGATGAAAAGGATATTGAAACAAATTGTACTTATACTGATCTGCTCGGTATCGGTATTTTGTGCCAATGCCCAGGACAAATCGTACATCTCAAACCATAAATTTGTTGCAGCTATATTATCTCAGCGCTATGGCATACCGGCCTCGGTTATCCTGGCTGTAGCGGCCGTAGAATCTTCGGGCGGTAAAGGCCCGGCGGCAAAGGTGCTCAATAATCACTTTGGTATAGTAGGGAAGAATGACATAGTGAATAAGAAGGGCCATAAAAGCCGGTACAAGCAGTATGATAATGAACTGGCTTCGTATATGGATTTTTGCAAGCTTATTTCGCACAAACATTTTTACCAAAGGCTAAAAGGCAACAGCGACTGTGCTGCCTGGGTAAAAGCCATTAGTAATACCGGCTATTCTGAGGCACCGGAGCAGTGGCGCCAAAAAGTTTTCGGCGTGCTATCATCCATAAAGATACAGTCGTCTTATAGCCTTGCATTTGGTAGGTAAGGCACAATAATTCAATAGTTATGTTTAAACTGTACCGATTTGTTTTTACTGCTATTGTATTGATATTTTCCTCGTTCACTTGTTTCTCGCAAAAGGATAAAGACAAAACTGTAACATACACCGATAAAGTGTTATTTGGCGGTTGCTGGTTTGTGCCGCATAACTCTGAGATCTACCTGACCTTTTCAGAATATTCCAATTTCCGGTTTCACGACATTGACTCAAATGAACATGAGGTGTTTATTACCGGAAAGTATCTGCTTGATGGCCATAACCTATGGCTGATCTATGACGACCGGCCAAAGCAGAAATTTGACTTTTACAAAACCGAAGAACCGGATGCGCATTATGAGATCCGCAGCTACCCGATAGAAAAGGGTGGGTATCTTTTTGTGCATGGAGACTGTGAGTGAGAAGTCTTACCCCTAATGAAAGGATTGAAAGATTATCATGATTAGGGTAGTATAATTTTATTCCCGGTTCAACTTTTCTTCCTTTTCGCCCTTTCGTATTGCACCGGCCACTGTAACTCTTCATAACCTAGTTCACGTGCAGCCCGTAAAGGGAAATAGGGGTCTCGCAATAACTCACGGGCCATAAATATAAGATCGGCCTGGCCGTGGGCAACTATATCTTCTGCCTGTTGAGGATCCACAATTATACCCACTGCGCCCGTGAGTATGCCTGTCTTCCGGACGGCCTCGGCAAAAGGCACCTGGTAATTGGGCTTGGCTGGTATCTTCACGGTTCCCACTACGCCACCTGAAGAGCAATCCATAACATCTACACCCCTGGCTTTCACAACTTCCGCCAGTCTTACTGAGTCTTCCACCTGCCAACCATCTTCCGCCCAGTCGCTGGCAGATATGCGTAGAAACAGCGGGAGTTCCTGCGGCAACACCTCACGTATGGCATCGATCACCTCCAGTAGAAAACGGATGCGGTTTTCAAATGAGCCGCCATATTCATCAGTGCGCTTATTGCTGAGGGGAGATGTGAATTCGTTTATAAGGTAGCCGTGAGCGCCGTGTATCTCTATTACTTTAAACCCGGCTGCTAGTGCCCGCAGGGTTGCAGCCCTAAAATCGGTAACTATCTTTTTTATATCCGCTTTTGACAGTTCCTTCGGGGTCTGTCTTCCTTCCGAAAAAGCTACCGGGCTCGGGGCTACTATTTGCCATCCGCCTTCTGATTCGGGCACGGGCATGTCATGATTCCAGGGCTCTGTGACACTTGCCTTGCGGCCAGCGTGCGCCAACTGCATACCTGGTATGGAGCCCTGTTTGGTTATGAAAGCAGCTATCTTGCTGAGCTCTGCTATATGCCCATCTTTCCAAATACCAAGGTCATGCAAGGATATTCTCCCCTCCGGGCAAACCGCTGTAGCCTCTGTAAATACCAATGCTGCCCCGCCCACTGCCCTGCTGCCCAGGTGCACAAAATGCCAATCGTTAGCAAAGCCATCCTGGCTGGAATACTGGCACATGGGAGAAACCACCATGCGGTTCTTTAAAGTAATGCTCCTGATGGTGAGCGGTGTGAATAGCTGTGGCATAGTCTTAATTCACTGCAAAATTAGGGCTTTGCGTGGTGTTTGCTACAGGATAATTACCCCGAAGCTGTTATTTAAAAGAGTACTTTACCAGGAATAACAAATAAATGGCGGAGGTAGATACAGATTGTGGAATATTAGAAAACCCATTTCCCCGTTCATACCTGATCTCTGCCTCATACTTTTTGTAAGAAATACCCGCACCGCCAAACCATGACTGCTCATATTTTCTGAAAGGGATGAACGGCCCGGTCTGATCTGCCAAACCACCCTGATGATACAATGCTGTGGCTTGCGAAGATATGGAATACCCGTTCGTGATACCTAGATGGGCAAAAGGCCTGATAGCATACTTTGAATACTGATAACGCAAAGAAGTAAACAATTTCAGATAACTTATGTCCAGGTTGGCTTTTGCAGTCACACCGGTGTAAGGATAATTTGGGTAATAAGTATCGGACTTCATGCTGTAGCCGGCATACAACAATTCATTACAAATCGACCATCTTCTTTCTGTGTGTGGCAAAATACAATTCAGAAAAATGCCGGCAACAAAAGAGTAAGATGGGGCAAAAGTGATACCGTTATACCCACTGCCATTTACATCCAATGCCGTTTTGCCGGCACCCAGGTCCACGCCAAAAACTGTTTTGGCTTTTTCACGTTTATATTCATATCCTTCAGCCCGCTTGTCGCATTTGTTATAGTCACGGGCCAGGTGCATGAGGCTGGGTAGGGAATACTGGGCGTCTTCGATCTTCTTAATAGCAGCGATGTGGCAATCACTATAGAGCTTACCCAGTTGCCGTTTATATTCTTCACTATACAAAGCCGTTGTCCTGCTCATATCTAAGTAGTAGTGTTTATTTATGAGCTCGGTCAGCGCGCCGTCCTGTGCCTCGATCAAATAATGTTTTTTACCAACCACAGAATCCAAACAGACGTACAAACTCTTTTTACCGGCTACTAACAATTGCGCAAAGAACTCGCATTTTTTTAGCGTGGGATTGGGTGAGTTATCTATACTGGCAAGATCTGTAGGGGACACATCCAGCTCTGAAGAAAAAGACTTGAAATATACATCCTGCCCGGACAGATGAACCGTGAAAGACCTGACCTCAAAAGGCCTGTAGTGCTTTTCATCGCCTTTCTTGTTCCTGAAAACTAAAGTTTTGGGAGGTTTGGGCTTGTCCTTAAATGCAATTTCTCCATGCACGGTATCTCCTGCCTGCGTTACAACATAGCCATCCTTCCATTTGTTTTGTGCGGTGGCTGCCTGATGGGAGATTATAAGTGCAGTAATAAGGGTTACAGAAAAAATGAGGGCTTTATTAGTTATCACCATACTGTTTTATAAAGGGTTATGGCGTAAAGGTAACATTCAGGTTTAAAAAAAGAAATTACTCCACTTTCTAAACGTATAAACCAGATACCGCCCGCGGGTGATTTACAAAAAAACCTATTCAAAATCAATGACCA
>Ga0302185_10002325_pt1 | contig 12583 bp, 10 predicted proteins | sample II_Bog_E1_1_FD_200231 | JGI IMG/M metagenome (GOLD analysis project Ga0302185, IMG submission 200231) | Peat permafrost microbial communities from Stordalen Mire near Abisko, Sweden - II_Bog_E1_2 | ecosystem: Environmental > Terrestrial > Soil > Wetlands > Peat | place: Sweden: Abisko... | reverse complement strand
TAATATAATAGCTGATTAGAGCTAATTAGAGGTAAAGTTACAGTGCGTTGCTGCCCATTGAAATTAACATGCCATTACGTTTCAGTTAACTGGTATTTTTAGCTGGTCACTTTTCTTTCAGTGAAATTATCAGGATGTTACCATTCACTGCCGGTAGGGTTGTTCTTTACTGTGGTTGTAGATACACCACCAAAACTGAAACCAAACCTGACACCTGAATTATGCCCCATGTAGCTGTCCCACGACTGTACAAAATCAACACGGAGCACTCGCACTAATTTATAGCCGATATTGTCTATGCCGAAGAATGCTTCTGTGTAGTATTCACCAGAATTGGCATAAAAGGCATTACCTCCCAAAATGAAATAATACCGCGCTTGTCTGAATAACGGGATCTTATTGCTTAACAATCCGTTGAGGTGATACTCTATATGTGCCTCGCCATATAAAGGTGCCTTGTTGCTGAATTGATAATACTGGGCAAACTGGAAGCTTTGCATATATGGTGACGCAATACCAATGCCACGGTTGCCATATATGCTCATCAGGTCGGGGGCAGAGACATAGGCGCTATTCAAAAAGCCGCCAACTGCAAAATGGTATTTCAGTGTGCCGAACAGCTTCATGTGCACATCGTCCTGCACACTAAAGCGCCACTTATCAAAGTTGGTGACACTGTTGAAGATGCCGGGTATACCTTTATCATAAGTAAGGGTGAAGCGTGGCCATGGGCTGCCATTTGCCACCTTATAATCCGGGTATTGGGTGTAGGTAAAGCCTGGCTTGTAAGAAACTGAGGCATGTAGCAATGCGGCATCATTGACAACCCATGGTTGAGAAATGGCTGCAAGATTTGAAGGGAGGTTTGGCGTATAACCATCAAGATTTCCGTTAATAAAGGAATAATTTGTGGTATTCTGCAAAGGGAACCTCCGCTCATAAGATGCTTTGATGAACCAGTTAAGTCCATTACCATAACTACGCCTTACATAAGCAGATGCCTGCGAGCGTTCGTATATCTTAAGGTCGTTCTCCCTGTAAAAAAGATCGGCATAAGTATTAAACCAAGGCAATACCGGATTATCAGGATCATATTGGAAAACATACTTACCACCTTCTATGCCATAAAGCCAATAACGGTTGAGCCACGACCTGTCAGTTGTTTTATAATACAGGCGGGCAATGGAATTAAAATGAGTATTGCTGAAGCCGTAGCGGGCAGCGATATCACCGTACAAAGTCTTACCTGTATCTATTTTATGCTGCCAATATAGTTTAGGAGAAACGTTAAATCCTTCTACAATATTATAGTTGAGGATGTTGTCTCCTATCAGCAGTCCGTTGATAGTGTAAATATTTCTATTCTCTTTAGAATTGTATACATAATCAGAAAACAGAAAACTGAATGGCTTGAATTTATTTCTTTTTCTCCTGAGCGAATCCTGGTGTTCCGGGTTATTGAATTTTTTAACAAGGCTGTCTTTTACTACAAAATCTCTTTTCTCATCATTCTCAAGTGGTATAGGGCGATTGGCCCAATAAGAAGTATCTTTTTTGTTGGCGGTCTTATCATAAGTGCTGGTGATCTTACCTGCAAAAATAGAGTCGGGTATAGGCTCATTTACTTTTTGATTATTATATACGGTCACGCCGCTTGCAGTTATATCAAAACCCAGGAGGTTAACCGTAAAGTAAAGCACCTGGCTTTTTACCACCCACGTGTCTTTTTGTAATGGCAGGAAAAGCTGGCCAACTTTAAGGGTATCTACAATATCCATACCCGACTGCTTGGCCAGGGTCATATCCAGGCTTTGTATTGCCCAGTCACTGTCAACTATGTAAATAGTGCCGTTGAAGCAAGGTTCATAAGCTCTTTCCTGGATCACTTTTATCTTATAAATAGTTCTGCCATCTTCTATAAACTGGCCTTGCAACTTATACTTATAGTAATTGAGCGCATTATCACTAATGGGAGATATGAAGCCACGCGAATTATTCCCAAAAATATTGACGTCGTTGTCGTAAAAAGTAATGACCGGTGGGAATTGTGAAAACCCAAGTCCGCTTTGATTGCCACTTTCGTGCACGGAATGGATTACTGTTTTATGCTTATCACCCTCGGCATAATAATCTGCATCCTCTTCAGTAAGATATAACACACCTTTGCCTATACTATCTACAGCATCAGTTTCGTCTTTTATTTTCTGGCCCATGAATTTCTCAGGCATCTTACGGGAGCGGGCCACCCCTTTTAAGTATATGGACGTTTGGAAAGAATGTACCTGGTCCAGGTGAAACGCCCTTCTCTTTATGGTATTACGGATAATGGGATATGCAGGGTCCTCGGTAGAGCTGTGTATCACCACTTCATTCATTTCCAGGCTTTGATCTTTCAAAATAAACGTGTGCTCTACAGTCTCATCGCCCGAAATACTGAGGTTGTATGAAGCTTGCTTGAAGCCCACATATTGGCACACTACCTTATACAAACCTGGGGCAACAGTAAGCTCAAAATCTCCCTTACTATTCGCATTAACGCCTGTCGTGGTGCCTTGCAGATAAACGGTGGCATAGGGCAGCGTATTGCCTTTCTCATCTGTAACCCTGCCTTTCAGCACACCCGCAAGTATACAAACTGGCGCGAAAAGAAACAGCAGTGTAAAAAAAGGTTTAACGCAATTCATGGTGTATTGTAAGGATCCGGGCGAAGCCCGTTTTTTCATTATTTACGACTAAAGAGTCCGTGTATCTGTGCATCAATTTTGCGTACTACATCGGCGAGGTCTTCTTCCTTATCGGCAAAGTTGCAGTTGTCTACATCTATTACCAGCAGTGGGCCATCGGTATACTTATCTATCCACTTATTGTAGAAACCATTCAGTCTTTTCAGGTAATCAAGACGGATGTTCTCCTCGTAATCACGGCCGCGTTTTTGTATCTGGTCTACCAGCGTAGGTATGGATGCTTTTAAATAAATAAGCAGGTCGGGCGGCTTGATGAGCGCTTTAAGATTCTCGAAAAACGAGGAGTAGTTTTCGAAATCACGTTTTGTCATAAGGCCCATATCAAAAAGATTGGGGGCAAAAATATAGGCGTCTTCGAAAATGGTGCGGTCCTGGATAACGGTATCGCTGCCGTTGCGAATATCAATAAGTGTTTTAAGACGATGATTAAGAAAGTATATCTGGAGATTGAACGCCCACCGTGGCATGTCCTCATAAAAATCGACCAGGTACGGATTGTGCTCGACATCCTCAAAATGTGGCTCCCATTTATAATGTTTTGCCAACATCCCCGCGAGTGTAGTTTTCCCGGAACCTATGTTGCCCGCAATTGCGATGTGTTTTGTAGTAGATTTTGGCGGCATGTTATAAAATCAGAAATTTAAATTAATAAGCAAAAGTAACACATGGTTGCAGTAGCAAAGAAAAAATAAATTACAAACTGCTGGTAGCGATCTTATTGCCTAAAGTACAATTTGTCTGTAACATACTAATTAGCAGTTAATTTTCATGAATAATTTGAAAAAAAATGATTTTCAGGCTGCTCTGCGCTTTTAGCGAGGTATACACACGCGATTATTGTCAGTCACCAGTTAACAATTTACAATAAGGTGCAGGATAAATGTATATTTTTACGGTAATGGATGAGGGTAAAGCAGCCGGCAACGGCAACAATTCTTTAAAATATGCTGCCTGGCTTAGTCCCGTCTTGCTGTGTATATTGCTTGTGGGTGCTGTGGTCTTTTGCAGGGAGCGCATGTTGTTTATTGATGCACCGCACATTCTTTTCCGCATCATCAACGGTGGTAATTTCTGGATAGAACAGCACCGTTATGGCTCCTTTATATCGCAGGTATTACCGCTCGCAGGGGCCAAAATGCATTTGCCGTTACAATGGCTCATGGTGCTGTATTCCGCTGGGTTTTACCTTTTTTACCTCGCGGTATGCATGCTGCTGGTGCGCCTACAGCAATACGGTCTGGCTATTCTGATGGGGCTCTACTTCACTGTAATGGTAAGCGCTACTTACTACTGGCCCAATAACGAGGTGCACCAGGGCATAGCATGGCTGCTGCTGGCATTCGGCCTGCACGCCTGCTTGGTAAAGGGCGTGCGCAATAGCTATCTCCGTACGTTGCTGTTTACTGCCTTGTTCTTCCTTGCTATATGGACACATCCGCTTGTTATACCGGCTGCCCTGTACCTTTGGATGTTCTTTTTAGTGGGCAACTGGCAGACGCAAGAAGACAAACGAACCGTTTTGATTTTCTCCGGCATACTTGTTCTGATCTGCGCGGTAAAAGTGTACGCAGGCATGCACGACTGGTATGACAGCAGCAAAATAGACCTTGTGACCCATGTAGACCCTAATAAAATTAAAGGCCTGCTCCATGCACCGCAGCTGCATTACTTTTTACGCAACTGCCTGCACCACTACTGGCTCTTTACCCTGTTTACCATTGCGGGACTGCTGGCATTGCTCTTTCAGCGGCGTTATGTCCTCTTTATAGCTACCATTGCCGCCATATGCGGCTATGTGGCGTTGGTGTGCGTCACGTTTTGGGAGGAAGGGCCACGATGGTATATGGAAAGCGAGTACATGCCCCTGGTGCTCATAGGGTGTGCGCCTTTTGCATATTACCTGTTGCCCAAAATGAAGCCAAGCTATGGGTTGGCACTGCTAGTGATGGTATATATGATGCGTCTGGTGTGCATCTTTAATGCCGGATGGCCATTTAGTAACCGCCTTTCGATAATGGAACGTATGAGCTACAGAATGAAGGAAAAGCATCTGAGCAAAGTGATCATTACTGAACCCTCTACTATAGATAGCGCCCTTGTTATGAACTGGGGCGCGCCGGTAGAAAGCCTGTATATGAGCGCACTAAATGGAGAAAACCCACAGCACACATTTATATTTATGAAACCCGAAGAGATAAAAGTGGCAGATACCACTGCCAAAAACATATTGTTGGGATGTTTTGAACGGCGAACTGCTGCGCAACTGAATGCACGTTATTTCGAGATAGACACAACAACCACCTACAAGGTGATGCGGTATGGGGAATTGTTTAAAAGTAAAACCATAGAGTGATCAATTCAAAATCTATTCCGGTATCAGCAGAAAATTAGCATCCTTCATCTTAAAAGCCTTCTGCGAGATCTTCATGATAGGAGAAAAATTCCTTTTTTTAAGGCTGTAATAGAGGAAGTTATCCGGAACGCCGAAGTAGTAAGATTTTACCTGGCCTTTGTTGATAATCGTTTTATGGCCTTGCTGCAGGATGTCCACACTCCGAAGCAGCACATCACGGCCCATGAGGTAGTTGGCAGTTTGCACATCAATGAATGAACCGGAGGCATTAGCAAGTGTGCTTTGTGCAATGATTGCACCCGTATCCAGGTGCTCATCTATAAAATGACAGGTGACTCCTATCTTTTCCCGGACGCCGTAGAACATGCACCAGAATGTAGAGTCGATGCCACGGATCTCCGGTGCAATACCGTGATGCAGGTTGATGGTAGCAGCAGCACGGCTAAAGATGTTTGCCTTTAAAATACCAGCACCCGCTTGAATGATGATATCGGGCCGCACCTTATCAAGAAACTGCTCGCTTGCGGCATCATTTACAGCTCCAACTTTTGCACATTCAAAAGAATCAATTTTTATTGGTTGTACCTGGCGGCTGATCTCTTTTTCAAAAGCCACGAGATCCCGCGGATAGTCATAACGGCCATCATCAAAACGGGCATGTGCGTATTTCTCGCGGAGGCGCTGCATGAAAGATGGTTTCACAGTTGGTGCATCGATCTGGATAAATGAATAGTTATGGTTAGGGCGCTGGTGTATGAGATAACTTATGTTGAGTAAGTTAGTGATGGAAGGAGCGGACTTTGTATAAAAGCAGACGTTCATTGATGTATGATTTTGTGCAGCAATTGATGTTCGTTGCCCATATATGGGTAAAGTCCGAAACGGTCATAAACATAATCTTTATTCCCGGCATCCGAAAACTTATAATCTACCAAAAACTGTTTTGTAAAGCCCAGCGGAAGCAGCGACTCATTCAGCTGTGGTGTATAAGAGCCATCAGGGAAACCGATAGTAGTAACTTCTTTCTGAATGATACCTTCCAGGTATGCCTTAGACTTTTTTACTTCCTCCACAGCATCAGTATTGGATAACGAACCAAGATTGTTATGGTAAAAGCCGTGCGAGCCTATAGTGATGTTTTTGCTCAGTGATGTTTTATGTATTTCTTCGTCATTCATCAGCTGCCAGTAATCTTTCAGATCAGCAGCCTTTGTAAAATCATAAATAGATAGCAGCTGGCTTACAAATTGTTCTTTGAGCTCATAGCCCGGAGCCTTATGTTCTTTGATGAATTTCTTTACATTGAGGCCGGAGTCTCGGTTAGTGAATTCATTACCATAAAATTCGAATTCGACACCCGCTAGCATTATTTTACTTTTCTCTTTGGTATACCTGCTCACAATATCTATAGCATCTGCCCAGAGCACTTTATGATGCAGGCTGCCTACACCTGTTATAAAATAATAAGCATGGGCATCATATTTATCCAGTATCGGCAGGGCGTAGGTAAGGTTGTTGAGATAACCATCGTCAAACGTGATGGCAACATTGGTTTTATCCTTGCTGAATTCATTATTCATGAAATTCGTGTGTGTAAGGATATTGCAGTGTTTTTTCAGCAGTACTATTTGTTCTTCAAAGTTATCACGGCTGAAAAAACGCTCATTGAACCTCGTGCTGTTGTGAAGGTCTATACCGTGATACATAATTATTATAAAACTGTTGTTGCCTTTTTTGGCATAGTAACCACTTTTAATACGGTGGTTCACCAGCAGTTTATTAATAGTATCGATCTTTGACTTTATATGCAGCACGAACGGTTATTTACACTCAAAAATATTAAAAAGAGCGTTAGGGCGCAGGATTTTATTGAGAGCAAATGTTTTCAGGCTGTCTTACTGCTATTATGATAATGCCTGAGCGATGGTATGGCCAGGATTATTGCAGCAAGTATCATAGCTGCGCCCAGTAAAAACGGCATTCCCGGAAAAATGAATGGTGCATTATTTCCGGTGAACCACGAGAAGAGGTTATTCATAATAAGAGGTCCAAGGAATGATGTAATACTGATGAGGCTGGTAAGCGCACCCTGCAGCTCGCCCTGTGCATTATCGGGCACCTGGTTGGATATTATGCCCTGCAATACCGGCCCTCCAATGCCCCCCAGGCAATAGGGAATGAGAAAAGCAAACATCATCCAGCCGTCTGTGGCAAATGCAAACAGTATCATTCCCGCAAGGTAAAAAGACAGGCCCACAAATACTGAATTCTTCTCGCCCAGCATGGGTGTTGTTTTACGGATCAGTAAGCCCTGCACAAGGGAAACCAGTATACCCACTACAGATAACGAGATACCTACCATCATCTTACTCCAATTGAATTTGTAAATGGTATAGTAGTTCCAGTTTGACTGTACCGCATTTCCCGCCAGGTAAATAAGGAACAATGAAACTGATAAACCAGCAACAATTGGGTATTTCTTCAGGTTTTTTAGCGGACTGATAGGGTGGGCACGTTTCCACTCAAATGGGCGGCGATGTGCTTTGTCGAGAGATTCGGGCAGTACAAAATAGCCATATACTACATTCATGAGGCTGAAGCAGCCTGCCACAACGAATGGCAGCCGCACAGACCAGTCGAAATTACCGGAAACCCCGTAATGCTTGCCCCACAAGCTGCAGAGGCTGCCAATAGTGGGGCCAATGATAAATCCAAGTCCGAAGGCAGCGCCGATCATACCGAAGTTTTGCCCACGCTTTTCCGGTGTGCTGATATCTGCAATATATGCCGTTGCGGTGGTGAAGCTGGCGCCTGCCATGCCCGCTACTATACGGCCAATGAACAATAATGCAAGCGTAGGCGATACGGCTTGTACAAAATAATCTATACCTAATCCCAGCAACGAAAACAGCAGCACAGGGCGGCGGCCAAAACGGTCACTGAGCGCACCCATAATGGGAGAGCAGATAAACTGCATGATGGCATATGCAAACGTGAGAAAGCTGCCATAAGTTGCAGCCTTTGGAATATCGCAATGGGTAAGCTGCTGTATAAGCGCAGGTATCACCGGTATGATAATGCCCAACCCGATCACGTCTATGAGCAAGGTGATAAATATGAATCCTATGGCAGAATTGCGTTGTACAGTCATTTTGCGTAGTCTGGCGCAAAAATAGGGTAAGAAAAATGGGTTCCGTAATAACTCACCGACCAAAGAGATTCATTTACCGAAAAATTAATGCGCAGCGCAGCTTGTGCCGTAACTTTGCATGGCCTTATATATGTAAAACCATATACAGGGGATAATACGTTCTACTTTATACTAACTACTTTTTACTAAACCATGGCCAGGCCTAGAGATACTAACAGAGAAGAATCACCAAAGGTGAAAATAAGCAAGGAGAGTGTAAAGGAAGCGCTGGTGATATTCAAATACGTGCGGCCTTACCGTGGTGTGTTTATCGCTGGCCTCCTGTTTATTGCATTATCAAGCGGCACTACAATGGCTTTCCCTTATTTTCTGCAAAAACTTATTGATAGTGCAAACGGATCGTTCAAAGGGCCATTTGCATATTCTCCAGGCATAATAGCGCTCATTATGATAGGCGTGCTGAGTGTACAAATGGTGTTTTCGTTTTTGAGGATATACATATTCACTTATGTGGGCGAGCACGCCGTGGCTGATATGCGAAAAGATATTTACAAACACATGCTCATGATGCCTATGGATTTTTTCGGACAGCGCAGGGTGGGGGAGTTGAGCAGCAGGATAACTGCAGATGTTTCACAGATACAGGATGCTGTAACGAGCGTGCTGGCAGAGATACTCCGGGGGATCCTTACTTTGATAATAGGCATAGGGTTGATACTTTATATTAGCCCGCGGATGACGCTGCTGATGCTATCAGTAGTGCCGGTGATCATTGTGATCGCATTGATATTTAGCAAGTTTATCCGCAAGCTATCGCGCCAGGCGCAGGACCAGCTTGCCGAAAGCGGCACCGTGGTGCAGGAAACCCTGCAAGGCATCAGTAATGTAAAAGCTTTCTCCAATGAGTGGTATGAGATAGGCCGCTACAACAAGAGCATCACCAATGTTGTGAAGCTGGCGATCAAGAATGGTCGTTTCAGGGGGTTGTTTGTGTCGTTCATGCTGTTCAGTGTTTTTGGCGCTATCGTTCTGGTAATCTGGTATGGTGCAGGACTAATGCAGCATGGCCAGCTCACGTTTGGTGACCTTACTGAGTTTGTTGTTTATACGGCATTTGTAGGTGGCACTATGGCCGGCTTTGCAGAACTGTATACGCAATTGCAAAAAACGCTTGGGGCCACCCAGCGTGTGCGCGAACTATTAAAAGAAACCACAGAGAGTGTTTCTCCTGAACGCGTTGATTTGGAAGACCGCTATAAGTTGAGTGGCAATGTTTCCTTACAGCATATTGGCTTCAGTTATCCATCACGTAAAGAAACGGAGGTGCTCAAAGATATCAGCATTGATGCCGAAAGAGGCCAGCAGATTGCCATTGTAGGGCCCAGCGGTGCCGGCAAGAGCACTATTGTTTCACTTTTGTTACGCTTTTATGAACCCAATAAAGGCAAAATATTATTTGATGGCATCGATGCCACAACTATTCCGCTTAACCAGCTGCGCAGGCAAATGGCGCTTGTGCCGCAAGATATACTGCTGTTTGGTGGAACTATATTTGAGAACATAGCTTATGGCAACCCTGATGCCACACTCGATGAGGTTAAGGATGCAGCGCGCAAAGCCAATGCGCATGATTTTATAGAACGGTTCCCCGAAGGGTATGAGACTGTAGTGGGCGAGCGGGGAGTGAAGCTTTCAGGGGGCCAGCGTCAAAGGGTAGCTATAGCTCGCGCCATTTTAAAAGATCCTGTTATATTGTTACTTGATGAGGCCACCAGTGCCCTGGATTCAGAATCTGAATCGCTGGTGCAGGAAGCTTTGCAAAACCTGATGAAAAACCGCACTTCATTTGTCATAGCGCATCGCCTCTCCACCATCCGCAATGCTGATAAGATCGTTGTGCTGGAAGACGGCAACGTGAAGGAAAGTGGCACGCATCATGAGCTCATCAATATTGAGGAAGGCCTATACCGTAATCTCAATAAGCTACAATTGTTTGAAGCATAGCAAAAAAAATGCCCCATAGAAATGGGGCAACAGTTAGAATTGTTATGAAAAAAACCACATAAGACCATTATGTGTCCTTTTGACTGTATGCACAAGTAAAAGTTTAAATAGGGCCTCCGACTTGCGCCTGCAAGGATATTTGCAGGATAGGTCACCTGTTAAATAAAGTGTATTTAAAATCGAGGTCGTCAAAACAAAATTTTAATGCGCGAAATACTACGTGGTTATATAACTTAGTATTGAAAAATTAGTAGTTTTGTATTTAAAGGAAGCTTGCCTTCAATAATATTGCCATGAGAAAAAACTCGTTTATACTACTCACTATTTGCTTCCTTCTTTTTGCATTAAGTAGTTGTCGTGGCCCGCGATACTATACTAAGTACAAGTTTCACAACAAGCATTATGACCAGCATTACAACCCTTACCACCGTAAATGGTATAAATGGGGCTTCCAGAATGGCGTGATCTAACACCATTTAGGCCCTCACCGGTTACTTTTTCAGAACTGTATCTTGTTAATTTTATGGAGGGCCGCTACCCCGGTATTCTTACATAAAATATAAATATCTAAATAGCTAAATAGCGCATTGATTATTAAATTATTATAAAGTATATTGTTTTATAAAAAATCCCGTTATTTAATAATCATTTTACAATTCGTTATTGCATAGTCAAAAGCTAGTATTTATATTTGTTTGGCAGATAACTGAGAATAATCGTCACTGCCGGTGTTGAAAATAAGTTTCACTTGTCGACAAAAAAAAGTTGAATATGCGTAAATTTATCCTCTTCGCTTCGTTTATTATTGCCGGTGCTTGTAATGTATATATTACATCTGCGCAATCAATTCCTGCCAAAACAGTAAAAGCAAAAAGCAAAAAACAGCCCCAGCAGGTGGCCGGCCCCAATGAGCCTGAAATGGTCTATGTAAAAGGTGGCACATTTGTTATCGGGAGTAATGATGAGTTCAATGAGTGGCCGGCCCACAAGGTCACGGTAAATGATTACTACATTGGCAAGTATGAAGTCACCGTTGGCGATTTCAGGAAATTCATTGATGCCACGGGTTATGTTACTTCTGCGCAGACGCAGGGATGGAGTTACGTTTGGGACGGTACAAAAACCATAAACCAAAAGGGTGTAACCTGGGAGTGTGACGCTTATGGTTTTAAAAGAAATGCCGACCAGGAAAACCGCCCCGTTATTTATGTGAGTTATGTTGATGCAGTTGCTTACTGCGACTGGCTCAGTGGCATTACAAAAAGGAAATACCGGCTGCCATCTGAAGCAGAATGGGAATATGCGGCCAGAGGTGGTAATAAATATGGCAAATGCAACTACAGCGGCAGCAATATTATAGGTGAGGTGGCCTGGTACAAGAAAAATGGAAATGGCCAGACACATCCCGTTGGCCAATTAAAACCTAATGAACTAGGCGTCTATGATATGTGTGGCAATGTGGCCGAATGGTGTGGCGACTGGTATGGCGAAAAATATTACTCTAAAAAGGAATCAAATAATCCTCATGGACCGGAATCCGGGACTAGCAGGTCTGTGCGTGGAGGGTCGTGGTTTTCAGATGCCGGTTTCACCCGGAATTCATCACGTGCCGGATTTGATCCTAATTCCAGTTGTGGATATAATGGGTTCCGTTTGGCGAAAGATTAATATTTCCCCGGCGATCTCATTTTAGTTGTCGTAAATTTCTATCGGGCTTTAGTTATATTTGTAATAACTAAAACAGCGTTATGAAAGAATATAAAGTGGTTTGTCATACACAACTCACAGTATTAGAGCAGGAAGTCAACACGCTCATTAACCAGGGCTGGAAGCTATCTGGTGGTATATGCATGGCTTATAAGCATGAGCACAGCGACATTCCTGATGTGCACCTGCCCGGCCACCTGGCTTATGCACAGGCCCTGGAAAAAGAATAACATCTAATCACTTCCTGATCACAAATGTTGCGTTGGCCATATTATCTCCCTGCATGGCACGCACAAAGTATACGCCATCTGTAAGATTTGAAATATTCACTTCCACGATCTGCTCGTTGCCTGCCAGTTGTTTCTGATAAACTGACCTGCCAGTGCAATCATAAACACTGAGGCTATTATAACCTGCTCCGTTCAATACTACATTTATTTTGTCCTCAGCAGGGTTGGGGTACAGAACTATTTTGGATGCCTGGCTGCTAACATTCGCTATCGATAATGAGGTCAGGATGTACTTGGCAAGAAACATATCGGTAGTGCCGGTATGGGCCGAACTATTCAACAATACATTTTCACCAAATGAAAATGCCGAATCACTGAAGTTGCCTGCCAGGTA
>Ga0302185_10002323_pt1 | contig 12586 bp, 15 predicted proteins | sample II_Bog_E1_1_FD_200231 | JGI IMG/M metagenome (GOLD analysis project Ga0302185, IMG submission 200231) | Peat permafrost microbial communities from Stordalen Mire near Abisko, Sweden - II_Bog_E1_2 | ecosystem: Environmental > Terrestrial > Soil > Wetlands > Peat | place: Sweden: Abisko... | reverse complement strand
GATGGTCAGAAATCGAATTAGAGACGTGATGCATCACGTCTCCGAAAGTATTTAACGGGTGCAATTATTGCATATAGGCATCTAAATATTCAAATATCTTTTTCCTTATGTCGTCAGTATCGAACATCGGTCCGTAATGCGGGGCTCCCGGAACTATGATCAGGTCGTTTTTCACACCTGCAGCCGTTAACTTTGCACTTAATGAAATGGATTGCTCGGGGTTTACCGATTGGTCCTTCTCTCCCTGGATAATTAAAAATGGTGGGTCATCCTTATCAATATACCATATTGGACTGGCAGTTCTTGCGAGGTCGGGCCGGGCCGCTACCGTCGCGCCCAGCAACAGGGTTATCGGGTTTTTCGGATCTTTATCATCATTACCCTTCAGCGTTAAAAGGTCTGACGGGCCGTAAAAATCCAATACCAGGTTTATTTTAAATTTTGTCTTTGTGCCATGAAGATAAAAACCTTTTACAATATGGTTGTTCGATAAACCAACAAGAGACGCGAGGTGGCCGCCAGCGGAGAAACCGATGAGCGTGATCCTGCTCGCGTCAATACTGTATTGCGACCCGTTTTCAAATAAATATTCTATAGCCTGGTTACAATCCTGTATTTGTGCAGGGAACGGGGCTGTGGTGCTGTACCGGTAGTCAATAGATGCCAGTGCATAGCCGGCATTTAAAAACGCCTTTACAGTATTCGCCATATAGCTCATATCGGCGTGTTTATCATTCGACATCCATGCGCCGCCGTGTATCCAGACAATCAGCGGATAGCTTAATTTTTTAACAGGCGGCAGGTAAATATCAAGCAGGTGTTTTTTTAAGGTATCATTGGCATAAGGTATGTTTTCTTCAATCGTGGTGCCGGGAGGGAAAATGTTTTTTTGCACATTTGGCGATTGGGCATGGAGCGTACTGACAAAGAAAAGTAAACTCATTAAAAAAATGAAACAGGATTGTATTTTTTTCATACGGAAGAATAACTAAAGTCTACCCTTTAAATCTAAGTTTTGGAGGTTAAAGATAGGGTTTTTAAATTAGGTATGATAGCCACGTTGAATATTTGATAGATTGTGTCCTGACCGTAGGGGCTACCTTTGTGGTCGCCCAGAACCTGATCGGGACACTGGTGTACAAGAGTGACGTAAACATATTTTACCGATGCAGATACGCAAAGGGCGACCACAAGGGTCGCCCCTACCATTTTGCAAATATACAATCAAACAACTTCCGGACTTTCTGTCCCGATAGCTATCGGGATTTCCGACTTTCCGACTTTCCCCACTAACCTCTCCCCTTCTATCTTTTTCTGCAATTCCAAAATAGCCCCTATCAAAGCCTCCGGCCTGGGCGGGCAACCTTGCACATAAATATCTACTGGTATTACGCGATCAACCCCTTTTACCACGTGGTAGCCATGCTGCCAGTAAGGGCCGCCGCAGTTGGAGCATGAGCCCATGGAGATCACGTATTTTGGCTCCGGCATTTGTTCATATAATCGTTTTATGCGCTCTGCCATTTTGAAGGTTACGGTACCTGCTATAATAATCACATCCGCCTGCCTGGCAGATGGGCGCGGAAAAACGCCATACCGGTCAAGGTCGTAAGTAGAAGCGAACGCCCCCATAAACTCAATGGCACAGCAGGCTATGCCAAAACTTAAGGGCCATAAAGAGGAAAGCCTCGCCCAGTTAAGCAGGTCGTTCATTTTGGTGATTACAACACCTCCGTCCCGATTGCTATCGGGATCACCCGTGATATCATTATTCATTACCCGGCTTTTTAAAGGTTGGCTTAAACATTGGTTTTCTGATCGGCGCTTGCTCAGTGGCAGCAGTTACAGCAGCAGTGGCAGTTTCTTTTGTTTCAAGAATAAATTCTTTCACTTTGTAATGGCTTTGCTCCAGGTTCAGTTTTTCATAAAACGACACCGGGATATGGGTATTGGTCGTTGGTATTACAGGTTTTGGTTTTATCCAGTCCAGATCGCCTTTAACCCAAACGTACGCCAATCCTAATATTAATATCCCTAAAAACACGAACATTTCAATAAATGCAAGCCAGCCCCAACTTGGGTCAACGGCAATCATTTCATGGTTGCCAAATACAATTGCCCATGGAAAAATGAATACCATCTCCACGTCAAACAATAAAAAAATAAGGGCAATTACATAAAAGCGCGAATTAAACGGCAGCCACGCGTTGCCAGTAGGTTCTTCTCCGCATTCGTAGGAGGTTAGTTTCTCAGGATTTGGCTTACGCGGCGCTATTAACCTATTTATAAAAAAAGTAAAGCAAACCATTATTATTCCTGTAATCAGAAAGATGAGTATCTTTCCAAACTCTGATATTTGCGAAACCCCTGCCATGACAGCAAAATTAACAAAACAAACTCATTTTGATGCTATAATAATTGGCGGCGGCGCCTGCGGTTTGATGTGTGCCGTACAGGCAGGGTTCTTAGGTAAACACACCCTCGTTTTAGAAAAAAACGACAAAGTCGGTGCTAAAATATTGATCAGCGGAGGGGGGCGATGTAATTATACCAACCTGTATACATCGGCGCAGCAATTTATTTCGCAAAACGAGCATTTCTGTAAATCAGCGCTGTCGCAATGGACGGTTGAAGATACCATCAGTTTCTTCGAAACTTACGGTATCGAAGGTAAAGAAAAAACCCTCGGGCAGCTTTTCCCGGTAAGCGATAGTGCAAAGGATTTCGTAAAAGTTTTTACTGATTTGTGTGAAGGATTGGAGCAGGTAATATGGTGCGAAGCAGAAGTAAAAAGCGTCGAAATAGTTGATAATGGTTTCACAGTTTCGCTTGAAAGGAATGGAGAAATAGAAACCTTATTTACCCCAAAAGTCGTTATCGCCTCGGGTGGGCTGCCTATTCCCAAAATGGGCGCTACCGACTTTGGGTTACGCCTGGCCCGTAGATTTGGTTTAAAAATAAATGATACCGCCCCTGCACTTGTGCCGCTTACGATAACCGGAAAAGACCAGCCTTGGTACGAAGAGCTCTCCGGCAATAGTATTTTTTGCAGGGTTTGGAACGATCGGGCGGAATTTGAGGAAAATATATTATTTACGCACTGGGGCCTGAGCGGGCCTGCCATATTGCAGATATCTTCCTATTGGCGACCTGGGGAATATATTTTTATCGATCTGTTACCCCATCAAAATATAGCTGAACTATTATTAAAAGAAAGGGAAAACAATGGTAAAAAGATGCTGCTTGCTTACCTTGCCGGCTTATTTACACGGAAATTTGCCGAAGCTTTGAGCGGATACCTCCCTGTTGACAAAAACCTGGCGTCATTAAGCAAAGCCGACATCGAAAATATATATAGTTTAATCCATAAATTTGAAGTAAAACCCGCTGGTGACAAAGGATACGATAAAGCGGAAGTTATGCGTGGCGGTGTCAGCACTGACGAACTATCATCAAAAACCATGGAAGCAAAAAAAGTTCCCGGCCTCTATTTTGGCGGGGAATGTGTAGACGTTACCGGCTGGCTTGGCGGCTATAACTTTCAATGGGCCTGGGCGAGCGGCTTCGTAATAGCACAGGCAATTTAGTGAGCAGTGAATGGTGAAAAGTTTTCTTTTATCTGATCTGAAACGTCAACGGCTGATGGCTAAAAGCTAATGGCTAACGGCTAAAAAGCTAATTCAAAGAGGGATTCTCCGGGAAATTGGCGATGTGCGCGTAGCGCTGGCCAAGCCCTATTACCTTTTCGCGCCAAAGCGTGTCTTCGTTTGCGTTAAAAATGCTTTCTTTATCTAATTTGTTAGTAACAATCCAGCTGTCTTCTTTTATTTCATTATCCAGTTGTTTTGAAGTCCATCCGGAGTACCCGGTAAAAAATTTGATTTCCTGACCTGTTAACTGGTAGCTTGAAATTAATTCTTTTACCAGCTCAAAATCTCCACCCCAAAACACGCCTGCCGTTACTTCTATTCCACCATCGATTTTTTCGGGACAGCAATGAATAAAATGTAGAGTATTGTTTTCGCATGGACCTCCAACAAAAACCGGAATTTCTGAATAAGATACTTCAGGCAAAAGATCGCCAAGCAAAAATTCACTTGGATGATTTAAAATAAAACCCATTGACCCTCCTTCAGCGTGTTCGGTCAGTAAAATAACCGCTCTTTTAAAGGGGTCCATCATAAAAGGTTCCGAAATTAATGCCCGCCCCACTGCCGGTAAAATAGAACTTAGCATATCATATAATTTTCGATTAATATAACAACTTTTACAAAAATATGCTGCATCAATGTAATTTTGAAAGGAAGAAACATGAATTCAGAGTTACGAATTTAAAGCCAGGAACCAAGAATTAAGAGCCAGGAGTTAGGAAAAATGAAAATAGCGAATTAGGACTTTGTTTTTCCTAATTCTTGACTGGTTTCCTGGCTCTTGTTTCTTGACTCTTTGAATCGGCATTAATTTGTAAGTTTGCAGCATGAACCAGGAAGAATTACAAAACACCAGGGAGGATTACCATGTAGCGTCATTATCTGAAGCAAATACAAAGGCTGATCCGATTAAACAGTTCGAGTTATGGTTTACTGAAGCGCAGGAAGCAAAAGTTCCCGAACGCAATGCGATGACCTTATCAACTGCCACGCATGAAGGCCGGCCGTCGGCGCGTATTGTTTTACTGAAAGGATTTAACGAAAATGGCTTTATTTTCTTTACCAATTATCTAAGTCGCAAAGGCAAAGAGATAACTAAAAATCCGGTTGCGGCTTTAACCTTTTTTTGGCCAGGCTTTGAGCGCCAGATATGTATTGAAGGCACCTTAGAAAAGGTAAGCAAAGAAGAATCTGAAAAATACTTTCATTCACGCCCGAAGAACAGCCAGATTGGGGCTGTAGTTTCCCAGCAAAGCCAGGAAATTGAAAGCCGCGAGATACTGGAAAAGAAATGGAACGAACTGGCTATTACATACGAAAACAAGGAAGTCCCAAAGCCTGCTCACTGGGGTGGGTTTATTTTAAGGCCGATAAGAATTGAGTTTTGGCAGGGACGACCAAGCCGTTTGCATGACCGTCTCCTTTATAAAAGAGCAGATAACAAAACCTGGAAAAAAGTACGTTTGGCGCCATGAGTTTTGAGGAAATTAAAATACTGCTCACTGAAAAATTTGGAAATGAAGTAATTGTTGGTGAAGAAACAACCGGCTTACAACCGGCGTTGCTTATTGAACCAAATTACATTAAGGGGGTATGTCTTGAACTTCGCGACAATCCAAAAACCTATTTTGATTTTCTCTCCTGCCTCACGGGGGTAGATTATGGAATTGAAACCAGGCACTTTGGCGTTGTTTATCACCTGGCTTCTATCCCCTATCAAACACAACTCACTTTAAAAATAAGCAAAGAAAACGAAAGGGATACTGGTGACTTGCCAACCTTCCCCAGCATAACATCCGTTTACCTTACTGCCGACTGGCATGAAAGGGAAGCGTTTGACCTTGTCGGGATATTTTTTGAAGGCCACCCGGACCTGCGCAGGATCCTGCTGCCTGATGACTGGGAAGGCTACCCTTTACGGAAAGACTATAAAACGGCGGAGTATTATAAGGGAATTAAAATAGACTAAGAGTAAGAACCAGGAACGAAGAGTCAATAATTAAGGTTATTAAATAAATCCCAAATTGAACGGTCAAAATCCGAAATATGACAAAGCATTACTCAACTATCAACAAAAGATGGCTGATGCCAGTGTTGAGGATATGGTACTCAACATGGGCCCCCAGCATCCGTCCACACACGGCGTATTGCGGTTGGAACTGATCACCGATGGAGAAATTGTAAAGGAAGTTATTCCGCATATTGGCTATCTGCACCGTTGTTTTGAAAAGCACGCGGAATCGTTAACTTACCAGCAAACTATCCCTTTTACCGACAGGATGGATTACCTCGCATCTATGAACAATAGCCATGCCTTTGTTATGGGTGTTGAGCGGATGTTGGGAATTGATAAAGATATCCCCAAAAGGGTTGAGTATATACGCGTGCTGGTTTGCGAATTGAACAGGATAGGTTCGCACCTTATTGCTATAGGCACCTATGGAATAGATATAGGCGCGTTCACTCCTTTTTTATGGTGCTTCCGCGACAGGGAACATATCATGGGCATGCTGGAATGGGCCTCAGGCTCGCGTATGTTATACAATTATATTTGGGTTGGCGGTTTATTTTACGACCTGCCGGTTGGGTTTGAGGAGCGTTGCCGGGAGTTTGTTGATTATTTTAAGCCGAAAATGACCGAGCTTAACCAACTCCTTACGGATAACCAGGTTTTTATAAACCGCACCGCTAATGTTGGTGTTTTGCCGCTCGATGTTGCAATAAATTATGGATGTTCAGGCCCGATGCTGCGCGGTTCAGGTTTAAAATGGGACTTGCGGAGAATTGATAATTATTCCATTTATCCTGAACTTGAATTTGATATACCGGCTGGTAAAGGGGAAATGGGTGCTGTTGGCGATTGCTGGGATCGCTATAAAGTTCGGGTTGACGAGATTGCGCAATCTCTTAAAATGATAGAACAATGCCTGGACCGGCTTCAGAAGGAATTAAAACGGACGCCGGATTTTGATCCGCGTGCGAAGTTACCACGCAAAACTATCCCTAAGGCACAGGATTATTATGTACGTTGTGAAGGGGCTAAGGGCGAACTGGGTTTTTATTTTATGGCCGATGGAAAATCAGAAATTCCGACGAGGGTTAAAGCACGTGCACCAAGCTTTAATAATTTATCGGTACTGCCGGAAATTGCAAAAGGGGTAATGATTGCCGACTTGGTTGCTATTGTTGGGTCCATCGACTTTGTATTAGGTGAAGTTGACAGATGACCCTAAAAATACATAAGAGACGCCCCAATAATTATCGGGGCGTCTCTACCTGATTATATATAGAGTTGTTTGGAGCAAAATTATTGGTTATATACCTTTACCATAAAAACGTAGTTCTGTAATTTTTTAATCTGATCTACCCTGTTTAAACCAGCCAAAACGTTTTTAGAGTTTATATTCAATGTCTTTTTTAACGAATCGGACGGAATATCCTGTATCGCTTTTAACAAAAAGCTTGATTTAACCGCGAAATGCGCACCTTCAACATGGGTCTCCCTGGCGTTAATAATACCGATTAAATTGCCTTTATTGTCAAATAGCGGCCCGCCGCTGTTGCCATGGTTAACCGGTATCGAAACCTGGTAGGTTGTAGAGTCACTGGTGTTATCACTATTGATCCCCGTGCTTGCTGTCAGGTAGCCTGCCCCTAAAACCATTACGTCCCGCGGATAACCCAGGGTAAACAAGTTTTCCCCGATATCTCCATCTGTCTTTTTAATATCGTATGGCAGCGGACTGAGGTTAACAAATGAAGTGTCAGTTATTTCGAGGATGGCTATATCTGTTTGAGGCTCTGTATATATAATTTTTGCCCGGAATGATTTTCCTTCAGCATTTTGTACATATACCGAGTCTGCATTGCGTATAACATGGTAACCAGTAACTATATATCCGTTTGAAGAAATGGCAAAACCTGTACCCTGATAATTACCAGGATTGCTGGTATTTACAGGGTGCGGGTTGAGCCGGTTAACTTTCGATTCTAATTGTTTTATCTTCAGCCCTAAAAATTCATATTTTGATTCCCGGTTAGTAAGGTAACCCGTAACAAACAAAGTGAACAATACTGCGAAAATAGCAATTGAGGCTGCAACTGATATTTTTGAATGATGGTTACGCCAAAGCTTAACTATCCAAATGGGATGAATAGTCAGTTCTTCTTTCAATGCATGAATATCGATTTCTTTATGAAGATCGTCGAGGCGTTTTTCTAAATCCAAACGTTCGCCATATTGCTTAATCAGGCCAGTAAAATGCCTGTGTTCTAACACACGGTTGTTAACTTCCGCGTTTTCAGCGCGGAGTAATTCAAAACGGGCAAGTTCATCCCCGCTCATTTCACCGTTAAGGTAACGTTCAACTACTTCTAACCATTGGCTTTCACTCATCGCTTTACTCTCCTTATTTCTGTTGAAAAAATAATTTTTTCAACCTTTGCAGGCATTTATATTTCTGGGTTTTGGCATTGTCGGCGTTTGTATAACCAAAACTCTCACATATATCCTGCATTGATTTATTATGTATATAAAAATCCTCTATTATGGTTTTACAGGGTTCTCCTAATAGCTGGAGCGCATTCCCCATTTTATTAAACTGAATATCCCGGTCATTGTTCTTCTCAGTTTCATCATCAACAGTTAAATACTCCTGAAAATCCCTTATATCCCCACCATACCGGTTCATCTGGTTAAGCCGTTTTAGCCAAAGCCGCCTGCAAACCGAATATATGTAAGTTTTCAGTTTACTGCTTAACTCAAAATCACCTGCTTTAATTTTATTATAAAGAATTATAATAGCTTCCTGGTAAATGTCTTTAGCTTCGTCCTCATTCCCGTTGTTATTAATAATTAATTGTAACACCATCGGAAAATAAGCCAGGTACAAACGCTTTAAAACACTTTCAGAATTATTTAATATACCTAAAATAACTTCATTATCGGTAGGTATACTGCTCATTAACTCTTTACTCATTACTTAATACTACTTATATGAAATTGTAACCCATTCCCGTTAAAAAAAATTAAAGCTAATGTTTTTTGTTGATCCGATAGCTATCGGTTGGGAGAATAGTTGATTGGGTGAGTGGTCAATTCGGGGAGTTTCTATTTGTAATTTCAACCGTACACCTAATCAACTTAATCAACCACTCACTTAATCAACTAAAACTTTACTTCCTTAAAATTGTTAAATGTCAATATCTTAACAATTAATTCCATGAAAAAAGCAATTAAATTATCTCTTTTAGCCCTAGTTGTATCATTATCGGTTGCAGCATGTAAAGGGAACAAATCCGGAAGTGCGGCAGATTCAGCAGTCGTTGATTCCTCATCCTCTTCGAAAAGCACCACCGACAGTACAATAAAAATTGACACAACAAAACGGGCGACTGATACTTCTGCTGCTAAAGTAGATACCGTTAGTAAATCTGTAACAAAAAGCACTGAGGTTAAAAAGACAAAAACCACAAAGGATAAAAAATAAAGTCATTATGCAGAACTAAGCTCAGGATTTTTAATTATTTCGCCTATTAGACATAGTTAAACGCTATCAGATCTATAGATTTTATAATTTTTTCAAATTAATGGGTTACATTTTAACAGTTGCCGTATTAAGTTAAAACATTCACACATTAAATTAAAAACAAATGAAAAATTCTTTCAAAATGGGCGCCTTAGCCTTAGTTATCGCAGTTTCTTTCGCAGCTTGTAAAGGCAAAGGTGCCGCTGGCAGCAGTGATTCTGACACTACTAAAAAAGCTGACACTACTAAAGTTGACACAACTAAAAAAGTAGCTGATACTACAGCAAAAAAAGACACTACTAAGAAAGATACTACTAAGAAAAAATAACGCTTAGTTTTTCTGTTAATTTTTTAGTTTTTATTGTCAAAAGGTGATTTGTAATTTTTTTTTAAATTACGGGTTACCTTTTGTTTTTTTTGGTATTAATTGCTAAACTATTTAATCACTTAAAAAAATTAACATGAAAAATTCATTCAAAATGGGCGTATTAGCATTGGCTATCGCTGTTTCTTTCGCTGCTTGTAAAGGTAAATCTGGTTCTGGTTCAGCTGATTCAGACACTACTAAGAAAGCTGACACTACTAAAATGGTTGACACAACTAAAAAAGACACTACCAAAAAAGACACTGGTAAAATGGCTAAAAAAGACACAGCTAAAATGAAAATGTAATCTCATTTTGTGTTAAAACGAAAACGCTCCTGATTTTATCGGGGGCGTTTTTGTTTTTGTATATTGTTCACGAGGCTGTATCAAAATATTTAATTGACATGCTCCCAAAATAATATTTGACTTTGTGACCTTTGTGCCTTTCCTTAACGCCCTTAGTGGTTAACTTTAGACCACTAGGGACGCTAAGATTTTCACGAAGTACACAAGGCCTTTATGCCGGCAAATATTAAGTTTGCCGACAACACGTCCATTATGCTTTCGATTAACCATGTAATTGTCCGGTTCCTTAATAATACCCTGTTTACTGGGTTAAATTTTAATGTAAAAAAGGGGGAAAACTGGGCGTTAATTGGAGAAAGCGGATCTGGTAAAAGCGCTTTGCTGCAAGCTATCGCCGGCAGGTTCAATATAACAGGCGGGACAATTGACTATCATTTTTTTGATGAATATTTACAAGGTCAGGGCGTTGAGAAGTTAAACATTACCTATCATAAGCTGATAGCCCTGGTTGAGCCTAAACATCATTTTAAAAATCTTTCAAACACCAGCGAGTTTTATTACCAGCAGCGCTATAATTCGTCAGACTCGGAAGATGCTTTAACTGTTGAACAGTACCTGAACGCCGTTGTCCCGGTAGTTCAAAAAAACATTTACTGGAGTTTTGAAAAAGTTATTAAGCTCTTAAAACTTGATCTTTTACAGGATAAACAACTGATCAAATTATCAAATGGTGAAACAAAACGGCTGATGCTCGCGTCTGCCTTGTTGAAAAATCCCATATTATTATTGCTCGACAACCCTTTGACCGGGCTGGATTTACAAACCCGTGCAGCGTTCAATTTAATTGTTGATGAAATTATAGCATCAGGTATTACGGTAATAATGGCAACTTCGCCGCATGAAATACCGGAAGCTATAACCCATGTAGCCATTTTGAGCAATGGAAAAATAACTGCGCAAATTCCAAAAGATCAGTTCAAGCCCGAAATGTTTTTTGAAGAAATAAAGGATGAAATCGACTATTCTGAACTTAAGGCGTTATTAAATATCCGTGCTGATAGAATTACCTATCGCCACATCGTTAAAATGAATAACATTCATATAAAGTATGGCGAAAAAACCATTTTGGATGGGATAAACTGGGAAATATTGCCTGGCGAACGATGGGCGCTGCTTGGCCCTAACGGTGCCGGTAAATCTACGTTACTCAGCTTGATAAACGGGGATAACCCCCAGGCTTATGCCAATGATATTATTTTGTTCGACAGAAAACGTGGCACAGGAGAAAGTATATGGGATATAAAAAGCAAAATAGGTTTTGTTTCGCCAGAATTGCACCAATATTTCCCGACAGATAACAGTTGTTTGCAGGTTATTGAATCAGGTTATTACGATACTTTAGGACTGTTCAGGCCATCCCAAAAAACCAAAGCAGATACAGCGTTACATTGGATGAAAGCTTTGGAAATAGAAAAATATGCGCGGGTTTTATTAAAAAACATCCCGGCAAGTGCTCAGCGCCTATGCCTGCTCGCCCGTGCGCTGATTAAAAATCCCGATCTGCTTATTTTTGATGAACCCTGTCAGGGACTTGACGACCATCAGCAGCAGCATTTTAAAAATCTGGTGGATACCATTTGCGGGTTAAGTAATGTAACGCTTATTTATGTTACGCATTATCAGCATGAAATACCGGGTAGCGTGACGAAAGTTTTGAGATTGGATAAGGGGAAAATTGTCGACAACATATAAGCTGATTTAATATTCCAAAAACAGTATCTGATTTTAGATATAAATTGTTTTGACTTAAAGCGGCATGGATCTAAGACGTGGCGGAATTGGCGGAGATTTAATGGGTTGACCTTTCCAAACTAAAATTTTGTTTTCATACAGAATATATGAAATACCGGTATTTTCAAATTGGGCACAAATATCTATTGATGTAATTACATCTTCATATTTCGTATGTTCTGCAAACGAAAGACTAAAACCATTGATTGTATCCCCGGAAAACCCTAACTTTTTAATATTCCTCTCAAAATCCGTTAAAATCGATTTATCTTTTATTTCATTGCCGGTTAATAAACAGTTATTAAACTTCCTAAATGTATTGACATTAAAAAGTTGTTTTTGAAATTTCCCCCACGATTTAATCATCGAATCGTTGCCCCAAATCACGTTTATGCCAAGTGGGCGATTAAAAAAACAGGCATACAAAAAATATCCTATACACAACGCAGGCAAAAACACCAAACTGATAAGTCCGGGAAAATAAAGCTTATGAAATTTAGGCCTGCCCATGGTTTAATATAAATTAAACCTACGAATAAAATAGCAAAAAGACAAGGCATATAATTGTCCGCACCATTGTTTATTGTCCCATCGGGACTACCTGTTTGTAGAAAAAAATGTTTGAGCCCGATATTACCACGTAGTGGTTACCCAACACAGCTATGTTGTGTACCTGACGGCACACCTTTAAAAATTTAAATCGTTTTCTACAAACGGGTTGTGCCGATGGCACAAAAAACGCCTTAATTGTCTACACTAATTTATTGGTTATTGTTACGGTGCTGTAAAATTCAATTCATTTTTTGCTTTCGCCTTTCTGCTTTCACCTTTACCCTTCCAAATCGTATATTTGTGCATGAACATAACCAATCTGTTGCAGCGCGCTTTGCGGTTTGAATTTTTAAGCCAGGATGAAGGGGTTTACCTCTACAAAAATGCATCCACG
>Ga0302185_10002318_pt1 | contig 12594 bp, 7 predicted proteins | sample II_Bog_E1_1_FD_200231 | JGI IMG/M metagenome (GOLD analysis project Ga0302185, IMG submission 200231) | Peat permafrost microbial communities from Stordalen Mire near Abisko, Sweden - II_Bog_E1_2 | ecosystem: Environmental > Terrestrial > Soil > Wetlands > Peat | place: Sweden: Abisko, Stordalen... | reverse complement strand
CAGCAAGTTGCGCAGGATGTTGTCGCTGTAGGCGCCTTGAAACTGGGTAACGATCAATGCCCAAAAGCCGCGTTCGCTGCGTGGTGGCGCGGGCGCTGCGGGCAGAACTTCGGAGTTCATTGGCGAATTGATTTCGGTCATTGGATGTTTGGTTGAGCGTTGTCGATTATAGCGCGACTCGGCTTCAATTGGTTATACTGCCGTGTCACGATACGCGGGCTACGCCTCCCTTTCTATAGGAACGGCATTTCAGCATCTTCTTGCAGAATTGTTTGCAAGAATCTCCGCCAGCCCCGTTCTTCATCAGTTATTTGAGTTTCCGGCCGTTAGAGGGTAAGCAAACATGGACGACAGTTTTCTTGTTCTTCTGGCAATTGGTATCCTGCTCGGAATCCCGACGATTGCTATCGTCGCCTTGGTTCGTACCGGGACGTTGCGCAGGCTTCTTGAAGAGAATTCCCAGGAGTTCCGCGACAAGTTCAACGACTTGATTGGTGAAATTGGCCGCCAAAAGCGCGAACTTGCAGAGCTTTCTCGGCGTTTGGATGAGCAGAAAAAGGCTGATTCGCCTGTTCCTGCCGTTGTAGAGCAAAGAGAAAAGCCTGCGCCAGAACCGGTTACTATTTCCATTCAGGGGGTTGCTCCCACACCGGCCCCTCATCGGGAACCAGCTCCGCCAAAGCCTACTGCACAGTCGCCGGTAGAAACGCAAGCAGCGATGCTTGCTCCCGCGCTCCATGTCTATCTTCAGCAAAGAGAACCAGCTCCAGTGTTTCCTGAGCCCGAACCGCTGGCGAAGCTGGCTTCCTCCCAGCCAGTGGTCAACACCGTTGCCGCAACTGCTGCTTCCGCCGCTGCAAACGACCCGGCTTGGCTCCAGCACCTCGCCAAGCGTGGACCCGCCCCCAGAAGGCCCGGCACTTCCATTCAAGGCGAGTATGCGGAATTTGTCGCAGCCCGCAAAGTGCCGGCCCACGCGAAGAGCCAAGTCGAATCCACTCCCTCGGTACCTTCAGAAGCAACGCCTCCGCGCAAAAGCTTTGCAGAACGATTGCGCACCACGCTGCCGCTCGAAGAGTTGCTTGGCATGAATCTCTTCGCCAAGATAGGCATTGTCTTGCTCGTTCTGGGTTTTGCGCTTGGCGGAAAGTTGGCGCTGGTTTCTATGGGACCGGCGGCAAGAGTCGCTCTCATTTACGCTGCTTCCGTCGCGCTGCTCATAGGAGGAATATGGCTGGAAAGAAAAGAACGCTATCGAATTGTCGGACGTGCCGGTATCGGCGGCGGATGGGCGACGCTCTTCTTCACAACCTATGCCATGTACCACGTACCCGCAATGACGGTCATGGCTTCCAATACACTCAATTGCGTGTTGATGCTCGGCGTGGCGATTGCCATGGTGGCGCATACCTTGCGCTATAAGTCACAGGTAGTTACCGGACTCGCATTTCTTCTGGCATTTTCCACCATCGCGCTGAGTCAGGACAGCGTCTACGCTCTTTCCGCAGGAGTCATTCTCGCTGCGGGCATCGTGGCCATCGCGCTGCGCATGGGTTGGTTCGAACTGGAAGTCTTCGGCATCCTGGCCAGCTATGCCAATCATTTCTACTGGCTCTACCGGCTCTTTCCAGACGGCGTGGCCGGTCACCAGTTTCCGCAATTCTGGCCGAGCGCGATCATCCTGATCTTTTACTGGGCGATCTTCCGCGTCTCCTATATTGTGCGCACCATCCGGCTTCGGCGTGATGAATCCATCTCCACTATCGCGGCATTGTTGAACACCATGCTGTTGGGCGCAGTTATGAAATTCCAATCCACACGCCCGGAGCTTGCCTTTTACGGAATACTTGCAATCGGCGTGGCGGAGTTCATCTTCGGGCAACTACCAATAACGCGTCGCCGCCGACCCGCATTCGTTCTGCTCACAGTAATCGGCACTCTGCTTATCTTTGCTTCGGTGCCCTTCAAGTTCAGTGGCAACAACATTGCATTGTTCTGGATGATCGCGGCCGAAGTGCTGCTGATTGCCGGGATTCAGCAAAAGGAAATCCTCTTCCGCCGTCTCGGTCTGATTGCTGGATTCGTCACTGGATTGCTCGTTGTCTATGAAGCCTGGGGCATCATCGACTTCCGTCAGCATTCGAATTTGCCGCGCATACAGGACGGCATTCTGCTGCTTACATGCAGCGTGCTGTTTTATTGGAATGCGCTTTTCATCCGCCGCAAATGGAGTTCTCTCTTCGACTCATTCGGCGGCGCGCTCGCAATGTGCCACAGCTACATCGGCGGCGCCACAGCTTTTCTCGGCCTGTGGTGCATCTTCACTGGAGACTGGACAGCGGTAAGCTGGGCTGCACTTCTGCTTGGTCTCACGCTCGGCACAAAATATCTCGATGACAATCATCTGCTGGCGCAAGGAGCCTTGCTGTTTGTTGCGGCGTGGTACACCTCCGTTGTTGTGAATTGCCACCTCGACGATTTCTATCCGCATCACATTGCAACTCGCCTGATCACGCTGCCGATTCTCGCGCTAATTTTTTATATCGCGGCCTGGACGCTTTCAGCAGCCAAAGACCTTGGTCCGCATCCGCGCAGACTTGTGCTGTGGGCGGGCACTTCGCTTATTGCGCTGCTTGCATGGTTTGAAGTGGCTCCCGTGTGGGTTGCACCGGTCTGGATGGCACTTGCGGCTGCGCTTTATCTGATCGCTCGCCGCATCAAACTCCCGGACTTCGCGTATCAGGGTTATGTGCTGTCGGTTGCCGTCGGCGCGCAACTTATTGCCGTGAACCTTTATGCGCAAAATTCATTGGAGCGCTATCTTCCCTTCATCGGCTGCGCGGCTGCCTTCTACGCCATCTCGCGTTTTTGCGCTTTGCAAGGTGCTCCTTACCGCCGTCCTGCTGCATGGATGCATACGTGGGCTGCCACGGCATTGATCGCAGCGCTGGCCTGGAACGAGTCTCCGCAGCTCTGGCTTGCGGCCATCTGGGCGGTCTTTGCGCTCGCTCTGGCAGTGATTGACCGCATCTTTGATGTAGAGGAATTACCGTACCAAGCCCATGTTCTTGCTTTGTTGGCTGTGCTACGCGCAGTCACTCTCAATCTGTACGCGCAAGATCAATGGCGGGGCGTTGATCTTCGGCTCCTTACAGTTTCAATCGTGGTCGCGGTTCTCTACACTTTGGCGCGCTGGGTGCGAATACCTGAGTCTGTTTCTGCGCGTCATGTGTATACCTGGGCTGGTTCGGGCCTTGCCGCATGGCTGTTGTGGAGCGAGCTACAACCCATCAGCGTGGCGCTCGGCATGGCAGTCTTTGGGCTTGTCCTCTTCGAGTTGGGCACATGGTGGCAGCAGAAGCAAATCCGTTTGCAGGCGTATGCGGCATTGACAGCGGCCTTTGCTCGCATCTTCTTTGTCAATCTGACTGCGGCAACCCTGCCCGGTGAATCGATCAGTCCACGCATCTACACCATTGTGCCAATTGCGCTGATCTTCTTCTTCGTATGGACGCAGTTGCAATCCGACAAGGCAAAGCCGGAGATTGGACGCTGGTCGCCGAGCGATCTAATTGCTTTCTTTGGCTCAGGAAGCATAGTTGCGGTGCTCTATTTCGAAACGCCCGTAGAGTGGATCGTCGTAGCCTGGGCCGCTCTTACACTCGTGTTGGTGATTGCAACATGGGCACTCAACAAAGAGGTGTTTTTGCAACAGGCAGTTCTTCTTACGGTGGGAATCGTCGGACGGGGAATTGCGCACAACATCTTTGGCGGAAGCTACTTCTCTGCCGGTGGATGGCGCGGAAACTTCGCCGTCTTATCAATCGCCTCCGCGCTTCTCTTTGCTGCTTTGCCGATTGCATTCCAATTGCGAAAGCGCTATGCGGATGGACGGGTCGTATCGCTCCTTGGCCGCTATCTGGCCCTGAAGCGCCCGGAACAATGGTTCTTTTTTGCTCCGGTCGTGCTGATTTCCATGATGATCGCCGTCAAGATGAATCCTGGAATCATGACGCTCTCGTGGGGCATCGAGGGAGTCGCGGTGATTCTTCTCGGACTGCTAGTCAGCCAGCGCAGTTATCGCATCACGGGACTATCTTTGCTGCTGCTCTGCGTAGGAAAGATAGTTTGTCTCGATGCCTGGCGTCTGAGTGATACTGACCGGTATATCACATTCATTGTGTTGGGAGCGTCGTTGTTTTTGGTGTCCATGCTCTATAGCAAGTATCGAGAGACCGTCAGGAGGCTGTTATGAAGCACACTCTGGCGCTTGTATTGATACTGCTGTTTGCGGGTGGCGCTCTCTACCTGGCGCAACACAGAAAGCGCCAGGACGCGGTGAGTGCCAACGCAGTTGTGGATATGGCCGCGGATTGGCAGCGCGACATGACGCGCGCGCCCATGCAGTTCACGCGCATCTCTGACGAACAAGAGACGCAGATTGGCGATAAGCTGGCGCTGCAATATGTATCCGCACTACCCGAAAAGAGTGCGGAAGCGCGGGCAACCGAGCAATACGTCAACGAGGTAGGTGGACGCGTTGCTGCTCATGCAAAGCGCAAACTCAACTATCGATTTCATCTGATCGGCGACGCCAATCTGATTAACGCCTTTGCATTGCCGGGTGGTCACGTCTTCATTGGACAGGGGCTTCTGGACCAGATGACGAGCGAGGATGAACTTGCCTTCATCCTTGGCCACGAGTTGGAACATATTGACCACTATCACGCAGTTGAGCGCGTTCAGATTGAAGCGAAGCTGAAAAGCCTGAACCTTGACATCGTGGCGGCCGTCGCTGAGATTCCAATGTCCCTATGGCAAGCCGGTTATAGCAAAGATCAAGAGTTCGAGGCAGATCGCGAAGGACTGCGCATTGCTGTTGCTGCGGGCTATTCGCCTCAAGGCGCGGTTAAGATGACGGAGAGATTGGAAAAACTGCAACGCGAATATGTGATTCACGCAGAGACGCCGACTGGTGAGTTGAGTCAGGTTGCAATCGACGGATTAACGGGCTATTTCCGTTCTCATCCGCTGTCCTCTGAGCGCCTTGAGCAAGTGAATATGGTGATTGCGCAGGATCACTTGGCGAAGGATCAGCCTCTGAAGCCGTTCCACATTGAATACGAAGTTACCAGCGGAGAGAAGTAGAAGGCAGTTGGCTGCAAATGCGCAGTCACTTCCACGTGCTTCCACCGTCCGAAGTTATCCATACGGTTCCATCATCTGATTCAACTGTGCCGGACTGCGCAGTTTGAAAGTGAATGTGAGCAATGGAATGCTCGCGGCCATCCTTCCCTGGGAGGGCAATCTGAGTCCATGAGACACCGCTATCGGTGGAGTGATAGAGTCGTGAATTCTCGCCGCCAATCCAAACCTCTTCATTGAAAACCGATATGACGCGCATCTTCGATTTCTCATTAAGGAGAACGGGCTGCCATTCTCCATTCTCGAAGGAGCGCTCAGGCTGACCCAGAGCATTGATGTGCCAATGCGGACGCGCAACTGCAACAGACGGAACTGTTGATAATGCACGCGCCATAGGAGCGCTGGCGAAGGCGGAGACAGGCTGAGCGGGAGCGGCTTTCTGCACAGATATGCCTGGCGTCGCCATTTCACCCTCTACTGCGCTGTCTTGGTAGGACATTTGCTGACTAAAATCGGGTTTCTTTGCCGATTCAAGTTGCGCTTTCGATATGGCATTCGCGGCGTTTATCGCTTCAGAGCTTGAATGCGCCTTCGGGTTTTTCAATTCTGAACTGCCTGTTGTCTTGCCGAATATCTCTTTTCTCTGCTGGGGGGGCACCGGTGCCTGCTCAGGCGATGATGAAGGAAGTTGCGGGGCTTCTCTGGTTGCAACCTGAGTGCCTTTCTGGAACGTGTGCCGTTGCTGATAGAGCAATCCTGCTGAAAATACAACAAGGATGCTTGCTGCAATGCCCATCCAAGGCAGCCACATGCGCTGCGACGAATGCACGAGACGCGGCAGCAGGAATGGCTTCAACTCTGCATCAGGGATTCCTGCGGCTCCCGCCGCAGTGCTGAGTGTTTCACGGCAGTCGGCGCAATTTGCGAGGTGCGCCAACACCTGCTGATGTTCACGCTGTAAAAGCGTACCTTCGGAAAGGGCTGTAAGTAGATCGGAATCGGGGTGAGGCTCGCCGTGCCGGCCTCGCGCCAGTTCCCGTAGCAACGGATTGGAATCTGATTGCATCACTTCACTGATCCATTTCCTTACCTAACTTAGAACGATTCGACAGGGCTTTCTTGCCGTAGATTATCCGCGACATTTACATTGAGGTCGCGTACGTCAATTTCCAGCAAAAGTTCCTCGCAGCGCTGTGGATTGATCCCCGCGGTTTGCAACCGTTTTCGAAGCCGCTTTCGCAACTTCCCCGTCAGCTTTTCCAATTTTCTGCTGATTGTGGATTCATGTACGCCCAACTGGCGTCCAATGTTGGCCAATGTTCGCTGATCGAGAAAATAGGATGCAAGAAGAAATCGCTCCTCGCTGCCAACTTCGGCAAGCGTCTGCGCAACAGCCGTAGTTACGCGGTCATCTGTCTCTGCAACTTCCACGGGAGAACTCGCCGCAAAGCCGACGCCTGCTTCAATCTGTTCCTCTAGGCTCACGTCTTTCGCTTGTGTGCGGCAACGATCTATATGCTGCCGCGCAAGCACTGTCCGCAGCCAGCCTTCGAGAGAACCGCGTCCCATGTAATAGTCGAGCTTTGAAATGCGACGACCTTCACGGTTTGGAATTCCGTAGAGTTCAGCATAGAGTCCGTCAGCAAGTTCACGGCCGGTCGCCTCGTCCTTGGCAATACGATAGGCCGTTTCATAGAGCGACGCTCGAAAACGGGCAAGAAACACATCCCATGCGTGCTCATTTCCAACCGTACATGCACGCGCAAGGACCAACTCCCCTATACGTAGCGTCGCCACCACTTCCAATCGCTCGGCCTCGCTCGCATCCCTCGTATAACGAATCGCTACTGCAGCCACAATCTGCTGGAAATTCTGGGGCGGTATACCGTAGCTCTCCGCACCAGATTCGCCGTAGCGATGCGCGATGGCAGCCAACACTGTACTCTCTAAGGCGGAATCTTCAGCCGCGATTGAAAAGGCCGGATTTTGGGGAGTCGACAGCATTGCTACCGATGGTAGCAAATTCCCTGCAAGAATCCTACATCCCATCGTTCTTCTTTTGTGCAGGGGTAGCAGTAGTTGGCACAAGGAGGATGCAATGGCAAAGGTATTGAGGTTCCGGAATCACAGTTGGAACATTGGCCCGAGGATTATTCTGACTTCTATTTGCGGTCTGATGCTGGCTATTCCGGCATCGGCCGGCGGTCCAAATGAACAGACTGAGTTCAAAGTGTTGCCGGCAATTGTGCGCGGAAATCTGGCCATCTTCCCTGTGGTGGCCAACCACTCTTACGATACCTCCCAACTGATGACACTCGACGAGGGCATTCGCTCGGGACAGGTTACAGTGACCGAAGCCGGGGATGAGCGGGGCCTGATCCGTCCGGGCCAAGTAATACCGCGGCGGCAGGAAGGTGCTGAGGTAAATCGCCTTGTGCTCTACAACAACTCCAGCCGCCCACTGCTTTTGCTTGCGGGAGAGATTGTCACTGGTGGCAAGCAGGATCGTGTAGTTGGCTCCGATCGCATCGTCCCGCCGAATACGGGACCGATCGATCTCGGAGTCTATTGCGTAGAACCGGGGCGCTGGGTAGCCTCCAGTTCCAACTTTGGCTCGATGGGCGCGCAGATGGTGCAACCGAGCGTACGTACATCGGCGATGGCCGAACGCAATCAAAACCAAGTTTGGGCGAATGTGCGCGCATCGAATGCAAAGATGGCCAACAATCTGAGCAGTGCCGAGGCGGCGTCCGTTGCAGGGACAAGTTCTTACGCAAAGGTCTTTGCGAGCGTTCCAGTTGCAAAGATGGTTAGCGCATATGGAGGCGCGGAGAGCGAGCAGGCTATCCTGCGCGATCTGCGGAGCAAAGGCGCGGTTGGCGTGGTGGTCGCAGTTGATGGACGCGTTCTATGGGCCGATGCTTTTGCCAGTACGGAGTTGCTCTCGAAGTACTGGTCGAAGCTAATGCGCAGTTACGTTGCCGAGGCAATGACTTCTGCAAGCAAGGGCACAGCGGCGGATATTCACGAGGCGGAAGTGTACATGAACGTCTTGACGGGTGGGCGCGAAATTGTGGAGACCGAGCCTGAGGTATATCGCCGAACCGATATTACCGGCGATGGATTTCGTGTTTTTGAGTTGATGGCCTTGCTCCCCAAGACCGGCTTTAACGTGCATATCACGAAGATTAGGCAGTGAAAGCGTAGAGCTTGGCTATACCATAAGGTCATCGCGATTTTATTGACCGCGTAATGGCCGGCGAATTGCCGACAGCTCAGACGCCTATCTGGCAAGGTGGAAGGGGAACGATGAAAGGCAAGAAACTCCTTTGGAGTATTTGTTGCACACTGGTATTTCTGGCTGTTCTTGGAGTCTGGGAACGCCCTATCAGCGGCCTCTACTTCAAAGGAATTGTTCCTTTGCGTTTGGCTCTGGCGGGCGCTGAAAGCCGTTCGGTAACGGTTGCCGGTCTTCGCGTCCATTACGACGTGTTGGGACCGGCCAGCGGACCGCCGGTGATTTTGGTGCATGGACTGGGTGGGCGCGCCGAAGAGTGGTTGGACTTGGCCCACTATCTCGTCAAGGCTGGTTATCGCGTCTATCTTCCCGATCTGCCCGGCTACGGTCGCAGTCAGAAGCCGACGAGCTTTTCCTACTCGGTGCCCGATGAAGCCGCCATCGTAGTTGGCTTTTTGGATGCAGTGGACTTAAAGCAGGTTGACCTGGGCGGCATTTCGATGGGTGGATGGATCGTCCAGCTTATTGCCAGCGAGCATCCAGAGCGTGTGCGGCGGCTAATGCTCTTCGATAGCGCCGGCATTCACGAGCAGCCTTCATGGGACACGCGGCTTTTCACACCTTCGACTCCCGCCGAGGTATCACAGCTCAATGCATTGCTTTATCCTCATCCGTTTCCGGTGCCGGGATTTGTGGCACGCGACATCGTGCGACTGACCGATCAGAACGGTTGGGTCATTCGCCGTGCAGTGGCATCGATGCTCGCTGGCCGCGATGCATCCGACGATTTGTTGCCACAGCTTAAAATGCCGGTGCTGATTGTGTGGGGCGCAGAGGATCGCATCATGCCGCTCCATGAGGGCGAGAAGATGCACAGCCTTGTCCCGCAATCTCAACTGGAGATATTCCCTGACTGCGGCCATCTGTCCCCCATGCAGTGCGCCAGTCAGGTCGGGCCAAAGGTCGTTGAGTTTGTGAAACAGTAGGTTGCGCGACAGGAGACACTGACAGGTCTGGAGCCTTCCCATGACGGCCTCTATTTTCTCCTTCTCCTCCCGCGGTTAGATTCGTTGTGGTTCATTAGGCGTCAAGCTTATTTACGCAATTATTCCGCCACCCACACCGGCGTTTCCTTCAGGCAAACTCCATTATTTTCTGTAGGTTAGCGCATGGTCTTCCACGCTCATATACTAATGCTGTAAGATACGTATCGACAAGGAAACCATATGCCTGCCGCGAAGAAGGCTACACCCCGACCAAAGCGCAGAATCGTTTCTCCCGCAGAGGAGCGCACTCAACTCCGGCTCACCGTGGATTCCAAATTCACCAAGAGCCATTTCAACCAACTTTTTGCCGTGCTCAAAATCCGGCGAAAGAATGCCTTGGCTGAACACATCATCATGAGTTTCAAAACCAAGGCCGCGCAGACACAGCTTGTTGCCTTCTACAACAACCAGTGGCTGAATATTCCATTTCAGAGCATCGACACCGCGTTCGTATTCCCTTTGACGTTCGAGATCGCCGATGAGCTGGAAAGAGTTGGCGGGGAGATTCTCGGCGGGGTTAATCGGTCCAAGGCATTTCGCGTGATGGTGGCCTACTATGCCTTCGTCCATAAATTGAAGAATCAAACACAGACTATTCCGGCATAGCCTCTTCAGCGCATCTTCCAGACGAGATGGTGGTGTGTCTTCAAGCAGCATTTGTGCCTGGAACCGGAACTCAGGCGTATGCTGCGCGTGTGCGAAAGGCCGTCGCCGTATTGAAAATATTGAAGCTATCCCAAGCCCTTCTGGCGTGTAGACTAGTCCTCGAACGCAGTGCGAACAGTCTTCGATCATCTTCGAACACTGTTCGATGTTGTACGAATTCTGTTCGATCTTTATGGATTACGTCACCGTTCCTAAGCCGTCAGGCTTAGGGATGGTGTCTTCCTACAAAGCGAGCGCAGCGAGAGTGTTCTTCTGCATGTTTCCTCAAAATGACGCTCGCAGAATCAGGTGCCTTTGACTACAATTGGGGGATCACGATGTTAGCTTGGGCTTTACTGCATCCTCACGTTCCGCCCGAATTCCATGAGGATTTGCAGAATGCGCTTTCCGGTTTCCTATGCCGTTGTGTTCCTCAGCAGGGTATAGTGACTCAGGCCGTTGCATTTGGAATTCGAACAGGGTTAGCGTTGGGTTGTGCTGACTTTGCGGGCCATGACGGGTGGTGCTGGATATGCTCAACGGCATCTGGAACACAGCGACTATTACGATGAAGGCCGTCGTGTTCAAGGTGAATGGCATGGCCAGGGCGCGGAGTTGCTGGGTCTGCGTGGAGAGGTAACCCAGGAGCAATTTGAAGCAGTTCGAGAGGGGTTGCATCCAGAGACTGGAGAATTCCTCCGCCCTCGCCACAGTGCTGACCGTATTGATGCAAATGGAAACGAACAGAGCAAAGGGAGATCTCTGTACGATCTGACTTTCTCCGCGCCGAAGTCGATTTCGATTCAGGCGCTCGTCGGCGGTGATGAGCGTCTGATTGCCGCCCATGACCGAGCTGTCCGGGAGGCACTGGTTGAGGCAGAGAACTATGCTGCCGCGCGCGTTCGGCTGAATGGTGCGAACGAGGATCGGGCGACTGCCAACTGGATTGTGGCCGCATACCGACATGACACCAGCCGGGAACTCGATCCGCAACTGCACACCCATGCTGTCACGGCCAATTTGACCTTTGACGGTGTGGAGGGCCGCTGGAAGGCATTGCAGGCATCAGGGCTGTATGAGCGCCGTGCGTACCTGACGGAAGTTTACCGAAACACCCTGGCGCGTGAAGTATATAACCTGGGATATGAGATTGAGACGCGCCGCGATTCCAGGGGCAGAGATCACGGCTTTGAGATTCGCGGCGTCTCGGATCAGTTGCTCGAAAAGTACAGCGTACGCAGCGCGCAGCGGGATGCATCTATCGAACGATTCACCCTGGAGAATGGCCGCAAGCCGACCAATAACGAAGTCGCCGTGCTCGTCCGCGAATCGCGCGCCGACAAACTGGCGGAAATCTCCACGGAGAGATTGCGGACGCAGCAGCACGCAAGATTGTCGCCTGAAGAGGGCCATGCGCTGAGCCATCTGCACAAAGAGTCTATTGGGCATACCGGAGTGATTCCACATGAACTCTCGCAAGCAGCGGAGTCGCTTCAACACGCGAAAGAGCATCTCTTCGAGCGTAGCTCAGTTGTGCGCGAACACGAGTTGATGACTGAAGCACTGCGGTACGGGCGCGGAAAGATTGATCGCCATCAACTGCGCGGTGCTCTGGAGTTGGAACAGTCGCAGGGGTCACTTATCCGGTCCGGGAACAATCTTGCCACGCGCGAAAGTCTTGAACGCGAACAGCGCATGATTGCAGCGATAGACGGTGGCATTGAACGCTATGAACGTTTGGGCGGGAAGCGCAAATTCAGCCCATCAGAGCGACTGCGAGAGGAACAACTGCGTGCCGTTCATCAGATACTGGACTCGCAGGATTTCGCCGTCAATCTACGCGGAGCCGCCGGAACCGGTAAGACCGCTACGCTCACGGAAATCGCTCGTGGTTTACGCGAGGCTGGCCGGGAAGTATTGGCGGTTGCGCCAACGCGCGGCGCGGTCGAGGAGTTGCAGAAGGTCGGCTTTCGCGATGCGATGACGATCTCGCGATTGCTGGATGACCCAAAGGCGCAGACCGCGCTGCACGGCAGAGTGCTGGTTGTGGATGAAGCTGGCATGGTCTCAGGCCGTCAGATGGAAGGCTTGCTCAAACTGGCGGAGCGAGAAGACGCACGGATTCTGTTCTCCGGCGACACGCGGCAACTTCAGAGTGTCGAGGCATCGGATGCCCTGCGAATTCTGGAGCAGGAATCGCGGATGAAGAGTGTGTCGCTCATGGCTGTGCAGCGGCAGACGCAGGCTCAATATCGGGATGCCATACAGACGTTGCGGCATTCGCCGGAACAGGGGTTTGAAAAGCTGGAGCAGCTTGGCGCGGTTCGTGAGGTTCCGGTTCTGGAGCGTGCGCAGGCGGTGGCATCCGCCTATCGGGCGTTCACGTGTGACTCAGCCCGCACGGTTCTTGTGGTTGCCGGGACGCATGACGAGATCGGCAAGATTACCGATGCCATCCGTGAGGATATGAAGCAGCGCGGCGAACTGGATCGCGGCATTGTCGCCGAGCGTTACGTTCCA
>Ga0302185_10002317_pt1 | contig 12595 bp, 13 predicted proteins | sample II_Bog_E1_1_FD_200231 | JGI IMG/M metagenome (GOLD analysis project Ga0302185, IMG submission 200231) | Peat permafrost microbial communities from Stordalen Mire near Abisko, Sweden - II_Bog_E1_2 | ecosystem: Environmental > Terrestrial > Soil > Wetlands > Peat | place: Sweden: Abisko... | reverse complement strand
CCGACCGAATCGATTTAACAAAATCATTATTAAAATTTAAACGTTTTCCAACCGAGAGAGTTGTGTTTTCAAATTTAACCAATAATTTTTTATTGGAGATTTTTTCAACAGACGGTTCAGATAAAACACTGCCATCAATGGAAACCAAATCTCCCGAAGCGCTGGAACTTACATCAATTTTATTGATTGAAGATTGAGAACTATCAGAAGAACCGACTGTAGAATTATCTTCATTTGCAGAAGTCGACTCTTTACTTTCGTTATCCGATTTCGACAGTTGCAGAGAAGTTTTGGACTGAGTTGCAATCGTTGGTGTAGCTCCCAGATCAATTTCAATATCATCAGCTGAAACCGAACTGACAAACGCTAAACACAAAATCGCTAAGGCCGAAGTTAATCCCCAATATTTAAGCGGATTTTGGAACCATGACATTAGCGAAACTCCTTTGGCTATTTCCTGGGATAAACTATTTTTTGCTCACCCTGGATTAAAACTACTTCAGAATTAGAAATATCACCGATAACCCCGTCAACCTCTGTTTCACCACCACTATAAAGTTTTCTGTATTTAAGTGTGTATTCAATCATTGGATTTCCCTGCCAGGTAAATAACGCCATCGGAATTCCTCCGATATTTATCACCCCATGATAATCCAATTCAGCTATTGAAATATTAGGTGATCTTTCTAAATTGTCTAAAGGCATCAGCGGATCTCTTCCATGATAAGTCGGAACATATAGTGGTTGAATAGAAAAATTCATAAAAACTGGTTCGGGAACATCCTGTTGCTGTGCCGACACAGTCTTTTGAACGAATAAAAACAGTCCTATTATCAGCAAAACGGCTTTCAGGAGTTTCTTGTTCTTCATTACTTTTTCCCCTGAATTCCGCTCAAAACCATCTGAGCAGTCAATGTTTGATTCGAATTCAAAGTCGCCCCAGTTCTATCAAAAAATGGAATTACTTTTAAATCATGGACAATCATTAAATTTTTAGAAACACTCACCTGATACAGAAACTTAATCAACTGTTCAAAACTTGAATTGAACTTGATATCTGCCGGAATCTCTACATAAGAATCTTTAGGAATTGGAGAACTTTGAAAAGTAAAATTCGTCAGGGATATTCCTGACCGAGTTTGAAGTGCACTGGCACTTTCGATGAATTGAGACCTTTCCAATTGGACCGGCATACGACTTTGGGCCCACTCCAACTCCCGCAAAACGGCCGCTGATCTTTTTTTAAATTCGTCATATTTCGTCAACATTTGCTTTGCATCGTCTAATTTTTTTTGCTTGTCCGCAAGATCAGATTGAAGTGATACGATCTCAATATTTAGAGGCTTCAAAATAAATTGATAGTAGCCGAAAATTATTACCAGAGTCGCTACCGCTGCAACAATCATATACTGTCGAGTTTTAGAAATTTTCACGACGCCACATCCACTGCTTTTGTAATAATCTCAAACTGAATAATTTCTTTATTCTTGCCAACCGTCGCGTTCCCCAACATTTGTAAATTACCCGCAACTACGCTTTTTATCTCCAAGGTAGCGTCCTTAGATAACCCCTGCGTTTTAACCAATCCATCAAAATATTCATTAACATCATTTAATGTAAAAGCACATCCATCAACCACAAAGCTATCCGCGTCTTTCTTTCCGTTTTGAGTTATTGACGTAAGCCAAACGCCATCCGGAAGATTATTTGCCAATTGATCTAATGCAAAAACTACTTTTTTTTGAACAAGTTGCACATCATTGATGTTTTTATTAGCCGCGTCTAATCTTTTTTCCGTATCCTGAAATGCAGTGATTTCGGCTATTCTTTCTTCATATCCCTTTGATTCGTCTTCAACTCTTTTAATTTGAACATTAAGGTCACGTTTAGCCTGAATTTTTTGAATATAAACCCAAAACATTCCACTAGCCAAAAAAATTGTAACAATCGCACCCAGTAAAACAAAAATATATTCTTGTTGTTTCTTTTTTTCTTTCAGTGGAACAAGATTTATTTTTATCATTTTAAGATTCCAGTTGGCGTAACGCCAAACCTAAACAAACACCTAGATAAAGTTCTTTATCGGATTGTTGTTCCACGTCAATATTTTTACTCATTTCTATATTTCGAAAAACCCCGAAATGTTCAACCGGAACTCCTAATTTTCCTGCCAAAAATCGGTTCAAATTTTTTAGTTTAGCGCTCCCACCGCATAAGATAACGCGCTCTACTGTTTTTTTACGAGACTGGGTTTCATAATAATCAAAAGATCTACGAATTTCTCCCAATAGTTTATTCAGAATTGGGGTCATCACATCTGACATTCTTAAAACTCTGTCGTCTTTTTGAGAAACGGATGACAGAGTAAACTCCTCTTCTTCGATTGATATGGCTCCGTGAACTTTCTTTAATTCTTCCGCTTCGGAAAACTTTAAGTTAAATTCTTTTTGAATTTCTTTAGTAAAATCATTTCCCGCAACCGGAATATCTCGAGTAAACCGAGTAAATATACCTTCCAAAATATTGATCGTCGTCCACGTCGCGCCCACATTAATTAGCGCCACTGTTTCTTCGTTAGACTCCAATCGATTGATTTCATAAATATTTTGGAGCGCAAAGGCATCCACATCAATTATAGTCGGAGTTAATCCTGCCGCTTTTAAAGTAGAGATGTGCTGATCTACCAAATCGTTTTTGGAGGCCACCAACAAAACATCAATTTTTCTTTGGCCGTCCTCTTGGCTCTCGCCTAAAATTTGAAAATCTAAAACAACTTGATCCATGCTCAACGGGATATGTTGTTCAGCTTCTTTGGATATTGTCTTTCGAAGTTCCTCTTCTGTCATGAACGGCATTTTGACATATCTAATAATAATAGATTCGCCTAATAAAGCCGTGGCAACTTTTTTAATTTTAATTCCACTTTTTTCATATGTCTTCTTAATCGTATCCGCAACAACAAGCCGCTGTTGATCGGGGTTTTTCGTATCTAACGATTCTCGTGGAATATCTGTTACGCCCATCGCCATCAGCTTCCAGCGGTCGTTTACTTTTTTCAATTCAACCAATTTGACGCTGGATGTTCCAATATCCAAACCAACGATAGTTTTAGAAAATAAATTCATAATGTCATCCTTAAATAACCAACCATTCTCGGCCAAAACCACATTACATAAGCACCCAAAGCCAGAAAAGGACCAAACGGCATGGTAGATTTACGATTTACTTTTTTAAGTGCTAATAAAACCAACGCCACAAACGCCCCCGTCCCAAAAGCCAGTAGCAAAACATAAGCAGATTTAACAACACCCATCCATACCGATAATGCTAACATCATTTTAATATCTCCACCCCCTAAGACTTCGTGAAAAATTTGGGTTAACGTAAAAATTATAGCCCCCACCACCACAAATCCGCTGGCCACTATATAAAAACTTGTCAAATTCAGACTTTTGTCGATAGCCTGAAATATAAAACCCACAAGGGCAAACAAGTTTGTAAAAGGGTGAGGTAATAATTTCCATTTTAAATCAGATACAGTCAATAAAATTAAGAAGCTGACAAAAACAAAACTCGAAATCTGTATAAACCCAGTTTCAGGAATCGTTATGGCTGCAAGAAAAAAAAATAAACCTGTCGTAATTTCAATCAAAGGATATTGCCAAGAAATTGCTTTCCCGCAAAAGCGGCAATGACCTTTTAAAAACAGAAAACTTAAACCGGGAATATTATCGAACCAACGAATTTCATTCTTACAATTGGGACAAAAAGAAGGGGGGGAAAAAACTTGACCACCGCTTTTCCAGCGGAAAAGACATACATTTAAAAAACTACCAACACACAAACCCCAAAAAATAGAAAAAAAAGGCGTCGTTAAGTATTGAATAAGCGTTCCTCGACAATTTTGAATTGATAAAACAATGGGTGGCCTAAGCCACCCATTGTTTAAATCAAATACAACAAAACTTTAGATCATTGAAACCCATAAAAAGAATAAGCCATGTTTTGTGAATCATGAACCGTGCTATTCACAAAAACATAACCGCCAGTACTGTCATACAACCACCCAGAAAGCTGACTTGTCGGCGTACCTAATTGAGCTGTATAGGTAATAATATTGCCTGATGGGTTAATTGAAGTGGCGACAAAAGCACCAGTCACCTTAACCAAAGGAATGTTATCCAAATTTTGGCTAAAGGAGAAAGATCCGGACGACCACAAAGTTGTGGGCCAGACACCTTGCCAGTTACCATAATAAATTTCCGAAGCGGACTTCATCGCCCCGATATTACCCTTAGTCGCGCCTTCTTTGGATTTCTCCAACATTTGAGCGAAACGTGGGATGGCGATAGCAGCCAAGATACCAATGATCGCGACAACGATCATCAATTCAATCAAAGTAAAACCCTTTGCTTTCAAACGAATCATAACAGCCTCCTTAAATTCTTAAGCCTAAACATTAGACCATTCATCTAGGCTTCCTATCAATGTTACCTTGATATCGAAGCTCTGTCAACGAAGGGAAAATAATGAAAATCGAAGCTTAACCAGCCAAATTACCCAATTCAAACATAGGCATAAACATCGCCACTACAATAAAGCCAAGGGTAACCCCCAAAAATACAATCAATATTGGTTCAATAATGGTTGTAATTCCCTCTACCGCAGCATCGACTTCTTCTTCATAAAAATCAGCCACTTTTGACAACATGGCGTCCAAAGCACCGGTTTCTTCTCCGACATTAATCATTTGAGTTACCATGGGGGGGAAAATATTGCTCTCCTTCAATGGTTGGGTCAAAGTCTTTCCAGAACGAACCGAATCCCTAGCGTCATTGAGCGCCTTTTCAACAACTAAATTCCCCGATGTTTTAGCTACGGTTTCCAAAGCATCCATAATAGGAACACCCGATTTTATTAATGTTCCAAATGTTCTAGCAAATTTCGCGACTGACGCTTTTCTAACCAAAATTCCAAAAGCCGGTAGCTTTAAAATAATTTTATCCACCTGGAAAGCTCCCGATTTTGTCCGGCGATAAAGATTAAAGGCAATAACTACAACTACTCCAAAAACGACTAAAAAAACAGCTTTTGGACTGACTAAAAAATTGCTCGTTTCTAAAACAATTCTCGTCGGCAAAGGTAATTCAGCGCCGAATGATTGAAATACTTCGGCAAAAGTAGGAACTACTTTAATCATAAGAAAAATAACAACCAAAAACGCTATCGATATAACTACCGTTGGATACATCATCGCTGATTTTACTTTTCGGGTTACGCCTTCTGCTTTCTCCATATACTCAGACAACCGTTCAAAAATAATATCCAAAATACCGCCCTGCTCCCCAGCTCTAACCATATTGACATAAAGGGTACTAAAAACTTTAGGGTGACGGCTGAGCGCTTCGGACAAGGGCACCCCGTTTGAAATGTCGTCGCGAACTTTAGCCATCAATACGCGAAAATCTTTATTTTCCGCTTGTTCAGCAACAATAGTAAGTCCCTGTAAAATCGGAAGACCCGCATTGATCATGGTAGAAAATTGTCGACTGAAAACGACAATATCTTTAGTTTTAACATTAGGTTTCTTTTTATTAATATTCACCCAAATCAATTCCAAACCAACTACGGGCGAAAGTGAAATAATTTCCATTCGCTTTTGTTTTAAGGCGGACGTGACTGCGGCTTCGTTTTCAAGTTCTATGGTGCCGTCAAGCACTTTGCCTAGATTATTACGGGCTTGGTATTTAAATAAGGTCATAGTTTGGTTTTATAAACTCCCTTTTGTCATTCTGAGCAGTTCCTTGGGATCCATGGTTCTTGAAAATATCTCTTCATGACTAACCAATTGTTTTTGGTAAAGATCAAACAATGCCTGATTCATAGTTTGCATCCCTGACTCGGTTCCGGTTTGCATCGCGGAGTAAATTTGATGAATTTTTTCCTCACGAATAAGATTTCTTACCGCCGGAGTTGGAATCAACACTTCCAACGCAACCACACGACCCGCAGAATTCGCCAGCGGCAGTAATTGCTGGGAAATAACACCGTTTAAAACAAACGAAATTTGGGCTCGCACCTGCTGTTGCTGGCCCGAAGGGAAAACGTCAATGATACGGTTAATGGTCTGAATCGCGTCTACCGTATGCAATGTCGCGAAAACCAAGTGACCCGTTTCCGCGATGGTCAAAGCCGCGTTAATCGTTTCCAGATCGCGCATTTCACCAACCAGAATCACATCCGGATCCTGACGCAAAGCATACTTCAAAGCCGCGGTAAAAGAATGGGTATCGGTTCCCACTTCTCGCTGATTCACAATACAAGCTTTATGAGCATGAACATACTCAATCGGATCTTCGATGGTAATAATGTGATGGGGCAGGTTGCTATTTATCCAATCTAGCATAGCAGCTAGAGTGGTTGATTTACCTGAACCCGTGGGTCCAGTCACCAAAACCAGACCCTTCGGAAGTTTGACCAGATCTTTAATAACAGGCGGCAATTTCAAATCATCGAAGGTTCGAATCTTTGAGGGAATATTTCTCATAACTGAAGCGATAGACCCTCTTTGCTGAAACACATTCATACGAACCCGGCCGACACCCTCCACACCAAAAGAAATATCCAGCTCGTTATCTTTTTCAAACTTTTCTTTTTGTTCGTCTGTCAAAATGCTGTAGATCAGCTGTTGGGTAACTTCGGGTCGGAGTTTTTCATACTCTGTCGCGGTAATCTGACCATCAATGCGAAGCATCGGCGGAGCACCAGCCGTGATATGAAGATCTGAGGCTCCTTTTTCAAACATAAGCCTCAAAAGGGTATCGACGTTAACCATAAAGGAAACCTGCCCTTCTTAATAATTTTGAAATCAACCCTCGTCCGCATGAGCCACGCGAAACAGTTCTTCCACCGAGGTCATGCCTTTCAATACTTTTTGAACACCGCATTCGCGCAAGGTCTGCATTCCGCCTTCACGAGCAACTTTTTTCAGTTCAGCGGCGGGCTTTCTTTGAATTACCGCCTTGCGAAACTCATCGTTCAAAATCATTACTTCGTGAATTGCCATCCGGCCCTTGTAACCCGTCTCTGAACAAGCCGAACAACCCTTTCCCTTATACAATAAAATTTCCTCGCCTGTCGGCTGTAACCCCATTTCTTGTAAAACTTCCGGATCGGCCACATAAGATTCTTTGCAATTTTTACAAATCCGGCGCAAAAGACGTTGAGCTACCACACAATGAACCGTAGAAGTAATCAAGAAGGGTTCCACTCCCATATTTCCCATACGGGTCACCGCACCGGGCGCGTCATTCGTGTGCAAAGTGGAAAAAACCAAGTGACCAGTTAGAGCGGCGTTAATGGCAATTTCAGCTGTTTCTTTATCCCGGATTTCCCCCACCATAACTACGTCGGGATCTTGCCGGAGAAACGACCTTAAACCCGCCGCAAAAGTTAAACCAATGCCTGCTTTTGCGTTAACTTGATTAATGCCAGGCAGGTTATATTCCACCGGATCTTCAATAGTCGAAATATTTGTGTCCGGATCATTAATTGCGTGAAGCGCCGAATAAAGTGTCGTCGATTTACCCGAACCAGTGGGTCCGGTTACCAATACCAAACCGTAAGGTTCGCGTATGGCTTTTTCAAATTTTTGTTGAACGCCCTCTTCAAATCCCAGTTTGGGAATATCCAAAGAAAGATTAGAGGAATCCAAAATACGCATAACAATTTTTTCGCCAAATTGAACGGGACAGATTGAAACACGAAGGTCGATTTCTTTTCCCAGCACTTTGATTTTAATACGGCCGTCCTGCGGTAACCTGCGTTCGGCGATGTCCAGGGAAGACATGATCTTAAGACGGGATGAAACCGCCGCCGCCATCGAACGAGGCGGCCCTTTTACTTCATGCAAAACACCGTCAATCCGATAACGGCAACGATAGTTTTTTTCATAGGGTTCAATGTGAATGTCGCTGGCGCCCGCTCGCACCGCTTCAGTCAAAATAAAATTCACCACGCGTACCACCGGTGCGTCTTCTCCCGCAGACTCCAAAGAAGCGATGTCCATTTCGTCTTCTTCTTCTTCAACCACTTCCAAATTACTGGAGTCTTCTGAACCCATGGAGGTAAGCAATTGATCCATATCCATTGTCGGGGCTTCATCGAAGGCTTTAGCTTTGGTCTTTTTGGCACCTGAAGAAGCCGCAGCAGCAGCGGCTTGAGAACTGGCAGTTTTCTGTCCAGCGTTAGCCCCGTAATACTTCGTATGCATAGCTTTGATATCTGTCTCGCTGGCGATAGCCGGCTCCACATCAAAACCTGTCATCATTTTCACGTCATCAATCGCGAATACATTTAAAGGATCCGCCATCGCTACCGTCAATTTTCTATCTTTGAGAAATACGGGAATAAGACAGTGATTTACCGCGATTGAATCGGGAACGGCAGCAATGACCTCTGCGGGAATATTAATTTCAGTTAGGCTCACATGGGGGATTCCTAATTGAGTTCCCACAAATGCCATAATGACGTCCTGAGTCACGTATCCTCGAGTAATGAGGATCATTTCGAGACGACCGCCTTTAGTCTTTTGTTCGTGAAGAGCTTCTTGAAGCTGTTCGGGAGTAATAATGCCTTCGTCCACCAGCATCTCACCCAGGCGCATTTTCATGGAATCAGCCACAGACTACCTCTTTTAATAGGGACTTTTCGACGAAACCAAACGGTTTATACTCAAAGAGTATAGAAGTGCTAAAAAATGAAGTCAACGAAAGCCCTTTCGAGTCAACGGAACTTTAAGCCGTTAACCAAAGCTTGACGCATGACTTCTATAGGTGCCTTGCGACCCGTCCAAATCTCAAACGATAAAGCTCCTTGGTGTAATAACATTCCTAAACCGCCCCAATGAACCAACCCGAAATGTTTAGCCTGTTTAAGAAAATCCGTTTCTCGGTGATAAATCAAATCAACCGCCAAAGTGCCCTTTCGAGCACCTTTTAAAGATACGGGAGAAGCTTCACCCTTAAGTCCTAAAGAAGTACTTTGTACAATCCAATTACTATAGGGAACAAATCGATCCACATCCCGCAGGGGAATAGCTTGGACATCCAACCTTGGATACTTTTTCCGGAGCGATTTCATTAGCTTCGCGCCTTTAGCTCCGGATCGGTTCGCCACATAAAAGCCCTTTACTCCAGCATGCGCTAAAGCTCCCGCCACCGCTTTCGCTGCGCCCCCCGCTCCAATTAAAAGACCTTTAGTTCCGTTTAGCCTGGATCGCCAGGAACCCAAAGATCTCAAAAACCCTTCTCCATCAGTCGAAGTACCGCAAAGTTGGTCGTCCTTTCGATAAATCGTATTTACTGAACCCAGCCAACGGGCTTCCGGCTCAATCCAATCCAGATGAGACAAAACCTTTTCTTTATAAGGAACTGTCACATTAGCGCCGCGGGTATTAAAGGCTCTCATCATCTTTACTACCGGCCCTACTTCTCGGGAGAAAATATCCAACGGGGTATAAAGCCAGGGTAGATTAACTTTTTCAAAAGCGGCGTTATGCATGGCGGGCGACAAAGAATGGCTAACGGGATGACCCAGTATAAAAACCACCTGACTGGCCCCGGTAATTTTTGCCGAAATGGATTTCATACAACCTCTTCAATCAGGGATGACTCAAAGCGTATTGAATCATAGACACGATCGCCAGTCCGGCAGTTTCGGTACGAAGAATCGGCGTCGGCAAATGAACCGCCGCCGCGCCTTTTAACTGAGCTTCTTGTACTTCATCTTTCGACCACCCACCCTCGGGTCCGACTAATATTAATATTTTTTTGGCGGTAGGATTGGATTCTAACACTGTTTTTAAAGTGGGCGCTTCTTTTTCATAGGGTAGCAGCACCTGATCAAAATCGCTAAAAAGCTCTAAACATTTTTTCCAATCCGTCACTTCATCCAATTGAGGCAGATCGTTACGGCCGCATTGACGACAGGCTTCCACCAGAATTTTTTGCCAGCGATTATTTTTATGCTCAAATTGGGACTCGGCAGGCCGGGAAACGCTTCGCTGAGTAACCAGTGGAATAAACCGGTTTACTCCCGCTTCCGTTCCCTGGCGCAAAATAAGGTCGATTTTCGGACCTTTAGGCAGGCTTTGAGCCAACGCGATCCAATTACTGGAATGCGTTTCGCTCTTTCCACGGCGCGATAAAATTTTTGCGGTAGCGGGTATCAGATCGGTTTGCTGGAGGGACAATTCATATTCGGTGGCCTGGGAATCAAATCCCCAAAAACGGGCGCCCGATTCCAAGCGAAGCACCTTGACCAAATAACGGGAAGCGGATTCATCCAGTACGATTTCTTTTTCCTCAGGCGCCGGAGCCGTTTCTAAAAAAAGCCGAGGTATAAAACTCATTTTTTTCGGTTAAAAAGCTGTTTCATTTTGAACATAAACTTACCAATGGCCGGCGTATTGGCTTCGGTGGAAGCGGCTTCAAACTCTTCCAGCATTTTCTTTTGTTTTGCGTTCAGATCCGTGGGCGTTTCCACAAGAATGGTAACTAACAAATCACCAACGGAAGAATCGCCCGGATTCTTCAACCCTTTTCCCTTAAGACGGAAAACTTTTCCCGACTGTGTCCCAGCCGGAATTTTCATATTCACCGCGCCTTCTAAAGTGGGAACTTCCAATTCGGTTCCCAAAGAAGCTTTAACAAACGAAATCGGAATTTCACAATGCAAGTCGCCGCCTTCGCGGTTGAAAAACTCGTGGGGTTCCACATGCAGGAAAACATAAAGGTCGCCCGAGGGACCGCCGTTGAGACCGGCTTCTCCCTCGCCTCTCACGCGGAGACGAGAGCCCTCGTCCACCCCTGCCGGAATTTTTACCGAAATAGTTTTTTCTCTTTCAACCCGTCCTTGACCACGGCAAGTCGTACAGGGACTGCCCGGAATTTCGCCTTTTCCACCGCAACGCGGACAGGTGCGGGCAACCGTGAAGAAACCCTGAGACGTTCGGACTTGTCCTGTGCCATGACAGGTGTTACAAGTAACCTTCCCCGATCCGGCCTTCGCGCCCGAACCATGGCAGGTTTCGCAGGTGGTCAATTTTCTAATTTTAACTTCTTTAGAAACTCCAAAAGCCGCTTCTTCAAAACTCAGCGTTACGTCATGGCGAAGATCCTCGCCTTCTTGGGCCTGACTCCGGGCTCTGCCGCCGCCCTGACCGCCAAAGAAATTATTAAAGACATCCCCGAACATATCGTCAAAATCAGCCCCTCCAACATCCTGAGGACGGAACCCGCCTCTAAAACCACCGCCCGGGGGCGCTCCCGCGCCTATGCCCGCGTGGCCAAACTGGTCATAAGCGGCCTTTTTCTGGGGGTCCGATAAGACCTCATAAGCCTCATTGATCTCCTTAAACTTCTCTTCTGATTCTTTATTGTTGGGATTTGTGTCCGGATGATACTTTTTGGCCATGTTTCGGTAAGCTTTTTTAAGCTCATCCGCCGAAGCGCCCTTCGGAACTCCCAATAAATCGTAATAATCTTTTTTCGTAGCCATGTTTTCTTTCGTGGGACCGGCGCCCTTCTGTTTTTTCATCTTCGAAAATTAGGAAGAGACTGTTGAGCTTTCAATCATACATTAGCTTTTAGGGCCTCAAACTACCATCAGTCCCGAACGGCGTAAAGACTGATTTTCCCTATAAAAAATGAAAAAATGACCTTGCGAACCCCGCCCCTTCTCTCCTAAACTAACGGGGCTTAGAGAAGAAAGAAGCTTTAGTTCCCTCGCCGCAAAGCGAGAGAGTGAAAATTATTAGGAGGCATCCCATGCCGTATGTCATTACCGAGAAGTGTTTAGGCGAAGTTTACGCTCAATGCGTCGATGTGTGCCCAGTGAATTGCATTCACCCCGGCAAATATAAAGATCAAGATTTCATGATCATCAACCCTGAAGAATGCACGGAATGCACCAGCTGCTATTCCGCCTGCCCCATCGGTGCCATTGTGGAAAGTCCGGAAGCTGATCCGGAGTACGCGAAAATCAACGCTGAGTTGGCTCCGACTTTCAAGAACAACCCGGCTATTCCGACCCGCCCGGCAAACGATCCGCCGCGCCATGCCACTAACAAGCTGGTCAACTAAGACAAGCTAAAGCAGAAAAAAAAGGCCCTTCCCGGTGGGAAGGGCCTTTTTTTATGCCTGAATTTTAAAATTAAACTTTCTGATAAATCTCCGCGCCGGTTTCCACAAAAGTCTCGGACATTTGTTTCATACCCTCTTCCAAAGCCGTCTCTTCGGTCAAACCCTTTGCGTTCGCATAATCCCGGACATCCTGCGTAATTTTCATGCTGCAGAATTTTGGCCCGCACATAGAGCAGAAATGAGCGACTTTGGCCCCATCCGCCGGAAGAGTTTCATCGTGATATTCTTTTGCCAGTTCGGGATCAAGCGCCAGGTTGAATTGATCTTCCCAGCGGAACTCAAAGCGGGCTTTGGAAAGAGCGTTGTCCCAACGCTGCGCCGCCGGATGGCCTTTTGCCAAGTCCGCCGCGTGAGCGGCGATTTTGTAAGCGATCACTCCCGCGCGAACATCG
>Ga0302185_10002313_pt1 | contig 12607 bp, 8 predicted proteins | sample II_Bog_E1_1_FD_200231 | JGI IMG/M metagenome (GOLD analysis project Ga0302185, IMG submission 200231) | Peat permafrost microbial communities from Stordalen Mire near Abisko, Sweden - II_Bog_E1_2 | ecosystem: Environmental > Terrestrial > Soil > Wetlands > Peat | place: Sweden: Abisko, Stordalen... | reverse complement strand
CACCAGCGTCAGTCCGCCCGCAATCAACACGGAGAGCGGCACATTCACAATTGGCTCGATCTCTTCGTGAATCTCCATGCGCGTCACCAGGCGCTCAAAGAGAATGGGCACCAGAATCACTTTGACTATCAAAGTGAGCACGGCAGCGATGTAGATGTGCGGCGCGTGGTTGTACCAGGCGATGGTGGCGGCAATCATGGCGAGAAGCAGCGACTGCACCGCGAAGATGCGGATGTGGAGAACGATCCAGCGCTGGGAGACCATCGCAATCTGCAGGACCAGCACCAGCGCCGCCATCAGGGTGACGATTCGTTCGCCGAATTGCAAATCAAGAACAGGCATCATAAGCATCAGAAAAGAAACGTGGAGATCAGCGCGAGCGATCCCAGAGTGAAGGCAACCGCCAGCAGTTCCGGCACGCGGAAAAGCCGCATCTTGGCGTTCACGGTCTCGAGTAGAACAATCGCGCAACTTAACAGCAGCAGCTTTCCAAGCAGCCAGCAGATTCCCTCAACCGCGCCAAATCCGAACCACGTCGGCTGCAGGCCAAACGGCCAGAAGCAGTTGATCAACAGCGTCATCAGCACAAGCTGCTTGATTGAGGCTGCCCACTCCAACAAGGCTAGGTAGGGACCGGAATACTCGAGGATCATGGCCTCGTGAATCATGGTGAGTTCCAGATGAGTGTCCGGATTGTCCACCGGAATCCGGCCCGTCTCCGCGATCAACACAAGCGACAGCGCGGCGAAGGCGAACATCTGCGAGGGCGCAAGAAAACGCCAGCTCTGCCCGATGGCGGTTCCGGCGATTTCAGTTAGACCTGTAGACCCGGCGCCGATTGCGACGGTGAAAATGGCCAGCATCATGGCCGGCTCCGCCAATGCCGAGATGGTCATCTCCCGGCTGCTGCCCAGGCCGCCGAACGAGCTGCCGGTATCCATCCCGCTTAGCGCGAGGAAGAAGCGGCCCAGGCCCAGCAGGTAAATCACAGCCAGCACGCCGCCAAACAAACCTAGCGGTGCCTCGGCGGCAACCATGGGAATCATCAGCCCGGCGAGAATTGTGCTGAAGAAAACGATCCACGGAGTTACTGTGAAGATCCACGATGCGGTCTCGGGAATCACCATGCCTTTGCTGAAGAGTTTTTGTAAATCCCTGTATAGCTGCAGGATGCCGGGACCGCGCCGCGTTTGCAGGCGCGCCTTCAGTGTGCGAATCACTCCCGTCACCAGCGGCGAGAGCATCAGCAGGAGGAAGAATTGCGCCGCGTTTTCCATCAGCCGCTCCATCATCCGCGCACCCCAAACAGCAAGAGCAGAATCAGCGTAATGAAAATGTAGGCGAGGTAAAGGTTGATGCTGCCGGCCTGAATCCCCTTCATGCGATTGGCCGCCGCCATAATCCGATCGCGCAGCGGATTGTAGAGGCGCTGTTCAAACGGGTGCTCAATTTCGCTCTCGAAGCGAATCGAGCTGGGGTAATAGGGCGACACTTCATACTCCGCTTGAATCTCCCGTCGCGGGCGATAGAGCGCTGAGAAAATCATACGTAGCGGTTTGGAAAAAGCTGTCGCGGTGTATTCGTTGTCGGCGGTCAAACCAGGCAGGCCGCAATCCCACGCCGGGCCGCGGACCGTGCGGCGACGCCAGCGTAGGGCAAGTGGAAGAGCGAATGCAGCGCCGGCAACAAGAAAGAATAGCGCCATTCCGGCGAGCGATATTGTGCCTCCGTGAGGCCTTCCCGGCGACAGCGCCCAACCGTGAGCGATCACCAACGCGGAACTCGAGCGAACGCCGAGAGTCTGCTGCGTGATGGGATCGAAGACCGGCACAAACCACGTGGCGCCGAGTCCGAGCGCGATGCATCCCACAGCCAGCGTCGTCATTCCGGCGCGCATTGTGAACGACGCCTCCCGCGCATCGGCCGCTTCCGGGCTGCGCGGCAGCGCGAGAAACGGAATGGCAAATGCCTTGACGAAACAGGCCGCCGCCAATGCCGCCGTCAACGCCAGCAGTGAGCCGGCAATGGGAAACATCAAACGCGTCAGGCTTTGCGTGGTGCCGAAGCCGGCCAGCAGCGCCTGATAGGTGAGCCACTCGCTCACGAATCCGTTGAGCGGAGGCAGCCCTGAGATAGCCACCGCGCCCACAAGGAAGCACAGAGCTGTCACCGGCATGCGGCGGATCAGCCCGCCCATCTTCTCCATGTTGCGCGTATGCGTGGCCTCCACCACTGACCCTGCGCCCATGAAGAGCAGGCCTTTAAACATGGCGTGGTTGAAGGTGTGATAAAGGCCGGCAATCAGCGCGAGCGCGGCCAGATTCGCCTGCCCCAGCGCGCGAAACATCAGCGCCGCGCCAAAGCCGATGAGGATGATGCCGATGTTCTCAATGCTGTGCCACGCGAGCAGCCGTTTGAGGTCGTGCTCCATCAGCGCGTAGAGAACGCCCAGCAATGCTGACGCTACGCCCAACGCGAGAACCACGGTTCCCATCCAAATCGGTGGCGTTCCGTAGAAATCGAAGAAGACGCGCGCCATGCCGTAGATACCCGTCTTGAGAACGATGCCCGACATCAGCGCGGAAACATTGCTGGGCGAAACCGGGTGCGCGTCCGGAACCCAGATGTGCAGCGGGACAACGCCCGCCTTCACGCCGAACCCAAAAAAGAAAAGCAGAAAAACCGTGCCCTGCTGGACGGGCGTCAGGCGCGAAGCCAGCAGGTGGAAGCTGGAGAAATCGAGGCTCCCGCAGGCGGAAGCGAGAACCAGAAATGCAATCAGCAACAGGCCGGTGCCCGCGTGCGACATAATCAGGAAAAGCACTCCGGCGTCACGCGCTTTTTTCTTTTCGTGCTCAAAGCTCACCAGACAATACGCCACGAGCGCCATCACTTCCCACGCTACCAGAAAGAAGAACGCATTCGACGCGGTGAAAACCAGCGCAACGCTCAACAGCAGCAGGTTGAAAAAGAATCCGAACGCGCCCAGGTTTCGTCGGCCTTCCATGCCTCTCAAATATCCGAATGAATACAGCGAAACGGCAGAAGCCAGCGCCGCCAGCGTCACGCTGAAAAAAGCTGACAGCGGGTCCAGCCGCACGGCACAGGTGAAGGCCGGGTTGCCGAAGGGAAGGCCTATGAAGACAGGATTTGCGCTGAAAAGGGCCGCGGACGAAGCGGCAAAATCGAGAAGCGAACCCGCCAGCGCTGCACCGCAGGCCACACGGCGCGCAGTCGCCGGCTGACGCCATAGCGCCAGACTGGCCGCTGCGCCCGCCAACCAGACGACAATTCCGCTCAGAAACAGCTCCGCAATCACCGGGAAGACGCCTCGCATTTCACTTCTTCAAGCATCTGAATCTCCTCGGCAAAATTAATCTGGAAGTACCGGCGCATCACGTCGAGAACCTCCACCAGGACCGGATTGCGAATGGAATAGAAGACCTGGTCGCCGTCTTTGCGGTTGGCCACGATCTGCCGACTTCTCAGAATCGCCAGGTACTGGGAAAGATTCGCCTGCTCCACGCCGAGTTTCCCTTGCATGGTCCGAGTCGAAAGCTCACCGCCGCATAACATCTCAAGGATGGCAATGCGCGTGGGATGAAAGAGCCAGGAAGCTGCTGGCTTTGTATGTTTGCAGCGTCCCTTGCATATTATAGGAATATTCTAAATACCTTATATACGCAATAGGCGCTGGCCGATGAATGCGCAAGCGCACCCCGCGAATCTCGGCCTATCAACCGGAAAGACCTGCCTGCGCACCTGCATTACACCCCAGGCCCGGTCATGCTCATGGTCACGTTTACCGTCTGCGTCCCTGCTGTGAATTGCGCCCGTTCCGCCTCCGCATCGAGGCTTTGATTTTGTCAGAGAGAGGTCGGGCAATCCCTCCTCCACCTTCCGAGTCTTGATACTTTTGACACACTTCGGGGGGGATTACGGAGACACGCACCTGGGTATAGGTAAACATGACAAAAATGGAAGATTCTGCCTCTGTCAATGCGTCGCGATGTAGAGCAAATGTGCTCTCGTTTTCCATACTTCATTTTTATTCAATGTATTTTTATTCTCTGCCTTATAGATGATGAGTTAGAAGATGTTGCTGTCGCTCCCGGCCAGTATGCAATGCCGACCAAAAGGCAAAAAGCACAGAGGGCACTACTGCGATGGCCTGACTCAGGCGCGGTTGCCTAGACCAACATACGCTTTCGAGTTGCCTTGCAGAATTCTTCCCGGCGGCTTCGACGAGAAACTCCAGGCGGTAGGATTGCTTACGATCAACGCGAGTTCATACGAGGCAACGCATACAGAAAAGAGCGCGCCACCCGGGTCATCCCTTGGCACCCTGAGGCGTTTGTTCTACTCGAGCCAGCCGAGATTCTCCGGTATCAGCGAAGAGTAGTATGGAGGATAAACCAGCGAGGGGATTTGTCGACGAATCCTCCTCGGCCATAACGGAATCGAATTGCGGAGAGAGAGACACTTACATGAGCGCCGTCAAGTATGACTTGATCGTCATTGGTTCTGGGCCCTCTGGTCAGCGGGCAGCCGTCGCAGCCTCCAAAATGAAGAAGCGCGTGTGCGTTGTAGAGGCGCGATCCGTCGTGGGCGGCGTCTGTGTCAACACGGGAACCATTCCCTCCAAGACTATGCGCGAAGCCGTCTTGCACCTGTCGGGCTACAACTACCGCTCGATCTACGGAATCAATTACAGGGTTAAAGACAAAATCAGCATGGCCGACCTGGCTTTTCGCGTCCAGGCAGTTATCAAAACGGAAGTGGATGTGACCGAAGCGCAACTGTCGCGCAACGGTATCGACGTGGTTCATGGGGTTGCGCGGTTCGTCGATCCTCACCAAGTGCGAGTTGAAGGCCCTCAGGCCAATACCACTCTTGAAGCCGACCGTATCATTCTGGCTGTGGGCACCAAGCCCGCCTCGTCGGCCAAAGTGCCTATCAACGGGCGCACCATCGTCAACAGCGATCAGATTCTCGATCTGCCGGAACTTCCCCGTTCGCTAATCGTGGTCGGTGGCGGCGTCATCGGCGTCGAATACGCCTGTATGTTTGCCGTTCTCGGAGTCCGCATCACGCTCATTGAGAAACGGGATCGACTTCTCGAATTCGCCGACCGTGAAATTATTGAGGCTCTCAGTTATCACTTGCGTGACAACCGCGTTACACTCCGGTTGGGCGAAGAGGTCCAGAGCGTCGAAGAACTGCCCGATGGCACGGTGGTTGCGAATATGGAGAGCAAAAAGCGGATCTCCGGCGATGCCCTCCTCTACGCAATTGGCCGCCAGGGAGCTGTCGATGATCTTAGCCTTGCCGCTGCTGGCCTCCACGCTGACAACCGCGGCCGCATCTCAGTCGATGAGGATTACCGAACCAGTGTCGGCCACATCTATGCCGTGGGTGATGTGGTGGGCTTTCCTTCACTGGCCTCAGTTTCCATGGAGCAGGGGCGCATCGCTGCTGCCCGCGCTTTCAACGATTGCGCCGCTACTTCCAATCCGAGCTTTTATCCCTACGGCATTTACACCATTCCAGAGATCAGCTTTATCGGCAAGACCGAAGAACAACTGACCAGTGAAGATGTGCCCTACGAAGTGGGCATGGCATACTATCGCGAGACTGCACGCGGCCAGATCCGCGGCGACACCACCGGGCGGCTGAAGCTGATCTTTCATCGCGACACCCGTGCCGTGTTGGGCGTGCACATTATCGGCGAGGAGGCCAGTGAACTGGTTCACATTGGTCAGGCAGTCATGGTCCTGGGTGGGACAGTGGATTACTTTATCGACAATGTATTCAACTACCCTACACTCGCCGAGTGTTACAAAGTGGCCGCCTTCAACGGCCTCGGCAGGCTTCGCAGGTACCAGACGGAGTAGGCCTTTCAAAGGAGGATGCTATGACCACTGCGATTGGAATTGTCATTACCGACCACATTGTGGCTGGCAGAATTGAAGATCAACGCATCACCGGCAAGCTGCTGCGCTATCCCGACAGCGCGGACGACATAGATGCCCTGACGGCAATTCCCGGTAGCGAATTGTTGGAGATGATGGCGGTGCAGATAGGTACTCTTATTAGAGAAACCGCAGGAACGGTGGAAGCAATCGGGGTAGCAGCCCCCGGCATCATTCGCCACGGTGTAGTTGAGGACTCCCCAAACCTTTCACAAATTAAAGGAATGCGGCTCGCCGAGGAACTGGCCAACGTCCTGAGCAAGCGTGGCATTGATGCCCCTGTGCATATAGCCAACGATGCCGATGCGATTGCGGCTGGTGTGGCCGCGATCCGCGGGCAACTCAACAAACTTACGCGCGTCTGGACCATCGGCAAAGGCATTGGCTATGGCCGCTGGCCTTACGTCGAGGGTGTTTGGGAGGGAGGGCACGTCACCGTCTCATTGGACGCCAAAGAGAAATTCTGCGGTTGCGGCGGAGTCGGTCATCTGGAGGGAATCATGGGCTATCGAGCGATGCGCATGAGATTCCTTGATCTCGAACCTGAAGAGATATTTTCTCAGGCACGCCAAGGCGATCTCCGCTGCCGTGAGTTCGTCGATCTATGGCATCGGGCCCTGGCAGCAGCTACCTCCTCGTTCATCCATCTTGCCGGCCCGGGGCGCTTCTATTTCACGGGCCATAACATAGGCTTCCTCGATCTATCACTCCTGCGCAGTCATCTCGAAACCATGGTTATGATGAGTCCGTTGCAGAGTTATTCGCTCGAAACTCTGCCGCCCGACGATGCAACAGCTCTACTCGGTGCTGGAATATCCGCCCTTCGAGCGCTCGCTCGGTGACACTATCCGAATAGTCATCTTTGGGCGGAAGTCGTCTAACTCGGATGAGGAGTTACTGACCAACCCGGTCATCTCACGGGGACCAACATTTCTATCTCAGCATTCATGCGAACAACGATTGGATGTTCATTCAGCGAATCCGAGTTGCATCCGTGCGGGGTGAAGATGCCCGCGAAGGATGCTGTATCGGATAAATTCCCTCTTCTGAAGCGCCCTCTATTTGGGCGTAACGATTGCTGTGCCGCGCTCCGCTCCGGGCACCGGGCTGACGGAGTCCAGGGCATCGAGCCTCGTCTGCAACTCGCGCAGAGACGGATCTTCCGGAAAGTGTGCGCGATATTGCTTCACGAGGTCGCGGGCGCGCCAGGTTTGGCCGCTGAGGAAGTAGGACTGTGCCAACCGGGCTACCACCGGTCCAGAGTAGGGATAGGCTGCAACCCCGCGCTCCAGCACCATTTGGGCTTCCTCGGCCCGGCCCATATTTCCGAGAGCCGTGGCCAGATTCAGAAACGTTGTCGGCTCCTCCGCTCCCCGCTTGAGCGCACGGGAAAAATAATCGGCAGCTTTGGCATCGTTCTTTTTCTCGGCCAGCGCGACAATTCCCAAGGCGTTGAGCACCGCCGGATTGTCGGGCGCGGATTTGCTCAACTCACCCAGCTTGCGGGACCAATAGGGCCACAGGCTGGGATCCTTGCGGGCAACCGTGAAGTAGGCTTCCAGTTGCGCCGTGTCGGGGATGCGCGCGTTCGGCTCGCCAACGGGGCGATTGAGCCACAGCAGGCCGGGCAGATCAGGCTTGGGCTGTTCAAACGCAACTTCGGGTAATGGCTGTCCGGGATAGCGGACGATGCGGTGCTTCGTATCGTTGGAGTGCGCAATCCCAGCTACGGGCCGCTTCTCCATGTGACATTCGATGCAGTCGTCCTTGATCGCGAGCCGCTTGCTGTCGTCCGGCTTCAGTGTGCAACTGGACTCCTTATGACATGTGAGACACGCGGCGCGATAAGCGGTCTCCTTGTACTCCGGCTGGGGAGCGTGATGGATCGAGTGGCAGGTGCTGCACGTCAGCCGCCCATGGCTCGCCTGGTAACACCTGCTCAATTCGAGCGTAGAGTTCTTCCACCAAAGCGGCTGCTCCAGGCTGCCACGAACAGGTGGATTGGTCTCCAGCCGGTCAGCCTCTCCACGCTGCTCGGGCTTGATGGGCCGCTTGACGATAGCCATGGTTTCGGTCAGAGGAGTTCCCGGCCGGTAGTCCATCACCGTTTTGCCTGGGTATATCACCTCTGCGTCGCCGGCTTGATGACATTCGCGGCAGAGGTCGTCGGCCAGCCGCGGGGAGAGCTTGGCGGGGTTCACGATGGAAGTGTCCACTTCATTGGGTCTGAGGACGCGCCCTTTTTTTGTCTGCATCTCCTTCACATGCAGCGCGCCAGGGCCGTGGCAGGTTTCGCAACTCACCCCCAACTCGCCGAAGCGGAAGGGAGGTTCCTTGAACATGCCGTCGCGTTTGGCCACTGGATTGGGCTGGCCATTGTGGCAGAGCAAACAGCCGGTGGTCATCACGCGGCTGAAGCCCACGTCGTCAACGGTGTAGCCGGGCGAAAGCTCCCAGCTTTTTGTCCGGATATAGTAGGAAAGCGGCGCCTGAAAGAGCCATGCGCCAACGCGGTAGAGATAAGAGTACCCGACGATGTCGCCGCCCGAAACGTAGTCAATTTTGTGAGCGATCGAATAGATCTTGCGCCCTTTCTTGTCCACTTCATAGGCGCTCTGGTACATATTTCCGTCCTGCTGGTAGACGGTGTAGGTGTGGTTGTTTTTCGCGTTGTAAACGGAAATCGGCTGAGGTACGCGCGCCAACTCCGCGGGCGAGTTGGCTGGCGCCATCGATTGCCCGTGCGGCGTGGGGAAATAGATGCGATTGATCTCTTCGTGGCAACCGGGTGCGCCGCAGTTCTTCGACCCCACATAGGCCACAGATGGGTCCACGTTGCGGAAGACGGTGACGCCGGTCTGGGCGCGCAGGCTGGCGGCGGGCAAGAATGCAGTTAATGAAGCAAGGCATAGAACAAAAGCGCAAGATGGAAGAAGAGCGGAAATGCGGATAGGACGCAGCATGAAGAATTCAACCTTGCGCCTGAATGGGTTGCTCTCGCTCGGGAACGGGGGGCATGCTCTGGATAGCAACCGGCCGCCCCAGTGTAGAGCACGTAAATACCGGCAGGCAATAAATTACCGCAGCCCGAATCAGCTTGTGTTCGCAGACGCAGCGGATATGTTAGCTTGTTTGGAGTCTGCCGTTGCCGAAACCAAGAGCAGTGGAAGACACACAAGGAGAGCGCAATGCATCGGATCAAATTCATCACAATCTGCGCCATAGCCCTGATTCTCGGCGCTATGGCTCTGCCTGCGGGGGGCCAATACACGCCCGCCAAACTTGCGCCTCAAGCCACCACAGCCGCGGCCAGGGACTGGTGGAAAAACGCCGTCATCTATGAGATCTACCCGCGCAGTTTTCAGGACTCGAACGGCGACGGCATCGGCGACCTGAATGGCATCACCCAGCGCCTGGACTACCTGAAAGAACTGGGCGTGGATGCCATCTGGCTAACGCCCGTCTACCCATCGCCGCAGGTAGATTTTGGCTACGACATTTCCGACTACAAAAACATCGATCCGCAATATGGCACGCTGGCTGATTTTGACCGTCTCGTGGCCGAGGCAGGGAAGCGGCATATTCGCATCGTGATGGACATGGTGATGAACCACACGTCGGATCAACACAAATGGTTTATTGAGTCGCGCTCATCGCGCACCAATCCCTATCGCGACTGGTATATGTGGCATGACGGCAAGGGCGAGACCGCAACCGATAAAGGCGTGCCGCCGAATAACTGGCAGTCGGAGTTTGGCCACTCGGCGTGGCAGTGGGACGAAAAGACGCGGCAGTATTACTACCACAAGTTCTATATTGAGCAGCCGGACCTTAACTGGGACAACCCCAAGGTGCATCAGGCTTTTAAGGACATAATCGGATTCTGGTTGCAACGCGGCGTGGGCGGCTTCCGCTTCGACGCCATCACTACCTTGTTCGAGGATCCAAATCTGGCCGACGAGGGCGTGGTAAAAGATAAGGCCGGCAACTCGGTAGTCAACGCTTTCGGCGAACCGCAGCTAGATGACTCGAAAACCGAATTCCTGCCCGGCGTCCACGCGGTCATGAAGGAGATGCGCTCGACGACGGACACATTTAGCGCCGCCGGCTTTCCCGGCACGCGGGTGCTGATCGGCGAAACCTACGTGCCGGACATCGCCGCGCTGGCCGAGGAGTATGGGAGCGCGCAGAAGCCAGAGTTTCAACTGCCCATGGACACACAACTGGGCATGCTCGACGTACTGAATGTGGCCCAATTCCGCGCCCGGCTCGTGGACGCCGAGACCGGCCTCAACGGCAACACGCCGCTGTTCATCTTTGACAATCACGACAGGCCGCGCCTAGACGTGCGCTACGGCGATGGCATTCACGACACGGATATTCAGCGCGTCATCTCCACGGTTCTTTTCGCCAGTCGCGGGGCCGCGCTGTTTTATTACGGCGACGAGATCGGTATGAAGACCACTCCGCCCACCCGCAAGGAAGACGTGAAGGACCCGATGGGCGTGACCGGCTGGCCCAAGGAAAAGGGCCGCGACGGTGAGCGTACGCCCATGCAGTGGAACGCGAGCGCAAACGCGGGTTTCACCACAGCCAGCGTCACGCCCTGGCTGCCTGTTCCGCCCACCTCAGCCACGGTCAACGTGCAGGCTGAGGAGGCTGATCCCAACTCGCTGCTGGCTTGGTACAGAGCCCTGATCCACTTGAAAAAGGCCAATCCGGCGTTCGCTGATGGAACTGACACTATGCTGGACTCTGAGAATACCAAGGTGCTGAGCTGGGTGCGGCAGCGTGACGGCGCGCCTCAGGTGGTGGTGGCAGTGAATTTCACCGCCGATCCGCAAACCGTGAAGCTAGCGGCAAGCGGTGCGGGCCTCAAGGCAGCCCAGCTTAAAACGCTGCTGAAAAGCCCTGGCGGCGCCAATCCGTCGTCGACCGAGGCCATCGAATTGGCTCCGTTCGGGGTTTATATCGGAGAGGTGCAGTAGCGGCTGAATCGCAAGTGATCTTTCATCGCGCGGCGGCGATTCCACTTTGCGGAAATGCCGCACGCGCTTGAATGCCGTGCGATGCCGGTTTACTTTTGTCGCTGGAAGGCCGGTTGCATCTTCATTGGGCCAGGGCGTTTTCAGTTCTGGTGTTTACTTTCGAAATGGGCAGTTGGGCTATCCCACCCATTTCGCAAACTACGCGAAATGGATGGGGCACCCAAAATTTTGTTAAAACTTGAGTTGAAAATGCACTAGAGGATGTGTTCGGCTTTCTGTGCGCGGTTCCAACCAATCAGCCACGCCAAAAGGAGTGTCTGCGTTGCCGCTTACACGTCGCGGATTCCTGAAATCGTTGTCGAGGACGGCGCTGGTCTTGCCGCTTGAAGAGGTATTGAGACTGGCGAGGCCAGCCTTTGGGCTTGGGGGACGGACCCCGCAGGAAGGGCAGTCACACGGTACGATGGGCAGCGAGCGCCAGGGATATGAAGCGCAGGCCCGCCCCGCGCCGAAGGGCCTGTCTTCACCAGTGACCGGGACACCGCTGGGAGTGCAGTTTGTCGATGTGGCCAGGCAAGCCGGACTCAACGTAAAGACCATCTACGGTGGTGAGCACCGCAATAAGTACCTGCTTGAAACCACTGGTTGCGGTGCAGCCTTCTTCGACTACGACCAAGATGATTGGGTAGACATTTTCCTCGTCAACGGCTGGCGGCTCGAAGGCTTTCCCAAGGGCCAGGAGCCGGTCTGCCACTTATTCAAAAACAACCGCGACGGAACCTTTACCGATGTGACTGAAAAAGCGGGATTGACTCGCACCGGCTGGGGCCAGGCGTGCTGCGTGGGCGACTACAACAACGACGGCTGGAACGATCTGTTCGTCAGCTATTACGGCCAGAATGCGCTCTTCCGCAACAATGGCAACGGGACGTTTACTGACGTGACCAAAGAGGCAGGCCTATTGCAATCCCGGCTCCGCTGGAACTCGGGCTGCTCCTTTCTGGACTCCGACAAGGACGGCCATCTCGACCTCTTTGTCGGAAATTACATCGACTTCGATGTGAAGACTGCGCCCACGCCAGAGGACGCCAATTGCACGTACAAAGGGATTCAGGTAGCCTGCGGGCCGCCGGGGCTGGAGGGCGGCAAGAACCTGCTCTACCACAACAACGGTGACGGCACCTTTACCGACGTAAGTGAAAAGGCCGGGATGTGGGGCGCGGTGGGAAGCTATGCGCTGAGCGCGGCTGTGGCCGATCTGGACAACAACGGCTGGCCTGACATCTATGTGGCCAACGACTCGACCACCGCCACCTACTACCAGAACCAGAAGGATGGCACCTTCAAGGACCAGGCGATCGAGGCTGGGGTGGCTTACTCGCCGGACGGCAAGCCACAGGCCGGGATGGGCGTTTCGATCGGCGACTACAACCGGGATGGATTGCTTGATATTGTGAAAACTAATTTCGCCGGCGACACAGACTCCTTGTTCATGAATCTGGGCGACGGCTCGTTCGATGATCGCACCTATCAGGCAGGACTGGGAATGAACACGCGGCTAATGGGCTGGGGTGTAAGCTTCGTCGATATCGACAACGACGGCTGGCTCGATATCTTGATCGCCAACGGCCACGTCTATCCCGAGGT
>Ga0302185_10002311_pt1 | contig 12613 bp, 14 predicted proteins | sample II_Bog_E1_1_FD_200231 | JGI IMG/M metagenome (GOLD analysis project Ga0302185, IMG submission 200231) | Peat permafrost microbial communities from Stordalen Mire near Abisko, Sweden - II_Bog_E1_2 | ecosystem: Environmental > Terrestrial > Soil > Wetlands > Peat | place: Sweden: Abisko... | reverse complement strand
TAATGAGATAAAAAACAATGAGAAAAACAGAAAAAATGTAATGAATTTTTTAATATAGTTCATATAATTGATAATCGGTATACGCCGATATTAAAATAAGTTGATAATGCCACTACCATACCAAAGAGCGATAAAATCTCCATAAAGAAAAGTTAAAATTGTGATGAAATCCACAGTTCAAAAACAAAATAGCGAACCTGTATAGATTCGCCGCGTCAGAGTCTTATACTGCTTCATGTATTTTAGATTATTTTTTAAATTTTATTCGGTTAGTATTTTTATTTCATATATACTCCGACAAAATACATCACACCAAAACTTATTACCAAAATAAAAGTAAAACCGAGCAGAAATCTGAAAAATGTTCTATCGAAAGGATTTACCATATGTTAGAAAATGAAATTTATAGTCCGCTATTCGGCACCGTCACCGTATTATAGACCAGCTTCGAAACTCCTGCTATAACTCCCGCCAGTGTCGGAAAACTACTCGACGCTGGACCTACACCACTGCCTCTCGTCATGACGCAGAGAATATATGGCTTGTCGGGAGTATATACGATACCACAATCATGAAGTTCGCGATCAACAATGGTGCCGCTGGATTGAGTGATCGCACCTTGCACATCGCTATCCTCGCCGAATTTATGGGCAACGATGGTGCCCGACGGTACGCCAGCCACGAGACCTTGGGTGAAGGTGGTATTGGCCAGCAAGTTCAAAACTTGCTCAGACAGATCCCACGGAAAAAGAGTTGAATTGTAAAGCGAAATAAAAAGACCTGAGTAAGACTTCGGCGACATGAAGTCAGTGGTATCAGTGGCTGAATATTTCGGCAAGCGATATAGAGCATAAATTTTACTGAACTCATTATTGATCGTTGGATCAGACAATAAAGAGTCCAAGGCATTGTTATCCGAATAACGAATCATTGAACCGATAAGATCCTGAACCGAATAATCTCCAGTTTTCAAATTGTCATCAGGCTCGTAATATTGCGCAAAAGGACTGCTTGAAGCGATATACGGTAACTGCTCATTGATAAGCGCTGGCTCCTGCTCGGCGAGTTTCAAAGCAGCCATCATAGCTACCACTTTCAACATAGAAGCCGGCGTATAGGTGTCGTTTTCATTGACTCCCGTCCATTGAGCATCGTCCAGATCGCGGAAATAGACCGAAACTGATTCAGCGGCGCCGTTTGACGTGGTCGAAGAAATATACGTCGTGAGCGAGTTGGCTAAAGCCTTGAACGCGGGCGACGTAGACTTGGCCGTCTCGGAAAAAAGCGGCGGAGCGATGAGGCTGTATTGTGGCAAGTTGACGCGGACTTGGGTGTTGGATGTATTTAGGCCAAGACTTGACACTGATGAACTACATGGATGATACACGCCTCGAATAAACCAGCCGATGATACTGCCAATAACAAGAGTCACAATGAAAACACCAATAGGCAGTGTAAATATGGGCGGTTTCTTCATAATGGATATCTGAACCTAGTTGCCGCTGGGATGAGCTGATTCACTCTGTCCTGCAGGACCGACAACAACAGCGTAGGACTTGACCATTGTACTGAAAGCTGTGGCGGCATTGTTGATGATCGACTGATTGGCGGCAGAAACGGGGACGGCGGCTGTTGAAGCGAAAGAGAAGACGTAACAGCTTGGATCGGCTGTAGTGCCTTGTGATAAGGTATACATTTCATCAAGATAGCTTTGGGCATGAGCGGTGGTAGCTACCTTGATCATCTTGAAAGAAAGATTACCGACAGCGACAGTCGATCGGCTAACGATGGTAGATGTGGCTATCTGAGGAAAGGCACATGTACCTGGTACAAAATATATCTGCGCTTGCAAAGTGTATATGCCGCTATTGCCGCTGGTTGGCATCGTAAACGTCGGACCATTGTCGCTGTCGGTCAGGCCCCATGCGGTAGGATAATCTACGGAGAAGCCAAGCTCGGGATTCTGATAACTCTTGGTCGTGGCAGAAACGGTGGCTACTTGGCCAACCGGGGTGGAAGGAATGACGGTAGTGACGGGATTGCCACCTGTTGTAGCAGAATTGGAATTGTTAGTTGTTCCGTTCGAGCTGTTCGAACCTGATCCTCTGCTGATAAAGATGATGATACCGATAATGATAATTATTGCAATAACGCTCCAAATTATTTTTTGATTTTTCATATTTTTATTTTAATACTCTATATTTTTTAATACTCTATAATAAGTCCCTTATATTTTACTATATATTTTCTGCACTCGTCGTCGCTACCGTCACTTTCTCCATGACAACCGGGGTGAGCGGCTTGTTCGATCCTGCGGGAGGATTGCCGTCCGTTGGTACCGCCGCGATGGCGTTGACCACATCCATACCGGAAACGACATGACCAAAGATAGTGTAGCTATGCGGCAGAGGAACATTGCCTTGCATAATGAAGAATTGACTGCCATTAGTGTTCGGGCCAGAATTTGCCATCGCCACCGTGCCGGATATATAGCCAAGTTGATAGGATGGCGTCGAAGGATTAAGTTCATCAGCAAACGTATAGCCCGGACCACCCGTGCCAGTACCTGTCGGATCGCCGCCCTGGATCATAAAACCTTCGATGACCCGGTGAAAAATCAAGCCGTCATAAAAGCCTTTATTGGCGAGGGTAATAAAATTCTTGACGGTATTTGGCGCATCTGCATCGTATGTGTCAAAGACGATGGTGCCTTTATTGGTGACGATGGTGATCATGTGTTGGTTGTTGGAAAGTTGATTATTATTAATAGAGACGACAGAAACGGCACTCGAACTAGCGGCATCTGTCGAGACATCTGTCGAAGTGGCCACCGGCGGTGTATTCACCGGAACAGTGGAACTGCTTGGCTCTGTCCAAACATAGAGCAACCAAAATAGGACCGCAAGCAAGACGATGACTATCCAAACGAAATGATTAGCTTTCTTTTCGATCTTTTGTTCTTTTTGTTCGCGATTGGACATAGTGACTATTTTTATGACTATTATTTTAGTACAAATTCATTATAGCACAGTCGCCTGCACCGTATCAATAACCTTCTTTTTTACTTCGTCAATGTTGCCTAATACCACCGCTGCTGCTGCGGCTTTATGTCCACCACCGCCAAGCTTGGCGGCAATGACCGACAGATCACAGGTATCCGAATTGCGGGCGCGGAAACTGACTTTAACTTTTCCCGGCTCTATCTCAACAAGACCTGCGCCGAAATCCCAGCCAGTCACGGATTTAAGAATCGTGGCAATAAGACTGGCACTAGCATCCTCCGCAGAAAGACCGCATCTTTGCAAATCTTCATATGAGACGGTCGCAAGAGCGGCATATTTATCACTTCCAACAGAAGAACCAGCAGAAGAGGTACCATGACTGATAGGAAATTGAACGATATTCGACAAAGCAAGACCTTGGAATGTGAGCTCCTCCGGGCGCCGCGAATTCTCCATTGTGGAAATGAGTCTTGAAAAATCGGCATAGATACGCACAAGTTCCGCCGCCGCAAGAAACGTTTCCGGTGTGACACTGTTATATTTGAAACCGCCGGTATCGGTATACATGCCTATGAAAAGGTTCGCCGCGATATCTGGAGTCAGAGTGATATTCCATAATTTGAAAAGGTCGTAAAGAATAAGGGCTGTCGCCGGATATGTCGGTTCGACGAGATTGATGTCGTGAGCAAAAGACGTATTACTTACGTGATGATCAATGACAATAGTCTTCATCGTCGAAGGAAAAACGACAGTACCAAGTGATGATACCCTATCGATAGAGCCGCTGTCTTGAATAATAAAAAGATCAAAAGACGAGATGTTATCGCTCGTTGTCGCATCATTCGCGACTTCAGCCATTATTTCAAAAAAATTCTTTAGCACAATAGCGCTAAAACCAGGAAAATGTGAAAAAGCCAAGGGAATAGGACTATCGCCACGAATGATCGTGACTTTTTTGCCAAGCTGTTCGAGAACGGCTTTGGTGGCGAGAGCAGACGCAACACTATCGGGATCCGGAAACGGATGACAATGAAGCAGGATATTTTTCGACGCTTGTATCAACTCCAAAATTTTTGGCGCGGTGGTGCGGACATTGTCGGTCATAAGGGTTTGTTTATTTGAGGATTATTATTTACCGGCGGATTATTTTTTGGCGGATTTTGGGAAATATGTGAAACTGACGGCGTTGGCAGTGTGGAAGAAATATAGCCTATGGGTGCGACTGGCACGGCTAGCTTGATCGGAGGAACTATTACAGATGGAGGTTTCATTTGGGCTGGCGGCATTATGGGAGTCGGCACTCTTATAGGAGGTACTACTTTCACTGGAGTTACCGGAAGCGGCGGAATCGGCCGAGTAATGATTGGTTGGATTACCCGAGCTGGGGGTGAAATGACGGCGCCTTGCGGTGAAGCAGGCTTTTCATTTTCATTCAATTTCTTCCGACTGAAAGTTTTTGCCACAAAAATCGAAAGAATAAACATCACAACAAGCCCCGAGAGCCAGGCAAAGAAAGTATCACCCGCAAGCCGACTTTCCAAAATCTCCACATCACGCAATGACCTACCTGAAAGAACGAAGAAACCAGCACTCGTACTTGTCGCCCCGCCGGTATTTCCGGGATGATAGACAAGCACCGCTGCCACTCTTACATCCGCCTGTGGTTGCCACGTGAAGCGGTCTTCGCCGTTCGCTTGAGCTTGCGCATAGCTGAAGACGCCATGCGGCGGCACCGGCGTGGAGCCGTTGAGAACGGCATTCGACTGAACAACATTCCCCGTGGCATCAAAGATAGTGAAGAACGGCGCTAAACTCCTCGAAATATCAACGAGGCTTGATCCACCAGAACCAACACTCGAAGTGACATCCTCGGCTATTTGACTCTGGGGATAATTGGCTGACTGGCGAATATCCTGTTGAACCAAAAGATAGACCAACCCGCACATTATTGTCACCACCGCGGCAAATGACAACCACAGCCAGAATATTTTCACAAAAATTCTACCGCCAGAGTCTGTTTCCATGGAGATATTATAGCACGACCAATAATCAGTTACGCAAACCCCGGGAAAAAGTCCTTCTTGATCTGCCACTCGGGTACGCCCATACTCGTGAGAATATGTTCATATGCCGTCACCATGGTACGCGGACCAGAGAGATAGAAAAGACAATTCATATAGCCGGGCACTTCTTCCTCGATCATCGTGGCGTCCACCGGACCGCGTCGCCCGCGCCAGCCGGCGGGAATAGCATTCGGGTTGGTAGACGAGTTGGTATCAGTAAGCGTGTATACAGTCTTCACTCCGAGACGCTTGCGAGCTTCCTCGAAGATGTCTTTATAAGCAATATCTGCGGCGGTCCTGTTGGAATAAATAATGCGGATGGGTCTCTGCTCATTCCTGTCAAGCAAATCCTGAACCATACTCCGAAACGGCGTAATACCGATACCACCGGCCATCATGACGATGCGTTGGTCACTTTTCGGTAAGACAAAATCCCCCGCCAAACCCGACGCTATAATAGCATCACCAGGCTTCATGGCCATAAGGGCTTTTTTAAAACTACTCGACTGATCACTACCGCCCACAACGTGACCGTAAAATTTAACCCCGATGGCGATACCTTTTTCGCCCGCTTCCCCTGGGGATGAAGCAATAGTGAAATACCGTCGTATGCCGCGGTTGTCGGCGGAAAAAATATTGAAAAAAATACGGCGGAAACCGGCAATGAATGCTGCATCCGATTTCGATTCAAGCGTCCATTCGAAATATTGGCCGGAGCGGAATTTAAAATCGGCGATACCGCTCCTCGTGCCGTCTTTTCTCGCGGCACCTTTCCCCGCTTCCTCGAACCAAAACTCAAACGTCCCCGCCGCCACCTGTTTTTTCTCACGCAATTTCAAAATAAATTTTTTCTTCGGACTGATCACTATGAAAACGAAAACATTGCCGACGACCAATGCCAATTCCGGCGTCGAATATATAGAGCCGATATGCACAAACGGGGCAAAAAGCAAGCCCACCAAAACGCCGTAGACGATACGCATATTCTTGGTCGAGGGCGCGGTCAACGGCTCCGTCAGCATGATACAAGCGAAGAAAATGAGTGGCGTCTCAGCCAGAGCTTTCCACAGCGTCACCACCGCCGGATGATGGACAAGCACGACCACCACAGCGGCCGCCACGAAACTAGCCGCCATTTTGAAACGCTGGAGCTTCCGCACCACGAGCAAACCACCGACGAGAACGAATGGTAGCATCCAAACCGTGCCCACCCACCAATTTGCCGAAAGCCCGACGGAGAAAGCGGTGATGACCACGGCGATGGCGGCCGGGTTAAAAATATGCTTCTTACCAAAAGCCAAAATGTATTTCGAGGCCATAGCCCAGATCGAAGCCCACGTAGCCAGAGCAAGAAAAAGTATGTCTGTCGGCGAATGGATCGGTGCAATAATAAGCGTCAAGATGAGAGCGGTAATGTACACAGACTCCGGATTTGCCGGCGCTTCAAAAAAATAAGCAAAAACGGCATTGACCATGAGGCAAACCAGCGTAATATAAACTACCGAGAAGAGAATAGCCACCGGTCCATACGGCACATGTCCGAACATGCCAAGCACCGCCGCGGCGAGTACAAGAAATATCAAATAGTACAGCGCTAGGCGGTACATGGTGATCTTATTGAGAATTTTGTCGATGAAAGACATGAGTCAAATTATACAACACTTCTATACAACATATTTCTCAAAGCCACTCGTCATCAAAGCCACACCATTTGTATCAATCATGTAACCTTCTAACTTGTGGTCGCCGATATGAAGATTCTCGATAAACTCAATACCCCGCCTTCCCATGGCAAACGCGGCAGTAGCGAAACGGTCGGCCTCATATATATTTGGGCCGATGACGGTCAGACTGACAATGTCATAAATGCCATTACTTTTATCGCCATGACTATTTTTATCACTGAACTGACGCTTGTGCGGATTATAAATATGTTGACCGCGGATAGCCGTGCCTGAAGTAGCTACGCCTTCCCCACTGACGCGGATAACTTTCACCACTTTATCGTAATGTCCGACGAAGGGATCAGCGATCCCAACACTCCATTTTTGGCCGTTGCTTTTGCACCCAGCCGTCTGCACATCACCGCCGGCATCAACGAAAAAATTTCTGACACCTCGCCGCTGTAGGATTTTCCCTGCATTCCAAATAGCCCAGCCCTTGACAATGCCCGACGGATCGTATTTCCCTTCCCTGTTAACAATGTCGAAATAGCCGCCCGTTTCATTTTTTGTTTTCTCAGCCAACATGAAAATTTCTTTCATATCATCGCTGTAATCGGCCGGTGTCAGCGTACCCGCATTGATGGCACTGATCTCGCTCGTGCTTTTATACGTGCTGAACTTTTCATCAACATATGCAAAATAATCAAAAACTTCTTCCAAAATATTCACCATACTTTTAGGATCGTCGGAGGTAATATCCACCGTCACCGGCATTCCCATAATGATTCTCGTTTCACGCATATTTTAAGAAGCCTGACTCAAAGCCGCGGTAAGAGACTGCTGGAAAGCTTGACTCGTCTGGGTAGCACCGGAAATGATATCAACAGCGGCACTCTGAGCACTGATGGCTTCGGACTTGAGAAGCGGCATAGAACGCTGGCTGATACCAGCACTGGTGCCGTTATCACTTGGATATTGGAGAAACTGGACATCGGCGATGACACCGTTCTGGATGACCGCCTGCACCTGAACATTACCATAATAAGCATCGGCCACACTGCCGGTATATGTGCCGTCTTTGTATTGACCAGAGGTTGCAGTGGGAGAGATTCCGGTCGCTGGGGGCGATGCGACAAAAGCCGACGTGACGGTAGGAACTGGAGTAGTGGAAACCGAAAGAGGTGGAACTATCGCTGTATTTGGCGCGGTCTTCATCCGTCCATACACAACGAAGCCGACGAAGCCCACGATCACCACAAACGGTAAAAACAATTTTTTAATCATAATATCAGTAAGTATATATTATCCGCTAGGAAATTCCATGAATAAGTAGTGTTTATTTTTTATAATTTTCCGCAACCAATACTATTTCAGTAGTATGACCTATCGACGCTGTTGGTACATTTCGAACAGTCTTTTATTTCATTTTCTATTTCATATTTTTCTGAAAATACAGTTTCTCCATGATCGTCATGGTATTTTGGATAAATTATTGGAGCGGCACTGCGTTGTGCGGAGCAGTTATATTCATCACGTGATCGTACTCACCGTAGACAATCTTATTCCTATTGCTCATCTTCCGTTGTCATTTTTCTAATACCATACGCACGGATAGTACCATGAGCAGTACTCGTGCCATCACTGTTAGCGTTTGCCGTCCCACTCGCCGCCAGGATATCCCCCGCCACAAGAACAACATCACCCTGTTTGACGAAACCAGCCACTGATACACCCGGTGGCAAAATAACGTACCACGTCATAGCCGTATCAGTGGCGTCATCAGTGTCCGTATCTTCATCGTCACGGTGCATGGTGAAGGCGTTGATAAATGGACCCGTCGTTGTCGAGCCGGTATTTGTGACAACATTCGTGACAATACCACGGAAAACCCCTTCCTGCCGCGGTGGTAGTCTGACATCAGTGTAGAGACCACCAACTGGCCCGAGATGATGTCCGGCCGCTTCCTGGAAAAGCGCCTCATGCAGGGAAATCTTATCGAGGCCAAAGCCAGCCAAAATAATGATAAGAGCACTTGCCCCGAGAGTGTAAACAAGCGGCGTCCGGTAACCAAACTTGAAATGATTGAGTAAACGTTCAAAGAGAACAACAAAAAGGATGTCCGCAAGGAGGATAAACCATGGAAAGGTGACAAAAAATGTGAGTAAACCACGATCACCGAAACCAAGGAGAAAAAGTCTTCCTGATACCCGCAAAGAAAATATCATAAAGCTGACAAGAAGCGCCGAGGTGACGAGAACAAGCAGAGCCACGATGACAAGCAAAGCCACTTTGAGGATGAAGTAGCTCTTCGAGCGCATTTTTATTTCGCCCGATTGTATTTTTTCGAGGACTTTCTTTTCGATAGTATTTTGTTGTGTGTTTTTATGTTCCATGTTATTTTTTTAGAAAAATTTTCTTCAACGCCTCCTTCGCCCGTTTGAGCCTAATACCGACCGTGCCTATGGGGATACGTAAAATGTCGGCGATCTCTTTATAGCTCAATTCCTCGGTATAATATAGGATGACGATTTCGCGATAATTCGGCGAAAGCGTGCCGAGACCTTTTTCAACCATTTTTTTTATCTCGACCTCTTCAGTTTCCTTGATGAGCGGATCCTCGTAGACCGGGTGCGAAACGATGGTATCGAAAGCAATAGTATCAAAATCGAATGTGTATATCGGCCCACGGGAAATTTTCTTGATGGCGTTGATGTAAGTGTTGTGAGCGATGCGATATATCCACGGCGAGAATTTTTGCGACACATCGAAACTGCGGATGTTCTGATAGGCCTTGATGAAAACGTCCTGAACGACATCGTCAATGTTGTCCTCATTAGCTAAGAACTTGCGTCCATAGCGAAAGAGCCGAGCCTTGTACCGATCCATCAAAAGGCCAAATTTATCCTTATCGCCTTTTTGTACAAGCAAAGCCGCCTGCTCGTCACTTATAGCTACTTGTGCTTCCGATTCGGGCATGTTTCCGGGCATTTTTCAATTATATAGCTTCTGTAAAGTTAGTACAGTGTAGAGCAGAAAATGTTTCAAAGACAATACAAAAAATTCGCCAACCGGAAACCGGTTGGCGAAGTGTTAAAGGAACAAGGTATAAGTGTTACGAAACTACTGCACGAGCACGAATGCCCGCAACGGAATCCGACGGCCTGTACCAGAAGACGTACACCTCGCGGCCACCGGCGTGCCAGTCCACGCGCGGAACGTTGCCGTCGGAGAGGCGCGAGCCACTGCAGAGGGTAACATTTTTGATGTCGAGGTGCTTTTTGGTCTTCCAAAAGTAGAAGAGCTCGTAGAGAAGGCGCTCGAGGAGCGTAATTCCCGCAATGTTCTTCTTTGTGAGATCGTTGGCTGATAGGTTCTTGAGTTCCTCGTCGACTTCGATCCTGCCGTTCTGGATCCAGATTGCGTAGTCCTTTGTCGGCATCCGATCATTCTTCGTTACGGACGCATCGAGGTCGTCGCTGTAGCGCCAGCATTTGAATTTGCTTTCGCAAACGGCATAGACCTGATTGAGGGTCAGTCCCTGCTGAACGACAATAAGCTGACCGAAGCCGGCTTTCATCGGGGGAACCTGCGAATCACGCATAAGGGTTTCAGTATCCTCAAGGCCGAAGTGTTCCGCATAGAATTGCTTCCACTCACCGATCTGATGGCCGAGGTCATCCGCAGAGCGGACTTCCGCCGGTGGCATAAGGGCACTGCGAAGAACTCGATTGAGCCCCTCGGGGTCTTCAATCCAGCCTTGTGCCACGCCTTCGGGCATATCAAGCGGGATCGCTTTGAGGATGTTTGCGCCCAAGGTTCGCACCTGACCGACATTTATCGTAGTCGTAGTTACTGTAGTGGTGTTCTCGTTCATACGAGGGTTTACCTTTCTCTGCAGAATTGCAGTATATTTCGTTGTCGAATAGCGGTGAACACGGCACATTGCTATGTTCTCTATTCTCACACCATTATATCGTATACATTATATATGTCAATACCGTCGCTATTTATGCTATAAAATTCTCGATTTCTTGCTGTATCTTGTACCCCGCACAATGCGTTAGCATGCCGAGATATGATTGTACATTACGATTGAAAGTCTCCGGCGTAATCATATCCCGATTTATTTGAGCTTTTAAAAATTTAATTTTCTTCATGATTCTTTTCTTAGTCTTAGTACGCAAAACTGTCCGCTTCGGCAGGACGACATATCCTAGAAAATCGATTCCTCGACTGCATGTACGTATGATGATTTTATGAGGATGAAGAAAAAGATGAAGTTTTGATTGAAGAAAGATATCAATATCACAAATATATTTTCCAAGAAGATCTCGACCAGTATCAAGGATTATGAAATCGTCGCAATAACGCACATAATATTTCGCCTTGAGTGTATGTTTTATAAATTGATCCAGCTCATTAAGATAGACATTGGCAAAAAGTTGGCTTGTCACATTACCGAGTGGCAATCCCACACCAGGCTTCGTCTCAAAGCTCCAAATAATCATATGGATGATAGATAAGATATCGGGGTCGCTGACTTTCTTTCGTATGATGCCAAAGAGAATTTCATGGTCAATGTTATCGAAATACTTTCGAACATCACATTTCAATGCAAGTGCCAGTTTTGTATAATTATAGCTGATTTTTCTGATATAGCTTCCGATTTTTTGCACTCCTCGATGTGTTCCCTTCCCGTCTCTGCAGGAATATGAATCAGTTATGAATCCTTTATCGAAAATCTGATACAATACTCGAAACAAGGCTTGATTAAATACGCGATCCCGGACAGTCGCCTTGTGAATATGACGCAGTTTAGGATCGCGAATATAAAAAGCGGTGTACGAGTCTGGTTTCCAGACTTTTTGCTTCAATTCGCGATGAAGTTTGAAAATATTGTCTTCAAGATGGAAAGCAAATTCTTGGACTTCTAGTCTGCCAGTCTTGCCTCGTTTAAATTCCCGCCATGCGGCGAATAAATTTTCCAAAGAAATAACATGATCGAAAAGGCTACTTTTAAGACCCCCCCCCACCGAATTTTGATGTGCCCATTGTTCATAAGATTACGAAATTATATAAAGATGTATACGGACTCGGTAGCAAGATTTCAAAACGCAATAAATTTGGTATATATCTAAAAGTCGAGAATATTTGTCTCGACCTCATCAGTATATCAATAGATGCGGCTCTTAATCAAAAGGATGCCAAAAGACCTTTGCTCCATCAACTACGAATAAAAATTGAGACTTTGAAACAGCTCATACGAGCCATGAATGAGCTGAAAATGATCGAAAATAAAGCGTATATAGTCCTTGAAACACAGCTCCAAGAAATATCTCGAATGGCCGCCGGCTGGATAAAATATGTGGAGACATAGCAACATAAAAGAGGATCATTGATCCCCTTTATATGACGATACTTCTGCACGAGCACGGATGCTCGCAACGGAATCCGACGGGCCGTACCAGTAGACGTACACCTCGCGGCCATCGGCGTTCCAGTTCACGTTCGGAACGTTGCCGTCGGAGTTGCGCGAGCTCATGTTCTATCCATCTCCATCCATATCACCGGAAACCTTTTGCAAAGCCCCCTGAGTTATCTTGCGGTTGCAAGCAGTGTGTTGAGTCAGCGTCTAATGGGAACGCATGCTCACGAGACATGGATAGGCAGTTTCGTTTAAAAAACTATGGCAAACCGATACTTCGGTCTCCCGAAGCCGATTGTAATAGCCGGATTAAGTATATAACAAAATTCGCCGCCCAAGAAAGCTCGGGCGGCGGAATGAAGAATGCGGGAACGCAAGGGTACAAGACCCAAGGTTCAAGTGTTACGAAACTACTGCACGAGCACGGATGCTCGCAACGGAATCCGACGGGCCGCACCA
>Ga0302185_10002304_pt1 | contig 12644 bp, 9 predicted proteins | sample II_Bog_E1_1_FD_200231 | JGI IMG/M metagenome (GOLD analysis project Ga0302185, IMG submission 200231) | Peat permafrost microbial communities from Stordalen Mire near Abisko, Sweden - II_Bog_E1_2 | ecosystem: Environmental > Terrestrial > Soil > Wetlands > Peat | place: Sweden: Abisko, Stordalen... | reverse complement strand
CAGAACAGTCGGAGACCCATTTTACTTTTGGATAATTTTATTTTATGAACGGATCTGGGATATCTTTGGCTGTAAGGAGGTCGAGATGGATGGTGGTCGGGATGGATGTTTTGTATGTCTTTGATTTAATGCCTAAAAAATTTACTGAGGACCGTTGACAAGATTCTAGATTCTAGATTCTGAACGATGAGAATATTTATGAATAAGCTCATTCTATTTAATTATTTTGTAGCGGTTTTCTTTTTTACAAGGCTATATTAAAAGTAAATTTTGGTACCAAGTATAATATGATTTAACAGTACTGGCGGCATAACTGAGTTATGATATTTTAATATTAAGATTATATGATAATTATTTATCTTTCATCATTGGCTTCTAACGATGACGTTGCTGTCTTGCGTATAAACTTCTCTGTAACTACGGAATATAAGTCCATCCTTGAGCTTGGTGAGGCCATCTGAATGCTGGACTACAACTTTCACGGGATGTCCTGGTAAAAGATCAAAGTAGTTATTGCTCAATCTCAAATAAGTCTGTGAATGGCTAATAAAAAGATTTTTAACCACTGGCCCATTTGCTGTTACAGTAAATTCGTTAAAATCTGGGTGATATTCGACTGTAATTTCCGCCTGAACAAGATTTAAATCCTTGAATCGACCATTGAAATGAGTACTGCTCATTGTTTCTTACTTCCCTGCAACTATTTCTGTATAGATCACAACTTCGTTTTTATTTTGCCCTTTATAGTCTTCGTCTGATACGGTGTGAACAAGTTGCACTTCATTAGGGGCCAAAACTACAGCCATCTCAATTTTGTTAATTAGGGAACCATCTAATTTAACAAATTAGATAAGCACATACGTATTCACTTCATAGAGCTTGTCGTTGATCGCACTAATCTTGTCATTTTGAGTAAATATGGAGACATCAGGGTATAATCGTTTGGCCATAAATTGAAGAGGCTTCCATCGGCCTAAGTAGTCGATGCTTGACCATGAAATTGCAGGCCAAGCATCATTGAATTGCCAATAGAGTGTACCATAACTATTTGGCTTGGCGATTCTTTGAGCTTTAATGGCAACTTCGATGGCATAGGCTTGCAAAAGACCACTCTGATAAGTTTAAAGCTCAAAGTTAACAGAATTTCTCATATAGCTATTCATATAGCTTCGAAGGGTAGTAAATCGCGAATTATGCCTTTCGTGCAAAAGCATCGAATTTGATTCATAAGCCGGCTTTGGAGTCATTGTCTCAATCAGTGTTTCCCAAACAGGCAGGCCCTGAGTACCAAATTAACTATTAAATTTGCCAATATTCTGGATATAGGACTAGAACTCAGCACCTCCAGCCCAAACTCCCCAATAATGCGAATCTCCTCCCCTATCAAGCCCGTAGTTACCCACTCCGTAGACGGGAGATGAAGGGATATATGGAATATAGGGACTCTCATACTCTATGATCTTAGGAATCAGTATTTCGAACAATCTGTGATAGTCTTCTTTGTATTCAGCCTTTCCCCAGCCCCAGTCGTTGATGCCCTGAAGAATCTCGTTATTTCCAGACCAAATGGTAAGTGCAGGATAGTTTCTCGCTCTCCTGATTTGCTGCTTGATTTCCTCTTAAACGTTCAGGAGGAATTTCTCAGTTGAAGGATAGATGCTATCGCTGAACATGAAATCATAGAAGAGCATAATCCCCTTTCGAGAAGCAAGCTATAGAAATTTATCAGATTCATACTGACCTCCGCCCCATACTCTCAGCATATTAAAGTGGGAGTCTACAGCTGCGTCTAGCAGAGCCTCAATTGTATTTGCTGGAGTGTAGGAAGGATTTTACAAGCGAGGGTAGAACATATCTGGAGGCACATAGTTCGCTCCCTTACAGTACACTGAGTATCCATTGATCTTGATTTAGAATTTTTTGTTGCTTTTATCCATCTCTACGATACGGATGCCGTAAGGGATCTTCTTTTCATCGACCTTAGTATCGGAGTCTAGCCTTACGAGAGCCACAACAAAATCGTAGATATACGGCTTTCCAATGCCATTGGGCCACCATAATTCAGGATTCTCAATCCGTAGGTTATAGTAGCTGTATTTTTCTTTGGCTGGGAATCCCGCAATTTATTTACCATCTAAGTAGATTTTGTACTAATAGGAGGCTTCCAGTTCTTTTCCATTCTCCAAAGCCACTGCAAAGTTGAGACTAGCTGTCTCCTTGGAGATGGAGCGAGTTCTAACCCATACATAGTCAATTTTGGTTTACTCAAAGGACTATAGATAGACTCTTTTCCAGATTCCGAGGGTATTCAGATACGGGGCCCAATCCCACGAATACTGATAGCAGGCTTTTCTGGTATGAGCGTACTGGAAGGGCATGACATTGAGCCTTTGATTTTCAGCGTCGACGGGATTAGTTGAATTGATGATTACTTATAACAAATTATCGCCCTTTTTTAAAACTTGCTTGACGCTAACAACATACTTTCGGAAGGCATTTTCTGTCGAAAGGATTTTTATGCTATTTAGGTAGATATCAGAGTAAGTGTCGATGCCCTCAAAGACCAACTGCTGATGAGAATACTCGAGGATATTATCATCCACATTGATAGTGACAGAGTATCGAGCAGAACAGTCGGAGACCCATTTTACTTTTGGATAATTTTATTTTATGAACGGATCTGGGATATCTTTGGCTGTAAGGAGGTCGAGATGGATGGTGGTCGGGATGGATGTTTTGTATGTCTTTGATTTTAATGCCTAAAAATTTTACTGAGGACCATTGACAAGATTCATGGACCAGTTATTATTGAGTTCAGTGAGTATATATGGTGATTTTTCTGTCATGACGCCTACTGTCAGGCATATGAGAAAAATGCAATGAGTGATCATTAAATAATAATAAATAATAATCAGATTCAATGATTAGTTTGGGATTGAAAGATAAATTGCAAAATATATATTCTAAACCATGAGAATAGTTAAAAATAAGATCCTTGAGATATTCATGGAGATGATTGATTAATTTTATTTGTTTGCAATATCATTTTGCAGAAACAGTCAAATATTACGTTTATCGATGAGATGGGATGTCTTTTATGAGAATTTTTGTCAGTGGAATTATTGTTTTTAAATAGACTTAAATATAAAACAAATTCTATAATAAAATTTGTGGTGATACATATTTTAAATTTATTTGTTATAAAAGCATGAACTATCCACCTCCTTATGGCTTTTCACCTCCTCCACCTCCTCCAATTTATGGCTATGGAACATCTGCTCCTCAAAACTTTTATCCACAGGCTCAACCTGCTGTTCAACAAGGGCCTACTATTATAAATTTGGCAAACACTGGTAACAACAGTAACACTACATTTTGCCAACAATGTCAAAAATAGACCAATAGCATTACTAATCGGAGAATTGGATGCGTAGTTATTACATGGGCGGTAGTCTTAATATTCCTTTGTTGGCCATTGTGCTTCATTCCGCTTTGCTGCAGCTAAGGGTGCAAGGATACAGAAATAGTATGCCAAAATTGTGGAAGACTCAAAAATGTTCTGCATGCTAATTGCTGTTGATAGATCTCTCTTAAATTATCTTAAATTATGACATAATCATTTTTATTAATTTTCTTTATGCCGTTGTATTTTTAGTTTATCAAACTTTTTATCGAGAAAATACTTGATAAATTTGATCAATCAAGACTGTGTTTTGTTTGTTATACTATTCAATTTATCGAGAAACACAAGAGCATAATAATTTTTTCAGTGATTGTAAACAATTAAAATCTTATGTCATTCTCAAGAACTCTTCGAGATCCAATTTAAGTTAATCTATCGATTTAATGTTTGTTCCATCTTGTCGTTCCAAATAAATCAACAATAAATTTAAGTCTAGAATAAAAATAAATTAATGATAATAAATATTAATAATTAATTAATTAATTAATAATTTAATATTTTTTAGATTACTAGACTTAAATAAAGATAAGCTATTTTCACAAATTCAATATTAAATCTCGAAGATTTGTCAATTTTATAAGCAAGGAGAACTTCATCAAAATTCGATTGCGAAATCTTTAAGTTATCTTTTTTATGTTTTAATATCGAAACTTATTTGATTCATATGTGTCTGCGACGTTGAAAATTGACATACAGAAATTGTTTTACTTTCTCATGAATATTTTTGTTAAATCATTGATTATTTACTATAAATTTTGAGTAATAACGAATGATGTGATATATTATATGCATGGAGCTGTACATATAAAATGGTCCAATGAATCCTAGATTTAAAAAATTAGCGCAACCATATAATTTATTTATTTGGCAAAAATATCCAAGTGATTATAGCGATTAAAAAAGTAAAATATGACTAAATTTATAAAATAATTTAACTATTTGAATTTTTGACTTCATTTTATTAATATTTACAACATCAAATGTTGTAACTTGAGAAATTTCATGACTATCTTTAATGAAATTGCAGAAAAGGAACCTTATTTCATCAATCTTTTCAGAACTATCCACCAATAGATATAATTATGAATTATGGTGAAGAAATATAAGGCATTTATAACTATATTCAATTAACTGATGCAAAATTTCGTTGTCCTAGACTAGTTTATTAAAGTAGATATTAGAATTAAGATAATCCAAAGGATTTTTATAGAAAAATGTCTTAGAGTTGATACGATCATTGTATCCTCTTTTTAAATGGTGTGATATTCTAGGTTTTTGTCTTTTAACTCATTTTATGGTATTTAATAGAGTGTTATAATTACAGAATTACAAGTTAAAAGATATAAAGAAATTTCTGGCAGCTTAGTTTCATTAAAATAAGTTGCAGACACCAATATACGTGGAATGAAAATTGAAGTAAATATAAAATCTGATAGATACGTTTCAAAACAGAATTCATTAGAATTTTCAAATTTTAGGAATGTAAAAGAATTAATGTGCCTCTTTTTTATATGAGATTGCTTAACACATCAAACATTAATCAATACTTAATAATCATTAAATAATGTCTAGCGGCATCTTCGGAAATAAAACCCACAAGGAGCAAGATCAGGATATTTTCGCCGATCCTGTAGTGACGGAAAAGTCGGTATTTTTTACTATATTCAATGATGCGAGCTCTTCCGAGTAAGAAAAGCCTCGATCATAGTGCATGAACGAAAGAGATCAAAATCAAATCCAAAGCAAAAAGAAAATTAGCAAGATTGACAAAGTAAAGATACGTACGAATCGAAACTCGCATAAATTTTATCACAATATTCTCAAACATTGGCTCTCGGAAAAGGGATGCAAATCAATGATCCTCAAATATAGTTTCTACTTTAATCAGCGAGTCTACTTTATTTTGGTCTTAAACTAAATTCAAAAGCATATGGATGGAAGGTAGTTCGCTTAGTAATATAAGAGGAAGGCTTAATAAGTAATCAGCAGAAAAAGATAATAGATGGAACATGTTTATAATTTAAAACCTGGCTGTGAACAAGGCCACCACTTATAAAGAGCTATCGACGAAATTATATACTCGATTAAAGCCTGCCAGGCTTTCATGGATGGAAATATTTACAAATCTTTGGAGATAGTCTATAAGAGGAATCAATCAAATATTACGATCATGACAAAATTTAATGAAGCCTTAAAAATATTTTATCATGTGACGGGATATTAGCCTGAAAATATTTAGTCTGATGACTAACTTTGATTTAAATTAATTTAATTATCAGTTTTCTTCTGCATATGAATTAAGCATACTTTTTTAGCACATTGGAATAGAATAAATTTAATTGAAAAATCAGAAAACGCATTATTAAAGAGTAAATATGATTTTTTTCTATCTTTTAAGAACTTTGAAATTTTCGGATATTTTCAATACAAATAAGATAAATCATTAGAAATCAGTCAATTAATCTAAGAATAAGCAATAAGCTAACGAAAAGTCGATACTTCATTCCCAATAAAATCTTTCATTAAAAAATAATTCCGCATTTGGTCGATTGACTATGAAATCCTAAATTGAATATACTATTAAGCCTTTTAATTTAATATTCTATATATATACCTTTATTTTATAATCAACAATGAGAAATTCATCAAAAAATCACAACTAAAGGAGTCATCATAATAAGAACAATAATGAATTCCATCATCCATCTTCCGGTGGAGATTTTTTATTCAATAAAACCAGCCTTCTATCCTCAGCCCTACAGAAATTAAAAAAGAATAGTAAATCGTCACAACCAAAACGGATCAATGAGGAGCCAATTCCCCTTCCCAACGAACATCCTTCAAAGAAGATAAAAGTCAATCCTGAAAACAATGTACCAACCCTTTCATATACCCCTCTTCAAAAAGATTACTACAATTTTTACACAATTAATAAGATTTCCCTGAAAAATTTCAAGTCAGTGCCTTAACCAAAACTTGAACAAGGAAGCATCGTCTTGGGAGCTATTTGTGATAGAGGTATTGGTGGAAAATACTTGGTTGCTAATTTGTTTAGAAACAAAAAAGCCTATATTGATTATACTGATATTCCTCTATAACCTAAGAATAATCAAGCTGCTATTGAAGCCCTTGAAGCCTATCAGGGACCAGGGGATTTCATTATAGGCGCAGTAGTTAAACCTAAAAATCCAGGAAAAACTCAGATCTCACTTTCAGGAATTGAGGAAACCAATTAAAAACAACTGAGAATTGGTCAAATTTTGGTCGGATAAATTTACTCAAAATAGTAATTAGGTTGCCATATTAAAATTAAAGGAGTTCAAAAGAATAAAGTTTATTTGCCAAAATCTTACCTCAGTGAAGATTCCTTTGACAACCTCTCTGAAGGCAAGCAAATAGTAAGTGTGATTAAGGAGATAGATGAGAAAAAGCATCTGATTAAAGTAACAATTATTAACGAAGAGGAAATAGCGTTAAATATGAGAGGAATCGAAGAATAAGAAATGAGCAAATTATAACTTGAGCAATACGTTATCCCTGGAACATTATTAAACACCAAAATTGTAAAAATACTTACAAATGGAATCATGGTCAAATTTTTGAAGATTTTTATTGGATTTATCCATGCCGATCACCTTGTACGGCCACTCTAATCATATGCTAATGATGAAAAAATTATGGCAAGAGTTATATTCCAATGCAACAATCCTCCAACAATCTTCCTATCGTAGCGACATAAAGACATAAAGACATACGAACCAATCCGATAATTGTACTCATCTATTTAAAAACCCTCCACGTTGAGATAAATTCAGCATTCGTATTTGAATATTGAATAGTAATTTTTTGCTCATCCTATTCATCTCCACAGTGAAATAAGTAATGTTAACAAATTTTGGGCAAAGGAAAACAATTATTTTGAACGATATCAAATTATGAGCAGCAAAAAAGTTGGGTTGAAAGTTGGAGAAGTCGCAAAAACCATTCCTTTTACCAATTTCAAGATCTATGGAACTGGATAGGGCAAATTTAGGGTGGTATGCATTGATGTCTGGAATAAGGTTATGAAAGTGAGCTACGATCAAAAAGTAGTAACTGCCAAAAACTTACTATTCGATATTGACCAAATTGAATAAACCAAAAAATATTGTGGATTCATCAGCAATGTGAATGCTACAGGTATTGTTATTGAATTTTGTAATAATATCAAAGGGATTATTTCACAAAGAGAACTTCAGTTAAATAATGTCGAACTCGGTGAAGTCAACATTGGAGAAGGAATTGAAGTATACATCACTAATGTTAAAAAGAACTATCTCGGGTTAACTTTAACTCCGCCTGATCAAAGAAAAGCAAAAGCTCAAAATAAATAGACAGAAACAATAGATAATTAAAAAGAAGGAACATCAGTAGGAGTCATCCAAAGCATTAACTCGAAAAGTATTCATCCGATATATGTGAAGTTAAAAAATAAGTTTGTAAAAATCAATATTTTTGATGGTATCAAACCGGCATCTCTTGATGATCTTCCTCTAATTCAGGATCTCTAAAGTAACTATCAAATTGGACAAAGAATTCAAGTATTTCAAAAGAAAGGTCAATATTATCTTTATCCCCCAGAGCAACTCAGTGATAAATCCCTCAGATTCTGCAGAGTTATCAGCATTCAGAACAACTCTCTTCGCCTACAAATCAAGAAAGATTAATTTAAAAGTTGCCACATAAGTGATATTACTGATCTAATTTCTCCATTCCCCTTACATTAGTATAAAATTGGAGATTACACCATTGGCAGAGTTATTGACGAAAGACATATTACTCTCAGAAAATCACTAGTCCTCAATGGATTGCCCAAGAATATGCAAGAAGTTTTAAAGTTTTATGGAGCTGATGAAAAAAGAGGCGATTATCGAGCAAGAATTGAAGCTGTCGGCCCTGCTGGGCTAAAATTAGAAACTGTTGCATTTGGATATATCAAGACTTTTTCTGATAAGGGATGCTTTATTTCACTGAGCCGTAATTTTGAAGTACGAGTCGACAGATCAGAATTGAGCGACCACTTTTTAGATAGCAAATAGAGAATCTTTATCCCGAATAAATTAGTGCTTTGCAGATTAATAAATTCCAAATCAAAAGCAAATGATCAAAATTCAATCCAATTTGATGGAAGTCTGAGAGAAAGCGTAGTAAAACACGGGTATCCTCTTAATGATGAGATTTTAGTGGAAGGTGTTGGACTAACTGTTAGTGGAATAGTTACTGGATATACTAAGGGAAAGGCTTTGGTTCGACTATAAAGTTCGAAATACACAGGAATAATTGCTCTTAAGGATATTGAAGATTCATAGGAGAATACCCTTTAAAAATTATTGCCAATCGGAAAAGAGATTACTGCCAAAATAATTGAATATAGTCTATAAGGAGATAAAAGATTAATTCGATTATCAACTCTCAAAAAGTTTTTCAAGAAGTATTAGGGGTTGGAGACTACCTTCGATAGTGAGCCCAGAATTGTTGAATTATGGGAAAATTTCCAAAACTTATCTTCTATTGAGCCTCCTGAACATGAATAAAAGGATGTAATCGCAGAGGAAAATAACTAATAGCAGTAATATGAAAGATTAAAAGCTTTGCTAGCTGAAAATCAAATTGAAATATAGGAAAATCAGGCATAAAAAATACAATAATAGCATGACTAATAAGATCAGCACTAAGAGGAAGAACATAACGAACAATAATTATAACAATAAGAAGAGGAAAGTGAAGAAGAATCAGAATAATTAGAATAGGAGAAACAACTAAAGCAAAAACGATAAAAAAAGGTTAAAGCTGCTAAGAATTAAGAAAAGGAATAACTTCATAAAAAAGTAGCCCATTTTCAAGAAATGCCTCATAATAAAGAGTTTTACCAATCACTTGTTTTGGCAAATCCAACTCCATAAAGTTATTTGCTCTATATTTCTTCTTTGCTGCCCACAAGTTCTCCTGAATAGATCCGAGCGCAGTTTGTTAGAGCCATAAACTCTTTGACTGATATTAAAGATAAAGACAATATGTGGATTTCTTGGATTAACACTTAACAAATTTTAGGTGATTTGACTGGAACAGTGAAGAAGGCAATCGAAGCGAATGTTGGGCAAATAGTGTATTTCCGAATTGTCTAAATTTTATGTGAGCAATAAGATTGGCCAGTAGCCATTGAATTTGCAAAGAAAATGCTTAAGAAGTTCAATAGAGAACCAAAGGCTTATATTACCTTTATCAAAATGGTAAATTAATATGCACGAGCAGGACATGCTCTCCCGGAAAGTTTGAATATCAAGGAAATTATGAAACGAGCTAACCAGTGTTTAAAGGTCAATGAAGTTACTCAAATTTAAATTCATCACGCGAAGAGTTTATTTGATCTGAAGGAGGCTGAGCAGGGAAGAAATGTATTTGAAGAAATTATAACTCGCCATCCAAAGAGGTATTTATTGAATTATTTAGAGTTGATTTATGGTCAGTTTATGTTGATCAGTAAGTCAAACATGGTGATGTTGATAAAGCAAGAAATTTATTGGAAAGGGCTTTGACAGTTGGCTTGAAGAAAAAAGCAGTAATTTCACTACTGAAGAAATATCTGCAAGTCGAAAAGGCTAATGGAAGCGAGGAGTCCGTTGCCAAGATTATTGAAAGAGCTAAAGGCTTGGCTACTTCCTATGAATCAATAGAGGAAGACGAGGAGGAGGAGTATATTGAAGATATTGAATGATAGTTAAGAATCATTGGACATATTAAATTATTATTTTTAATAGGTGAATGAAACAGTTGCCTTAATACGGTGGAAAGCTCGTTTTATCAAATTCTTTGTGTTGTAATAATAAGTTTTGTTTGATAATATTTTTGAAAATGACTAATTTAACCTAATTACTTCTAAAGCATATAAGTGTTATTTCTATTTTTTATCGATTATCTATTGTTAAAAAATATATATATTTGAGTATCTTATTGCTATGCTAGTCTTGAATAGAATCAAAATAAAATTATTCTGCCTTCTTAAATATTATTCTTTCCACTATATTTATTGAAACATTTAAAAAAGATTTTAATGAGTATTTGTTTTGGTATTTCTTTAGGTTTAATTTTTTAATTTATTTCATCAAAATATGAAATATTCGCAGCAAATAAGCTTTTACTCTTCAATAATAGTAGGAAGAAGATTTTTGCGAATTAACTTATGAGGCTTTTCAATAACAAAAAATATTTAACAAGGTGATGAATCAATAAAAATTATTAAATAGTATTTTATACGCAGTTGCATCTGCTTCTTCATTGGAAAATATTTAATAATTATGAAGAACAAAAACGTTGAAGTGACCGAAGAGGAAGTAGAGCTTGAGGAGTCATAAATTATCAACCAAAAATTCAGAGAACTGCTCAGATCAAAAGATGCATAATCGTAGACCTATATTCGAGAACATAAATTCAATATCGATGAACTATAGATCATAAGCCAAAGGTTTAATCAGTTATGCTCTAACGGCGGTCGCATGAACTACGAGTAGTTTAGAAGGGGTCTTGGTCTGTTGGGCAGAGAAGACTCTTTCATTTGTCGAATATTTAATCTGATCGACGAAGATGGAGACGGGTTAATAACAGAATAAAATTATACAAACTATCTCAATATAATACTAAAAGGCAATGATCTTTAAAAAGCAAGGTTTGGATGGCTGATTCTTACTGAAAACAAAGGAGATCTCTAGTTTAAAGACTTTATGGAGTTGTTTCAGGAAATATCTGTTGTTTGGAATGCCCTAACTGGAGAAATTATCACTCCAAAAAGAAAGTATATTGAGTAGCTGTTCAACACATTCGATGTAGATCAGGATCAGTCCATCACTTTTCAAGAGTAATTGCCACTTAATTCAGTTATAGAGTATTTTTTAATGAGCATCTGCTTCTTTTTGGATGGTTCGAGTATTTTAATAATATCGATATTGATGAGGAATGCTCAAAAAATTAACTTGCTAAGGTTCGAGAAAAGTTAAGAAGCAAACTAAAGCTCGAACCAAATGCCAAACAAAGTTAAAACATTGATTAACTGAAACTTCTCATCAAGGATAGCGAACTACAAATCGAAAAGAAATTAGCTTATATGGCTAAAAATTTACAATAATCAAGTCAGTACTTAAAGAAAAAGCATGCAGAAATTAAATAATCTTAAAGAGAGCAATAAATTACCCAGTCCATATACGAATCAAATGGATCCACTGCAAACAAATCTTCTAAAACTACCAATACTTATGACTAAGAAAGCGTTTCTTCCCTTAAAAGTTTGTATAAATACAGTTTCGAAGACTCAGTCAGGAATTCTTCGATCAATAAAATTCATCTGAGAAAGCAAAAGTTTAAAAATTAAAATAAGGTTAATTTTAATCTTGAAGTGGCCAATTAACTCAAGGGTTTTTTAAATAGCAGTTACAAGATAATGGAATTATGTCATAAATACAGAGATTATAAGCAGAAACAGAAAAAATTTAGCCCCACCAAATTGAAGCAGATGCAAGTCAAACTACATCTTTTCGATAAGCAAATTCATCAGACTAAAGAGACAGAAGTAAAATAAAAGCAAAAGATGACAGTCTATTTTGGACATTAAAACTGGAATCTTGTATTGAATATCATGGTGGGACTCAGGAAAAGCATCAAGGCTTTATACTCGCTGAATTCTTATCTTTAAATCAAAGATGATCATTTTAAGGAACACCATTAATTTTTTTTGGGTAATAAGTCCTATCTCAGTGGAAAAGGGCCGGAAGCCCTCAAAAACATGGAGAGTTTTCAATTTATCGAAATTGCTCCCACTGTATTTTAAAGATTGCGATCTACTTATGGAGTAACAAATAATGAATATCAAAGATCCGTGGGTCCTGAATCTCTCTTGAATCAACTTTTGACAGGCGATCTTACAGCCCTCAACGAAAAATGTTCAACAGGAAAATCAGGTGCTTTTTTCTATTTGAGTTCAGATAACAAAATATTCTTAAAGACGATAACTAAGGGATAATTTACTTTTTTTATGGATATCTTAAAAGATTACTATTAACATGTAATAGAAAATCCGAACACACTTATTGTTCGCACATATGGGTTATATAAGCTTAAAATATATGTTAATAAACAAAAGATAAATACTATA